>Ga0228710_1006198_pt1 | contig 18274 bp, 9 predicted proteins | sample MedpolnodulmetaG_FD_177995 | JGI IMG/M metagenome (GOLD analysis project Ga0228710, IMG submission 177995) | Root nodule microbial communities from Medicago polymorpha collected in Santa Monica, California, United States - pink nodules | ecosystem: Host-associated > Plants > Roots > Nodule...
GCCCACACATATTACAAAAAAAAAAAAATCTCTTTGGCCCACAGAATCACTTGACATAACATCAAGTAACAACACAACCTTTATGTTTCTAAAAATAAAAAACAATAACTTGTTATTATGAAATGAAATTATCACAAATCATTCAATGTTTTTTTGAGAATATCAACAATTATAAAGGACAATTATGAGATATTTCTTTTTCTGGTCAAATAGTCCAGTAACGAAAAATTCATGTCACAATGTCCTTACCAACTAAGATATGTTCACGGATGCTATAAATTTATATATAAAGTGCCCCCACTATTCAAAATTTATGTATCCGTCACTAAGGGATCATGATTTAAGCTCCAAACATCCCACTTATTCATTTGCATTCTATAATATAGAATGCAAATATGTGTGGGGATCATGGTTTAAACTCCAAACATCCCACTTGTTCATTTTAACAGATGAATTTTTAATCACTAATCTACTTAAAAAAAAAAAAGAATGGACAATATTTGGATAGTGTTATGAAATTATTAGAATAAGAACATGAATAAAGAGAAGTAGAGAAGAAGAGAGAATAGAGAGAGAAGAAAGAAGATTATATTATTCTCTTGTGATGTACAATTATGTTACATGTGGTCTCTATTTATAGAGAAGTACAGTGACATGACTTAACCCTTAAGTACTTAAGGGATAAGTACAAATATATGTAACTTAGAAGATAAGTAATATGGTGTCATTTAAAAGATAAATACAAGGATTTGTGGACATCCACTTATGATATTCATAACATATATGATATTATAGTGTTTGTTTTTATACTAATAGTTGGATAAAGTTCTCATATGTCATTATGGACTTTTATCCGTATAGGAGGCAATTTCAATTTATACGTAGAGGAAGTAATTTCAATTATGAATTCGGACATGATGGATACTTAAGAATCCTACTTGTTTTCAATTTCACTGTCCTACGTTGACAATACAAAAACCATTCGAATAGTGAAAGTTTAAATTAATAATTGGAATATATGCACACGTGTTTACAATTCGATAAAATTTAAAAAACTGTTCACCGTTAACGATCATCTTCTTATCTTCTTATTCTAAAAGCTTGTAAGGTTTAACTATTGATTTACCCTAATTACATGCCTAAATTCCCTCCTTAATCACTTAACCTAGCTTCCTTTGGAAGCTGTTACACGTGCTATTACCCTATTGGTTAAACCTACTATTAAGCCATATTTACCTCAATAACATAACAGCCCTAGCTTCCTTCAGAAGATTTCACACGTCCCAACCATGGTGACCTTATGCCTTCTTCCTTTAAATTTGGATTTTCCTCTCCCCCATCATTAATTTAGCCCTTATATCAATGATTTTATTAGGTTTGTTGGCTGTCTATAAATATACACAACCATGGAGCTTTTTCAATTCCACCTATCCCTTAAGTTCTGAAGTTTCTCATGTGTGCTTACCATTCCATGGCTTTTCCTGATTACCAAAGTCTGCTTGCACTGCACTGCTTGAGGGGTATAACATGCATTCCACTTTCTTTCTTTCTTTTTTCTTCTGTTCGCAACTGATTCATTGTTTTCTCCCTTTTCCATTCTTTTAATAATTTGATCGTTGTCTTTTAATGACAGGATTTACGTGGTTGTGAAATGTCCTGGAGTGAATTGAGTTGTTGCATTTTTTTTGTTCCGTCGTTTTGTTTTTTGCTTCTATGTAAGATGTTAATTATCTATCCCAAGTTTTGTCTATTCATGGACAATTTTCTAATTGTAAGCCAGTGGCTTTTTGAGGTTTATGTAAGATTAGCAGCAATGAAGTGCATGCACAACTTTTATTTAATGAATTGTTAAGTTTGAATTATTCTGATCCTATTGCACTGGAAAACATATTGCTGCAAAAACTTGCACAACTTTTTGAGGTTTTTGTTATTTGATTAGTTTTAATTTTTCAATTTTAAAGAAACTAACATGTTGCTGAGAAAAACATATTGCAGTGGAGTTAAACTATAATTTTTCGGTATTTGATAAAAAAAACGTAAGTATCTGCTTGCACAACTTTTGTTTTAACTTTTTTCAAACCCTTTAATGAAAAAATTAATGTTTCCACTAGTATTTATGTGCCCAAACAACATTCAAGATTAAAGAAACTTTAAAATAATTATCTGGATAGAGAAGCTGAAAGGAGGAACTAATCATTTAGGTCACGTGGTAAATTTAAAATATTTATGTGCTAAAGCAACATTCAAGATTAAAGAAACTTTAAAATGATTATCTGGAATATCATAACAAAACTATGCAACATGATCTCGCAAGTAAACCATTTTATGTCTTATGAATTATGAGTTTCAAAATTGCGGTATTTTGCTTCGCCTTCATTAGTAGCAACAATCACTATGGATTTAACTGAATCAGACAAATTACTATTGATGTATCCGTGTATTTAGGTTTGTCAAAATTGGCGTGTTGTGGAATTGTTTTAATTGGAAAATATTGTCGAGTTCATTTATAAATCTGATAAATCATAGAAGCATACACGAAACAAAATATGGTAATATCTCAAATTTGATACAATTTTTGATACTGATTGAGAGTTTACTATCTATCATTCCTGTCACAAAGTTTTTGTAATTAGTTGTCCAATTGCCATCAAGAGAATATGAGACTTTTGAAGTGTAAATAATTAGTTATTTTAAAAAAAAATAGAAGACTTAGTTATTTTAAGTTTCGTTCAGCGTATACATCTTAGGTGTTTTAATAATCAGTTTAGTTGTTACCGCTTTTTACCTTTTGTCACTAATATGCTTGCTACTAATGATGCATTTTGAGTCATTATTTTTATGATATGTAACTCAAGTACTATTTTATGTTGTTGTTCTACTCTTTTTGCATTTTAACTTTGCTGGTTGGACCCGTGCTCCGCACGGGTCAATGTCCTAGTTTTCAAAAAACATATATTAGCAAAATGTGTTCCCTGCAATTAGATCCAATTAGGGTAAAGAAGTGTTGAAATAAAGATATGACTATTACTTTTTCCACTCTACGAGATTCTAACACTTCTTATTTTTCTTCTTCTTTACATACCCTTCGGATTTTAGAATCCGAAAACCAGTTTGAATTCTAAAATCCGAAAACTGTCTATGTATAAAACGAAGATCAACAACTTCCCATATTTCTATAGTTTTACTTTTACATCTCTCTCTCCCCCTCATCACAAAATCTGAAATCCAAAAATTGGTTGATTCTTAGAGTTTTTTTTGCTCAAAATCATCACATTTGAAGCTTTATAAAACATCAAAGTAAATGTTAGGTCTCGTTCCCTTTGCACGCAAGTATGTGGGTTCATTTTTTTTCTTTTTGTGTTCACTACATTTGTTCGAATTATAAAATCCGAATTGTATTGTTGAAGTTTGGATTTTATAATCTGAAGTGCACCAATAGGATATTTTTTGACAGTTTCGTGGATTTTTGTCGATTGTGTGTTACCTAATTATGCATGTTACAAGTATGGATTATGTTGAGCGCATCAGGGGTGTAAGACAAGCAATGCATGCTTCTGTTAGGAGAGAGCATGTGAAGAGGTTGCAAGCGGAGGGGCAATGGTGAACCATCAAGACTTTTCATTGAGAAGCGCAAACATTAACGATTCTTGACTGCAATTATAAGAACGATTTACCATGTGTCTTCCAACATAACGAAAGGTCACGTTGGCTCAAAAAGGCGTCACAATATGTCAATAATGAGGAAAGAGACCTTACTAGGGCGCGTGAAATTTGCTTTCGTCTTTTTCGTGAACACATGTCCATGATATGTAGACATACTTCCAACTAGTAACCTTACGAAGCACTAAATTTGGACCCAGTCTGTTTAGAGAATATCCCATCCATTCCTTGGGGGACCGAATACCAATTAATCTCTCTGTACGACAATAAATTGCTCCAGCTACAAGTCACCATCTATTCTCATTTCTAGTCTGCAAAAAAAACAATCATTGATTCCCATCTATCATTGGTAAATTCAAGACAAGATACATGTCATTACCTAAATATGTCAACTAAAGGATTGGGGGTAATATTTTTTTTAAAGTGGGCTAAGACCTATTTCATCAACAAACCGGGTCATCCCAAACCACAAGGATACACACGAACCACTGTATGGACTTTCCATAAGCCCCCTAATCATGGTTAGCTTTCTAAAATATGCCTATAGGTGTCCTTCAAGAAAAATTGTCCAAATTAGGGTTAAAAGGGCTGAAACCCTAATTCACCACAATAAAGACTAACTCATAGTCTTCTTTTAGGTACATGATTTCTACCATAAAATCCTACATTTTTGATGCATTCTTAGTTGATCGTTGAAGTATTTTCAGGTACAAGACTATCCCCTGTCAGAGAGAAAGGATTGTTGTTCGTAGTCTGACGATCCCAATGCCTCCATATGTCAACATAAGGCCTAGATCTCAGATCGTGCCAAATCAGATACCACAAAATAAATATTTTAATCCATGTCTATGTTTTTTTGTTGGTTTTGACAGATGATCCTTAAAGAAATACTCTGACGATGAGACTAATTTATTTGATATTTTTTACTTAAAGGATTAAATTTCGGTAAAAAAAAAATTTAATGAGAAAAAAGAATTTAAAATTAATTAAAAAGAAACATTTTTTTTATAAGGAAAATACAATTTTTTAATTTAATTAAAATATTGATAAAGACTCTAAAAGTTAAAATTTCAAATTTATGTTTTTCATAAAACGAAGTGGGGGTAGCTCAACTTGTTTGAGATAAAAGTTAAGGAGCTAGGGTTCAACAAATCCTTATTCCTTTTGTTAAAAAAATAAAAAAATCCTTATTCCTTTTAAATTAATGTTTTCTCAATAACACTGCTATCTCTTTCCCTAATTAAATATTTAAATCCTTGTATTTTTTCAACAAAAAAAAAACCCTTAAACCTTATTAATAATAGATTTGGCCTAAATTACTGAATTTCTATGCGAACATAGCCGCGCCTTTCACTTCGGTTAATTACTGAATTACTGCAATACATTCTTTCTTCTTTTTTTTTTGTTAATTGTTTCTTTTCTAATTAATTAATTCATTAAACTGATTAATGTTTTTGTTTGTTGTAGCTATTAGCCTATCACTTTCAAAAGGTTATCAAGTTCTTTTCTCCGGAACTACTTGATCGGTTAATTGGACATGGTAATTTATGATTCATGACTCAAATCATATTTTTCATTGCTTGAAACTCAATTTTAATTCAGTACACGGTTATAAACCTCTCAAGGTCCGGTATGAGGTTAGGTTTTTTCGGTGCCAATTTCAGTGAACTTAGTTTGACTCCTTAAAAAAATAAAAACACTGCTAGTGCTATATTCTTATTTGATTTCAGAATATTTAAGAACTGCTATTCATATTTATTTAATATTGAAGTTACACTACTTTGAGTTTCAACTTTCAAGTTTCTCTTTGTGTATGTACATATTTATATACACAAACACTAACCTATTTTGATTTTTGATTCATGTGTGTACCCTTTGTTTGAATCTGAATATATCTATCTAAAGGGAAGAAAACAATCAAAGTGTCTAAAGACGATAGACGTGGAGTCCGACATAATTAGTTGCTTACCAGATCATCTTATAGACCTTATTCTCTCATACTTGTCAATTAAGGAAGCAGTACAAACAAGTGTTTTATCGAGCAAATGGAGAAAGAAATGGTCCACACTATCAGATCTTGTGTTTGATAGTCAATGTGTATCTACTGTAACTTCCCAAGACCCTTCAGTTATCGAGAGCAAGTTTTTGAGAATTGTTGATCATGTACTTTTACTTCATTCTGGGCCAATCAACAAGTTTGAGATCTCAGCAAACTCCTTTCAAAATCTCACTATTGGTGTGAACTCTATGGCTGATATTGACCGGTGGATTTTTCATATATCTGAAAGGTATATTAAAGAGCTTGTGCTGGACATTTGGTTATATCAACGCTATAAGATACCTTGGCGCTTATACTCTTGTCAATGTTTACATCATTTAAAATTAAAATGTTGTTTGCTTAAACCTCCAACAACGTTTGAAGGCTTCAAGAACTTGAAAAGTCTTGTTCTGAATAGGGTTACAATGACTCAAGATGCTTTTGAAAACATAATATCTGGCTGCCCCCGGCTTGAAAAATTGACATTGATGGAAATGGATGATTTATGGCTTAAACCCCCAACAACGTTTGAAGACTTCCGGAATTTGAAAAGACTTTCTTTGGCTTGGTTTAAATTGACTCAAGATGCTGTTGAAAACATGATATCTAGATGCCCCGTGCTTGAAAAATTGAAACTGAGGGAAATTGATGGTTTATGGCTTAAACCTCCAACAACGTTTGAAGGCTTCCGGAATTTGAAAAGTCTTTCTTTGGCTTGGGTTAAATTGACTCAAGATGCTTTTGATAACATGATATCTGGCTGCCCCCTGCTTGAAAAATTGACATTGGAAAATATTAATGGTTTAACACAGATTAATATTCATGCACCAAATCTCAAGTCTTTTGATTTCTATGGTGAATTTGAGAGGATTAACTTTGACGACACTTTTCAATTAACTATGGTATCCGTGGTTTTGATCTCTAAAAGTAATCAAATTGGATTGCATGGATGCACTAGCAATTTGCTCAAATTTTTCGTTCATCTACCTCACATACATAACCTATTCATTAGTACAGAATTTTTAAAGGTAAGCATCTTATTAATGTTGAATTCGATTGTAGTAGCGACTCACCTAGTGCAGTATAAGTTCCCAAAACCAGAATAATGGGTATGCAACTCTTGATATGTTTTGACTCTAGAAGTGACTTGCCTTATGCTGTTAGTTTTAAAAACATTATATTCTAATTAGAGAAATTCTCTTGTTTTGCTTCAGTATTTGGCTGCAGGTATTGTGCCAGTAAAGCTTCCTACACCTTGTATCAATCTAAGATATTTTCGTTTATTCTTAAACTTCAATGACTTGAAGAAAATTTCTGTTGTTCTTTGCTTGCTCAACAGTTCACCTAATCTTCGAAATTTGGAAATATTTGTGAGTACTCTTTTAATTTTGCATGACTTTGCTTTCCATACTTATTTTTGGTTGCACTTGTAATGTTGCACATGTTGTTTTAGTTTTTACGTGAAGTTATTAAACTCTAGAATTTTCAAACCTTTTTTGATTTAAGCATTTGTCTAGCGTTCTATCTTTCTTTCAAGTTTGTCTGGAAGACTTGTAAATGCGAATAATGAATTCTAACAAAAGTTATGAATCGTTACACAATTAGTGCAGTAGAGTACTATAAATTAGAGACTTGTGTACCTAATTTTCCATCTTTTTTCAATCAGTACATTGTTACCTTTCATGTTTTAATCGACTCTATATCTCTCTTATGCATACAACTTTTCAACCTCTCATCCATGAATTTGTAACAATTGCATATAGGCAGCGCGGAATGAGAAGGAGAGTGGCCTTTTAACACCCGCCTCCTGTGGTTGGGAAGATATATTTTCGGAGCCATCCATGCCTCTCGGAGTTCAACACGTGATGATGGAAGGCATCTCTGGTACTAAATCTGAATTAGATTTTATCCAATTTCTACTTCTATATTCTCCTGTGCTAGAAAAGATGACCGTGAAGCCTATTGCAAACGTCAGAACTGAGGTAATGACAGAACTAATTCGGTTCAAGAGAGCATCAAGACAAGCTGAAGTTATCTACATTGGGAAAGATTCTTCCTAAAGTTTTTCATTTTCCTCAGTAGTGAGCACTATTATGACTATTAAGGTGTTTAGGAGTAAAGTCAGACTTTTTGATGATGTGGCAAATAATGAGCGATTTACATTGTAATTTTTTTTATATTGATATTTTAATTAAATATTTTTTATGTCTTATATATGAATGACTTAGAGGTGGTGTTTCCAAATTCATTATTACCTGCATCTGTAATATCTGCATTTGCAATATATTTGGCACAAAATATCCTATACTTCAATCAACCATCTGACAAATAAATTGTAATATATACGAAGTATTTGCAGGTAATTTGAAGCATGTTAGTGAGAGTGGTTATGCCAACATTGAACATTAAACACATACCTTAAAAAAGAAATAGAAAACACATTTCGATTCTTGATCATTTGGAATTTTTTTTAATCCAGTTTCGTAATTATGATTAAGTCTAATTTGAAATTGATGTATTGTTGTAATTGTAAACTGAACTAACTTATTGTTACAGCAGTGTTTCAACATATTCGAGTTTGGAGGGGAAGGGTGGGGATGAGTTTGAAAAGAAAAGGAAGAAGCAAGTGGAAGAAATAATAGTTATAACATGTCTATTGGTATTATTAATGTTATTTGGAGTTGCCTTTACAGTTCTTATAAGCCAAGTTTGTCAATGTTATTTACTAATAGAATTTTTTAGGCCAAGTTTCTTCTTCAGAACTTCACATATTTAATTTCTAGAAGATTGCGATCTCTGCAGAAGATGATTATTGACATCTCAGCAGTATGAACAATGGATGTAACGGCATTTGCAGCAGGTTGTGCTTAAGTCAAAGGTTCTTTTATTGGCTTTGTCTAACATAGCGCAAGTAAATTACTCTTGCACCATGAATAAGTCTATTTTTTTTTCTCTTGCAAAACCTCGTCTACAAACAACAAACTTTGAAGTATAGTATAACAAGCTGACTTTACGGTAAAACCCCCCTCCTTCTCCTGCTTCCAAGACCAACAATCCACACCCTCCCCTACCACAACGCCTTCCAACTGAGCAACAAGAGTATTTAAAAGATCTCTTTCCCACACAAACAACTCTCTACGCCAAATAAAACGCCGCCTCTCTTCCTCGAGATTCGTTCGCCACATATCCCCCACCTTCGCATCTTGACAACTTGATATAGAAAAAAGGCGCGGAAAGATTTTCATAAGTGACAAAGTAGTCGCCCAAGAATCCTTCCAAAAAAGGGTCCCCATTCCGTTGTCCACCTTCATAACCAATTCCCTATTAAACCACCCAACTCCTCCTACCTCCTCCAACAACATTAGATCTTTCCACCAACGTAATTAGGCTTCTATGGCCTATTTAATTTTGCTATAACCTGTTATTAATTCAAATTAAAAATTTTGTTTTCTTGAGTTTAATCTTTTTTATTCTTACACATGTTTGATTGTTGGAATGGATTACTATTTTCGAAGACTATTTTATTTTATTTCATTTCATATTTTATTTTATCTAATCTTGGGTCATATTATGTATAATCTTTTTATATTATCAGATTTCATAAAAACATAATATAAAAGTACCATTTTAAATAAAAACAAAATGCATGCAATACAACAACTTCAACATGTTTAAGCACAAGTCCAATTTAATGTTTAAACACTCACCATAGTTATCATCAGTGACGGAGCCAGACAAAAATGTTTGGGGTGGCCGCCATCCCACCGTCAAAATAAAAAAATTGAAACGCAGTCATTATTTGACCGCAATCTGAGCTGTGACATCATGGCTTTTGATGTCGCTGTGTTTGTAAGTAACTGCGATTCAGACTGCATCAACAACATTTGATTCGCAGTATCAAAAAATGTAACATGTCCTAAATTTAAAACCTTGCGGTAAACTCTAATGCCAATTCACACCACCCTATTTACTTGCTAGCAAGAGCAGTGCTATTTCCATTATTTGCAAAACCAATAAGACTTGGTTTGCTTTCACTGACACCATTAGGCCTCTCAAAACCAACCTTAACTGTTGCTATTTCATCGGCTTTCACTTTCTGTCCGGCAACATTCTCAAGCATTTTGGAGCTAGGCTTCAATTTCCCCTGCATAATCAATTCGGAGGGAACTTTAATACTTAGTACAATCTTTCATTATTTTATAAAAAAGTAGATAGATCAAAGATAGTTCTAAATTGCAGTCCGCAACTTAATAAACAACATATGTTATTGTTCCTAAACCAAGAGGCTTTGATTCAATGCAAAGGAAAAAGAGGCTTTTCATCAAACTGCTTTGAATAAACAACATATGTTATTGTTCCTAAACCAAGAACATTGAAAAACACAACATAGTACTAAAAGAAAAACATAACATAGTTAAATCAAATGCAAAACTCATGAACAAAAACTATACACTAAATCACTTTCCAACCACCATTTTAGCATAAAGACACAAACTTTCATAAATTTTTTGATGACCCATTTCACCAAACATTTCATACAGCAAACAAGACACGTAATCACTAATCAACTAGATTTAACAACAACAGATGGAAAACTCATGGCAATCAACTAAAGAACATATATAATCATTAAAGAAGAATAAGATTTGAAGGAAATTACATTCAATTTCATATTACCTTACAATTTACAAAAATTAGGGTTTGTGGAGAGAGATGGAGATAGCTCTCTAAACTGAAGAATCAACACAGAAAAGGGAGGAAATGAAGTAGAATTGACAATACTCATATTACCGAGGAAAATACTTGAGTGACATTGGGGTGGGGACGTTGGAAAATACTATTACTGAAGGGTATAATTATTTTTTTAAGATGGGGTGGCGATGGCTCCCCTTGCCAAAACCCAATTCTACCACCGGTTATCATGAAAGAATATCAACTCAAAATGTTCTCTTTATTAAGAATTTCCTGCAAGCGGGAAACCAAACCTAAATGACAACAAAAAGAATAATGTAAATCATGAACAATAACTCTTATTGTAAAATATCTTCAAAAAGAAACTCAAGCGATCTCGCTAACAGTCTCTTCTGAGGACCAATTTGATGCTAAAAAACTTCCTTCAAATAGGCATGGCAACAAAACCTGTGTTCATGGGTACCCGCCCAAACCAACCCTGATTTGACGGGTTTTCCCCGATTTGACTGGATTTGGATATGGATTTGGGTTTTCCCTGATTTCAAAAAACAGGTACGGGACGGGTAATGGGGATATATGTACCCACCCCGAACCCATACTCAAACCCTCCCCAATGTAGAAATGTCATGTTTTTGTTTTTGTTGAGGGGGTTGATAATGATATGTCAAGTTATTTGGTTTGATAATTGTCATGATATAAGAACTTTCATTGATAGTTAAAGGAGCAACCGATAATTCGGTAAGGAAATGTTAAAATGAACACAAATTGTTGGATAATGCATTACAACATTACCATTGAAGCTTAAAAAAAAAACTCCTTTTTTATTAAAAAAAATTGATTCACTTCAGGGACGAGGACGAGGAGGGAATACCCGAACCCATTGGGGGTGGGGAAGAGATTCAATTTCTCATCTCCGTTGGGTATGGGTAGGGTAATGGGTAGGTATATGAGAGTAAGGGATGAGGATATGGAAGACAAAACCCGTCTCCACCCCGCCCCATTGTCATGTCTACCTTCAAATGACAGTTTTGGAGTTATTTTTAGTATTATTGAGAAATTGTTGCTGAAGATAAGGTCAAAGCAGTCTTGCAATATGTTAATCAAGTTTGGCTATTGAAAGAAAATGAATCAGAGAATGAGAACACACGGTAAAGAAGAAAAAGCTTCTACCATCAAGTTACTCGCACAGGAAGTTACTGGAACAACTTAAATAACTGCTTTGTTATGTCATCATAGTTAGTTAGACTTTGTAAGTTGTAACTACTTCATATATTGTTGAGCTTGTTCCAGAAATTGATCACCTCTAACCTATTGCTTTAGCCAATTTAAAATTTATAATCAACCCCAAAAGATCCACAAAAGACCAACGCATTGAAGTGAGAATTGTCCTAAAACACAAGCAACATCCAAAAAAAGGGGGCAACACAGCCGCTTACACAGTCACAACAAATGGATTAAAACGTTCACCCCACCGGAATTTTGGCAGGACATACTTTAAGGTAACCATCATTAATGATAATGGGGAATCAAAACCACCATCTTCATCAACGAAGGGAACCTAGAACTAATATCATCACAAAGGAAGTGCAAATGGCGACAAAAAGATAAATGACGAGCAAGGTCTTAAACTACTAAGGAAGCCATGACAATCCTAACCCAACTAGTCAAATCCATGAAGTACAATCTAAAACCAAAAGAAGTTCAAACCCAAATACAGGGAAGTATCAAAGAAGAAAAAAAAATTACCAAGACAGGGAGTATCATAGTTAAGGAGGAGTGATGCACCACAAACGAACGACCGCAAACTTTTAAACAAGAAAATAAGAATTGTCGAAAAACTTAGGGGAGCAGTGTGAAAGGAGAGGAAGTAAGGTTTTCAAAAAGTGATAGGAGTATGACTTCACTTTTTCGACAATTCTTATTTTCTTTCAAAAAGTGATAGGAAATCATACTCCTTTCAAAAATGTAGGTCCAATGAGCATGTTTGGAAATCCCACACATTTCTAATCCAATGGCCAAGCTCCAATGAATAAATAAAGATGTCTCAAAACCCTTAAATGAGACTTGTGAACCATCATGACTTTTCATTGAGAAGCGCAAACATTAACGATTCTTGAATACAATTACAAGAACGGTTTACCACGTCTCTTCCAACATAACGGAAGGTCACGTTGGCTCAAAAAGGCATCAGCGGCCGTCACCAATGAGGAAAGAGACCAAACTAGGGCGCGTAAAATTTTCCTTCATAATTTTCGTGGACACACGTCCATGATATGTAGATATACCTCCAACTGGTAATCCTAAGAAGCACTAAATTTGGACCCAGTCTGTCTATAGAATAGCCCATCCATTCCCTGGGAACCGAATACCAATTAATCTCTCTTTACGACAATAAGTTCCTCCAGCTACGAGTCACCATTTATTCTCCTTTCTGGTCTAAAAAAAAAAAAATCACTGTTTCCCATCAATCATTGGAAAATTCAAAACAAGATACAAGTCATTACCTAAATCCGTCAGCTAAAGAATTTGGGGTAATTTTTTCAAAGTGGGCTAAGACTTATTTCCTCAACTAGACCGCCGACCCGTGCGACACACGGATCTTATGTGCTAATATATGTTACAACAAGAAATAAACGTTTCTTCGAAAACATATCAAAACTAAAAACAATATATTAACAATTGAAAAATTATACATTATCTACATTATCCAAATTCAAAGAGACTTAAAAAAAATGGAACAGGTTTCAAACTCACATACCATAGGCCAATGTCGATGGAAAATTTTATGGAGAATGGTCATGTCACAACATTTTTTTTGAGTTTATAGATATTTAACAATAAGAAATACTGAAGATTAATACAGTAGCGTCACTATACATCGAAGGTATGCGCTCTGACATCGAAATAATTTTTTCCCAAGGAGGCATAACATCTCAAACTTTTATAGATATTTTTTCCTTGATTAATTCTTCCGTAGTAGCCCACATAAAATCGACATTAAAAATGATATACTCAAATATAAGTGTAACCTTCCCAACTTGATTTGGAACTATCCAATTGAATTTGGGCTATTAGAGTGAATTTTTTGTTCCTATTTAACTGTCGTTTTAGTATTTTAAGGGTGTAATTTATCAATTATACCATTTGTCAATTACTCGTATCTTTTTCTTTGTTTCGTCACTCTTATCTTTTTTAATAAAACTAATTAATGTTATATATTTGGAAAACTAAAGTTTATCTTTTTAAACAAAGTTTATTTATTTTATTAAACAAAATTTTGTTACATATATAATGATTTTATGAAGAGTTAAAATTCTATAAATAAGATGAATAATTGTTAAAAATTTCAAGTGCAAAGTAAAAGAACAATTTGAGAGAAAAATAAATAAAAACTCCATGAATGTTCAAAAGGAAGAAAGAGTGGAAGACTCATTGGAACTGCTGATGGAAGGTGAAGAGGGAGAAGTAGTTGAAGATTCATTTGACAATATACAAGAAAAAAACAAGATGACAATGAAGAAGAAGAATTTTCATCAATATAATTTTTATATTGACTTAAATTAATTAAAGAGATGTGCACAATATTTATAAAATTAACGATAGTTTGTTATGAGAGAGTGTGCAAAAAAAAAAGGAATTTGTTGGAGAAAAAGATAGTAAGTAACAAATGTTTGTTACGATCTTAAAAAAAAATTGTTACGAGAAAATATAACATATTAAATTTATTGAAAAGATAAAGTGTGCAAAAAAAATAGAGATATATTAGTGGATTAAATTGAGGGTATAATAGGAAGAAAATGTGCAAAAATACACTTTGTTATTTTCATAGAAATTTTCTAAAACGACACTTAAAAAGGAACGGAGAGAGTAGAAAATAATCAATCTCTCTGGTTTTTTTTTAATACAGAAAAACATTAATCACTTTGTGAGTAAAAGAATTTTCTATTGGTTTTAATTTTCTTTATTCAAACACAATTTATTTGTTTACTATTTTTATCATCCACAGTTGTAAGTTTGTTCTTTTTCCCCTAATATTCATTGAATCCTTCGAAATATTAAAATCCCATAAAATCCTTTGAAATCCTTAAAAGTCAGTGTGATAAATCCATTAAAATCTTGAGTGTATAAAGTCTTTTACATAAAAAAAGTCTTTTAAAATCTCACAGAATCAATAGAATCTCACAAAGTCTTTTAAAATCTTAAAGACTTTTTTTTATTAAAATAGTCTTTTAAAATCCTAATCCAATACACTCTCCTAAAGCTTTAGGAAAGGATCAATTCGTGACATTGCGCAACAAGTTGGGACTTCACGACATTCACTCACCAACTTGAGGGGGAGTGTCAGGAAATATCTATCTTCTGCATAGTTGACTCTATTTAATGTGTATATATTTACCTTCTCTAATAGTTAACTCTAATTATTTTCCTTTCAATGCACGGTAAATTAGATCCCACTGATTGAGGATCATGGTTGTCATGCCTTAGGATTAGCTTAACATATGTCTGTAAATATATTATATATATGGCGTAGAGGTACATACACTATAAGAAATATATACACAGAATTGTATTCCAAATAGTTCTTCTCATATTCTATATTCCATTTTCATACTGCTGTCTTAAGATTTAAAGTACAAAGTTGTAATTCCCAACAAAAAAGATTATAGGGTACATCAAAATTCGCTCAAACGGCAGGATGCATAACTGCATTTAACTCTTTAGTTACAAAAATACACGTACAAATAAATTAAATAAATTGATTGAGTAATGAGCATATGCATACTCTCGGAGGGAAACCAATGTGCCGACTACTAAATTAGGAGCGTCCTCTGATGAGGAGTTCATCACCCACTCACTGCCTCCGGTAAACCTCCTCTCCCTTCTAAGGATCGACGTGACGGGAATTTTCTTTTCTAGGCCCTGGTTTTTCTTTTTCTGCTCTCTTTTTTGTTTGTTTCTTTCCTTTGTAACCAAAAAAAAAAAACATATGCATACTTTACTTTGTATTACTGATTTATCTACCCTTTGTTTGAATATGAATATCTAAAGGGAAGAAAATGTTCAAAGACTACCAACCTGACGGTGAAAGATGCCGAGCTGGATAGAATTAGTTGCTTACCAGGTCATATAATAGACCAGATTCTCTCACTCATGCCAATTAAGGAAGCAGTGAGAACAAGTGTTTTATACAGCAGCTGGAGGAACAAATGGTACACACTACCAAATCTTGTGTTTGATATGCATTGTGTCTCTGATGCAGCTTCCCTATACCATTTAGTTTTCAATATCAAGTTTTTGAGAATTGTTGACCATGTACTTTTACTTCACATTGGGTCCATCAACAAGTTCGTGCTCTCCAACTTCAGAAGTGATGACATTCGTGTGAGTCATGTGACTGATATTGATCGATGGATTCTTCATCTATCTAAAAGGTCTATAAAAGAGATTGTGCTGCAGGTTTGGTTAGAGGACCGCTATAAGATACCTTGGTGCTTATTCTCTTGTCAAACTTTACGTCATTTAACCTTATGTCATTGTTGGCTTAAGCCTCCAGCAACGTTTGAGGGCTTCAAGAACTTGGAAAGTCTTCATCTGGAAGAGGTTACAGTGGCCCAAGATGATTTTGAAAACATGATATCTGGCTGCCCTCTACTTGAACATTTAACGTTGTTTGATGTTATGGCTTCTACCAGATTAACGTTCATGCACCAAATCTCAAGACTTTTACAATTGATGGTAAATTTGAGGATATTAGCTTGGAAAACAGTTTCCAAATAACTACGGTATATGTTGATTTAATTATTTATCTGAACTCCGAAAGCAATCAAAGTAAATTGCGTGGAGGCTCTAGCAATTTGATCAAATTTTTCATTCACCTACCTCACATAGAGACCTTGGAGATTGGTTATTATTTTTTAAAGGTACATTAAAGCTCAAGCATATGAATGTAGAATTCGACTGTAGGAGTGACTCACCTAATTCTTGTTTAAGTTTCCCCCCACCCCTCAACCCCGTACAAATTTGATATCAACAACAATCATATCGATTCAACTCTTGATTTGTAAGTATTAAAAACATTATATTCTATTTTGTTTTAGTATTTGGCTGCAGGTGATGTGCCAGTAATGCTTCCTGCACCTTGTATCAATCTATGTCTTCTTTCCTTATGCATAAACTTCAATGACTTGAAGGAAATTTTGGCTGCTCTTTGCTTGCTCAGAAGCTCACCTAATCTTCAAAAATTAGAAATATTTGTGAGTATTTAGTTTGGCTTTGCTTTCCTTTCTGTTTTAGTTTCATGTAAAGTTGTTAAGCTCTACAATTTGCAAAGTTTTTTTGCTTCAAGGATTTGACTACTGTTTAGAAAAAACATTCTTCTATGTGAGTTAATACTGCTAAACAGAAGTTAAGAATCAGCTGCAATTTAGATAAGAGTTAGTTACTGTATCAGTGCATGAGAGTCTTATAAATAAGATACTAACTAGTGTATTTCATTTTTTATCAATCAATACAATGCTACCTTTCAAAGTTTTAATGCACTTTATATTTCTCTTATGCATGCTACCTTTCCCCTTTGATCCATGAATTTGTTACAATTGCATGTAGGCACGGTTTGAGGAGCAGACTGTCATTTTAACGCCCACATCCTATTGTTGGGAAGATATCTTTTCGGGGCCAGCCATGCCCATTCAAGTACAACATGTGACAATAGATGGCATCTCTAGTATCAAATCAGAATTAGATTTTATTCGGTTTCTACTTCGCTATTCTCCTGTGCTAGAAAAGATGACTGTGAAGCATGTTGTAAACGTCCAACCGGAGTTGATAATAGAACTACTTCGGTTCAAGAGAGCGTCGGCAGAAGCTGAAGTTATTTACCTTGAAAAAGAGTCTTCATAATGTTTTTTATTCTCCTCAAATCTTCTTATGTATTATAATTTTTAAGGTTATCTTGGCTAAACTTGAACTTTTTAGTAGTGGCAAGTTATGATCGATCCATACTTAACATATTTTTTAATTAACACCAAACTAAAATCAGCTAGATGCATTAGCCTTAGCCCAAATAAATACTACACTCCTTATCTTTTTTGTTGTTGTTTTAGGGTATGTTTGGATTAATGGAATTCAATCTAAGGGACTCATGTTCCATTGTTTTGTTAAATAAAAAAAAGTGGTATATAATGGAATAGGGGAGAATACATTCCATCTCATTCAATTACTTGGTTCCAATTTGAATGGTATCAGATGGAATAGTTGCTAATTTTGTCTTTAATTGATAAATTATATTTTTATCCTTGTGTTCATGTGTCCATCACACTGTTTTGTTCTCCTTTTGATTGTGCATTGTTTCCAGTTTCGTTTCACCTTATTATTTTATCATCATAGATTGTATCTAATTTTATTCTGCTTCAGTTGCTTTTCCTTGTTCATTTGTTTCATTATTTGGGAATTGTTGATTGAGTTTAAACCATTCACTTAATTTTTGAGACGTATTAATTTGATATAGCGTTTTTAAATGTAAAGGTAAAAAGGAATAAAAATGTTACAACACAATCCCTTATCTTCACAAACAATGAAATATAAGGTCTCTTTACGTTCTAAAAACGGTTTCTATTTCATTTTTCTTTATGGTGGCTGGGATTCGAACCCCGGACCTTGCATATATTATATGCATTGTCCATACCAATAGAGCTAGGCTCATGCGGACAAAATGCACGGACTTTAACTTGCTAATAAGAGGATGTGAGACTCAAAAATGAATGAGGATTGCTTTTTAGGCCCCCTCAATATCTCTTTAGGCCCCCTAAAGATTCAAAAATGCCCTTAATAACACATCCGGTACATATAATCCGGTAGTTCATTTTAATTTTCCAGATTTTGTAC
>Ga0228710_1006200_pt1 | contig 18271 bp, 8 predicted proteins | sample MedpolnodulmetaG_FD_177995 | JGI IMG/M metagenome (GOLD analysis project Ga0228710, IMG submission 177995) | Root nodule microbial communities from Medicago polymorpha collected in Santa Monica, California, United States - pink nodules | ecosystem: Host-associated > Plants > Roots > Nodule...
TCACCATCAGTCATGTATGCATGAACATATGACTCAACTCTATGCATATGTTCACACACAACAATATCACTACATCATCACCAAACATATATGCAAATATGAATCCATCAACAATTCACCATCACTCGACATATATGCAATCACCAACAACATTCACAAATCAACCTATATATATATATATATATATATATATATATATATGTATTTATTTACCAACACTATCTCAGCCAACCAACATATGTTAAATTTACTTAAGATTTCTCCAAGACCCACTCGAAGTAGTTTCATCATAACTCAAAATCCGTAAAATATTTTCAAGTTAGACTAGAGACATTAGAAAGCTAATAAACTTATCTAAAACTTCCATGTTTATATCAAAAGTCAATTCAAAACAGAAATGTGTAAAAAGGACACAAAACGCAAAACAGAAAAACTGGAACTGAGGCAACTCGCCTCCCAAGCGAATTAGCTCGCTGTGGCGAGCAGAGTACCCTCTCTGTCACCACGTTGCTCGCTATGGCGAGTGGTCCTGCTCGCCGTGGCGAGCAAAGCATGCTCTCTGTCACACCCTCGCTCGTTGTGGCGAGTAAGCTTACTCGCCTCGCGAGTCATGACAGTTTGCTGTCGTAAAATCTCACTTTTCATCCCAAAACCCCAAATTTGAATCCCCCAAGCCCAAATTTGTTTCTAAAGTTAACCCAAACGTTTTCAGACATCAAAAGAGGTTCAAAACCGCATAACATTTGAGTTAAAACACCTTTTGAACAAAAATCACCATTTGACCCATTTTGTAAAAATCTCAAGAACAAACTAATTCTCACAACAATCTCAATGATTATGAATACCCATGGTTCTAATCATCAACAATAACACATCACAACAGCAACAGAGACAGTCAACATGATTTCAACACTAATCCATCAACAACAACATCATATTTCATCTATTTTAAGTGGAAATGCAAGGTATACATATAAGCATAGTTTGAGCATGTAATTTCATCCTCAACAACTCATTTAACACCAATTCCACATACTCAAACATCACATCAAAACATAAGCACGAATTTCATCATAAAAGTCAATTTATACAAATAAGCACTTATGGGTTCAAGAAGAAAAAGAGATTATACAAAGGATTATGAATGAAATCTAACCCCCTTACCTCAATGATTAACAAACCTAGTACAAGCTTCAATGTTGCTCCTATGGGTTCACCAATTCTTCTCCTCTAACCCTTTTCTCCTCTTAGCCTCTTTCTCTATCTTCTCTCTTCAATTGCAAAAGATTATTCTAACTTAGGTTTCTAAAGACAAACCTTATATAGTCTCTATAGTTGGGCCTAACCCAATTTGTATTCTAATGGGCTCATAATTCTTATAAATTAACCCCCTAATTTCTATCCACTAACGGTTAAGTGTTATCGAATGGCTACCGGTCTAAAATTAATTACCGCTACTGAATAGTAATTTAGTAAAAGTAAAGGTTCGCACTATAAACACTTAAATCTCACCATAAAATTACTAGTTTACCCTCCACTCACAAAATTACCAAAATACCCTTTATAACGAAATCTACTAATCCTAACCCAAATTACACACAGAGCCAATTAATCACATACAACACAATTATATACACATAAAATCAATTAAATTAATCTAGCGAAAAATCGGGTTGTTACAGAAACTCTCACAGGATAGATTCGACTTTGTGATTCTGTTATAGATTTGGTGTTATGGTTTAAGTTATTGGATTTTTGGTGTTCATCCTGTTCTTGAAGTTCATGATGAACTTTATGGGTTTTTGATGTTTTAATTCAGAAAGTTGATGAGAGAGAAGAAAATTGGTGTGTGTGACTAATTTGACAGATTTCTGACGCGTGAACAGTGCAATAAATGACAGTCTATTTATAGACTGTCTTTTGCTATGGTTTCTCTGGTGCAAAACAATGATCAAAATGTCCCTGCAGAAACTTGTGCAAGAGGAAACCAAAGGACCAATGAACAAATGACATGTCACACAGGATTTTTAAAAGATAACACTATATAAAAAATAAAATATTATTTAATAATAAAATAAAAATAAGAACGAAAATTAAAAAAGAAATAAATAAAAATGAGATAAGTTAATAAAAAGGAAAGATAATAAATAAAAAAAAGTAATTAAAACTGTCCCTTTCGGTAACCAAATGAGGTATTTTAAAATACCTCTTTGCCGAAATTTCGTCTGAGACGACAATATCACTCGGGTTTTAGAATAGAATAAAACTTTTGATTGACTAAAATAATACGAATAACAATTTTAACATGCGAACAAAAGGATTTGCGAGTAAAAAGTTTTTGCTAACTAGAATACGATAAAAAATAAAACCTTAACTATACGAACAAAAAAGTTTTAACTAACTAAAAGACGGATAAAATGTTTTAATTAACTAGAATATGAGCAAAAATGTTTTAACTGACTAGAAAACTAATAAAAATGTTTTAAATACTTAAAATACGAATAAAATGTTTAACTATACGAAAAAGGAGTTTTAATTGTATAAACTACGAAAGAAAAAGTTTTGACTGATTAAATTGCGAATAAAAATATAAATGGTCAAAATTTAGGGTATGACAATGATGCTACATTTTTATGAACGTGGTATTAAATTAAGAATGAAAAGTATATTAATGCATGATAAACGATGGTTCAAGACGAAAATGAGTTGTACAATAGTAATATTAGGTGCAGAGAAAAAAATCGATGGTTAGAGAAATTGGAGATGAGAACTAAATAAACAATAGATCAAAATTCATAGTCAGCTCTCACCGTATGAAATCAAAATCGGCGGCTCTCACCATACGAAATCGACAGAATTCAAAGTCGAACATTTTATTATCGATTTTGTGAACGAGAAAGTTAATATTCCACATTGGAGTTTTATTGTTTGGAAAATTAATTTCCAATTTTTGTGATGAAATATAAATATTTTAATACGTATTAACCAAGTTGTATGATGATCTTATATAATTTAAGTTGACATTAAATAATTTCATTATTGTTTTATTTTTACGGTGAATAAAATTGTTATTTTTTTTTTGTTCAACAATTTTTGCAGAAAGAAGGATTTGAAATACACTTGGATAATTTCTTGAAAGGCGATAATATGGTCTTTTGGTAACAAGAACATGAAGAGCATGATAGCTACTTCTATGAAACTTACAACCAAGAAACATATTTTCAATTGCTCACAGATCTTCATATTGAGTTTGATCTTGTTAAAATTTTGATAGTCAAGCTACATTTCTAAGTTATGGGGTGAATTTATCATGATGTGTTATGACTCAACTGGAACCCAAAAGATAGATTGTATATATGATGATACAGATTGTAAACAATAGTAAAATGATATGTATATTGAACAATAAACCTTTTTGGAAGTTTAAAAATTATTTGTGTAATAAATGTATAAATTCTCATTCGTTGACGTGTTTTTTTTTTTAAGAAGTTGAAGTGCGATTGTTAACTCAACTGATAATACCGACGTTATTATGTTGAATATTTTGTTTTATGTTTGAATTCAGATTTTTATAACAAAACATACAAGCATCCATAATGGCTCTGAATTTTGTGATATCACATCTACCTTTCAAAGTAATCAATGACTTTCTTCGAATCAACTTCAAACACATCATTCACTAATTCCAGTTCGTTGATTCTCATGATAGCGTGATAAAAATCCAACACTTCTCTTATTTCCAAAGAGCACAGTGGGAAAAATCACATAGTTTTTGTAAGCACATAGCTACCTATATCATCCCGTATACATATCTAAGTTTCCATCTTGTTGTAAGTAGATGAAAATATAACATTTGAGTCTCCTCACTGTTGGTTTCTTTCATCTAGACACCCCACCTGACATATATTGTCGTTGGATTTGATTAGATGTAACTAAGACATTTTTTAAGGGATTTAAGACATTTTTTTTATTCATAGTAGGCCTTTTTACTTTTAAAATCTAATTGATATTTGTTTGTTGATGGACTTAAGACCAGAGGCGAAGACTTTAATTACTTTTTCTTTGGTCTGGCTTAGTACAAATACAAAGAGTCTAATCCATTTTTTATCTTAAAATAAACAAGAACCTTATAAATTGAAAGTTAAAAAAGAAAATAACACCTAGACACGATGTTACTCAATGAGAGTTTACATCACGGTCACCAAATCTTTATTATCAAATCGCATGTGCAACTACTCTAAAGGAAAAAAAAAGTGTGTAAAAACTACTTCAAAAAATGTTGATTCTCCCACATCATCGTTGTTTTCAAAAATGTTGACTCTGTTAGTGATGCGTGGGTTGAAGGAGATGATGAGTGTGTAGGCATGATAATTTATATTCTCCCACATTTTAATAGTATGTATTGCCATCAAAGCTGATGAATTGATGAATGTGGCACATTATTGAAGGGTATTCGACATAAACTTTAATAAATTAATTTGTTTTGTATGATAATTGTCGTGTTATTTATCAAATGAAATGAACTTATACAATTTTCACTCTAAACGAGTTGGAAATATTATGTTTTTCAATTCATGTTTGATATTATTTAATTGTATGTTTTGATATGAACAATGAGTTTTCTTTTTCTTCTGTTTTTGGAGAATGTGTTTGTATTAGTTGCAACTATGTGTTTTATACTGTGATAACTATAATCATATTGGTTTCAAATCTCGTTGGTTGCAACTTGTGATAAACATCAAATATTTAGTTTTATAAAGAATATTGCAATAACTGCTGCGATGGTTATAACTATCTACAATGCTTGTAAATGCTTGACAATAATCACTAATAGATAACTATTTGAGATATTTATAAAGAATAATAAACTTATTTAACCTTTAAAAAAATTCTTCAATCAAATCAAAGACTAAACCTTATAATGTAAAAAAAATAAAAATCACGAGGCCTCAAGAATAATAAATGCATATATTATTAATGTTGATTTTTCATGTCTTATGCTTTTCGTCTGTACATATTAACTATGTATATTGGCAGCCACATTTGTTCAAACAATGAAAAACTTGGAGACCAACATGTCAGCCTCCGATGTTCTAAAAGACCATAATATATCTGATTCGTATCTCATAACAAAACATTGTTTAGGGTTGCAGTTGTGTTCAAAAGAAAAATAGTTGTTTTATGCAGAAAATATATATCAGTGTGACCATTATTCTTTTCCTTCTGAGATGCAACAACTGTTAGCCTAGGTTGTTCCCTTTGTGTTTGCATTTCAACATCCATGTATCTCTTCGATGAATGAATATGTCTCTTGTCCAATTTTTACTTTCTTAATCCTTGTCTCATCATGATTTTGTTTTATTTGAGAGAAAGTGAAGATATTGAGAGAAAAACATGAAAAAAAACAAAAACATAATAGAATCAGGTTTAATCATTCAACATAAAAAAATCAAAACATTAAAAAGCTATGAATTTACAAGAAAGCATGAAACCACAACATCATATACAACATCACAACAAGAAAGTGAAAACAATCAAATTAAAATAAATAAATCAAAACGAGACATGAACAAGAAATCATGTAGTAATGAAGGAGAGAAGAAAATTGGAAAATAATAGAATATTTGAAGTTACAATTGCAGTGATGAACGACAGCGTGGAAAGACGAGGGCGGCGATGACAATGTGGAGGATGGTAGGTCATTTTTAAATTTTCATTCTCTTTGCGCGTGAAATAAAGGAGTGTGAAGAGAGAATTTTTTCTCTTTCCGAATTCCTTATGACTTTTCTATTTCCAATTTATTTTCTTATTTCTTCAGTAACTGAAACGACGTCGTTTAGGTTGGGTTTTTTTTTATTAAAAAATTGACTGGTATAACCCAAAATTCACCAGCTTTCACCAGTAGCCTGCCCGAACCGTTCTACCCACCGATTCCCCGGTGTAATCGATCCGACGCTCGAGTCAAGCTGAGTTTTAAAAATATGGTCTTGAATCTAATAACCTCGCATTCTAATATCATATGTTAATCTTAAAATATTGATTTTACTGGCATATGCTCATATCATATTGTATCTGATATCGAAACATACTCAACATGTTGAATTTAAAATCATGAATGATAAGCTTTCGAATTTTCGAAGGATGTTTAAATTCAAGGTTATGAGATTCCATCATGACTCATTTTCAACATGGATGAGTCACGACAAAGAGAGATAATGACAAAAGGAATAGGAAAAAAATGGTGAAAACAGAGAGTCAGAGACAAATAAAAAACACGTGATAGAAATAAGATTGAAGGGAAACCAAATTACAAGAAAAAGTTGGAAACAAGATTGATGGAAAACCAAAAAACAAGAGAAAATAAAGACAAGATTGAAGGAAAACCAAAAAACAAGAAAGACCTAACGTGAGAACAAATCTATACATGAAGAAAACCATCTTTAGGAAGGATAAATTGTGAAAACAAAATTAAGCCACAAAAAATAAACATAAAAGATAGGAAACAACTTAAACAAAGAAAGAAGATAAATACCGAGAGATCCTTGGAGCCTTCAAGTGTTCAATATACGATTAGTGTTGTAATATTTTTTTGAGTTATCAAGGGTTAAAAGAGCTTATTTTAATCTTCTTTACTAAAATACACGATTGTAAAAAATATATAAGTTAAACGCAATAGAAAATCGGATGAATGATCCATCTTTCTGCTAGTTTTTATTTTTAAAGAGGGTTCTGCTAGTTGTATATAATCCATAACTAGTTACTAATATAATAAAATAATATCTATAAAATATCCTCGATAGGACTCTTAATCTTATTAATCCGGTAAACTTCATGGTCAACTTTCTATTAAATAACAAGAAAAAACAATACGTTAGGACATAAATAAGTATAAGAAAACAATTTATACTCATATCTTTTAATCCATTAATTTAACTGATTTACATAAAAAATAAAATATTATTTAATAGAAACACAAAATGTTATCGGACTTTGTCATCGTAACCAACAAAGCCCAAACCCGATTGTAGTAAAATCCCGGATCCGGGTCTATCCACACGGGCCACCCGGTCCATATTTGTCTTTGGTTGTAGTAATCACTAATCAGGGTTTTTCGATTCTGTTTCAAACACGCACGCTCAAACCCTTTCTTTCTTCTTCGTTTTCATCTCTTCATCATCATCGGCGATGGGTAAGAAAAACAAAGCGATGAAGGAAAACAGCGACGGCACTGTTAAACAATGTCCCTTAACACTCTTTGTTTCTAATTTACCCTATTCCTTCACTAACTCTCAGGTACTCTTTTTTTTCTTCTTTTCATTCACTCTTTTCCATTTTTTTATTATTTATTTTTCATTGTTTTGTTTATGCTAATTTGTTGCTAAATTTGTTCAGCTTGAACAAACTTTCAGTGAAGTTGGACCTGTTAGACGTTGTTTCATGGTTACACAAAAGGGTAACTTACTAACTAACTAAGGATTAGTTGATTAATTAATTAACATTTTAAGCAGAATTAATAAAAAAAAGAGTTTATTTTTTTCCTAACACTATGGTTAATTGTTTTCAGGGTCTACACAACATCGTGGTTTCGGTTATGTTCAATTGTAAGTTCAGTTCAACTCACTTGTGTTTGTTTTACTTGTGCCATTTTAATGTTGTTTTGTTGCTTATGTCTGTGTATGAATTGAACTGTAGCTAAGTATGTATATAAACGAATCAGTGTTGTTAAATAGCGTCTACAGCGTAGCAGAATTTCAACAAATCACTATTGTTCTATGCTATGCTATTTAATATAAAATACTGTCTAGTAACAACTATGGCAACACTATAATTTTCCGCTGTTGTACAAGGGTCTTAATAATTAGAAATAGATATTTTTGTAGTAGTAAGGCAGTCAACGACCAAGCACAGACGTAAACACCAGACACAACACAGACACCAATAATAATTTAAGAAAATGACATAATTCAGTGTAATTATAGGTGTTGTGTTGGCGTCGGACATCGACGCGTGTTAGACACCGGGACACACCTAATCCGAGTGTTTAATCCCTAATTGATAATAATTGAAACAAGAATGTACAACTGAGTAAGTAAAGTAGCGGAATTTGAACAAATCGCTATTTTTATGTGATATGTTATTTAGTGCAAAATGTTTTCGAACAGTAGTTATATCGGCGTTGTAGCATTGTTTTGTAGTGGAATTTGAATAAACAACTATATTTTGCGATATGCGATTGATAAGACCAGAATGAATAATACTCACCAGAACCCCGTCTCTGTAAGTGAAAAAGAGTTTGCCATTTTTGGTAAGTGCAATTTGAGTGTATTGTCTGGACGTTTAAAAATTGAAGAAATATTACTAAATATGCTACCGTTGGTTCACAAAGCTTACTTAAGCGGAGAATATTGATGTCATGAGGACTGAGGAGGGATACAGTTTTTGAACTTTATTATAGGCTTATCAGTTTTATAGTGCTTCCTTCAATAGTATCCGGGTAGTCTTTTTATGTTCACTCTGCGAGTCTGTGTGTTGTGGTAATTCACGGTAAACTAATCCGTAACCACACAATATGTTGATGTCATAATATTATTAGAATCGATTCTCCTTATAGTTGATGTCATAATACTAAACTCTGCGAGTCTGTGTGTTGTGGTAATTCGCGGTAAACTAATCCGTAACCACATAATATTCTTTTGTGTAATTCCGTTTTACATATATTATTAGAATTGTATAATTTGTAGCATGACTTTTCTGATTTGTTAATTAATTGATGTCATATTCAGTGCTGTTGAGAATGACGCTAACCAAGCCATTGAGCTGAAGAACGGTTCATTGGTTGGTGACCGGAAAATTATAGTGAAGCACGCAATCCCCCGTCCTCCTCGTGAAAATCGAAGATCAAAACCGGATCAAGGTTGATTGATGCTACCAATTCTGTTTCAGATAGAGATGTTATATATACTTTCCGAATGATGTACAGATGATTTGATCTTATCATTGTTCCTCCCTTGTTTTATTTTCTCACTCTTTCTTTTATGACGCAATAGAGGGCAATGAAGGCGATCTCACAGAATCAAAAAATGATGATAAAGACAGCGGATTATCTGGAGCAGAGAAGCCTGTTTCAGTTCCAAAAAAACCAAAGGAAGAAGGTTGTGATTGTGTTTACGTGCGTTTGATTAGCTTTACTTGTTGCTCATTTATATATTTATTGCTTTTTCCTGATATTATATTTCATTCCTTTTAGAAGTGAAAGTTTTGGATAAACCAAAAAACTCAAGGAAGCCTGTGGAAATAAAAAAAGCAGCTCTTTGTAATGATGCAGCAGATGAGGGGGGTGGCTCAGAAAAACAGAAGTATTTACTCTTCTCCCTTTTCTTAGTAGTACTTCAGCCATGAAAGATGTTTTTTTATTTTATTTTTAATGTTTGGGATTAAGAGATAATGGGATGATCTGATCCTTTCATTATGGATGTATCTTTTTGTATGATGAATGTATATCTTATTTCTAAAAAGCCATTCCTTGCTTTATGTTTTTTTCTTTTGGCAGGGTTGCTAGAACTGTTATATTTGGTGGTCTCTTGAATTCTGCTATGGCTGAAGATGTTCACCGCCAAGCCAGAGAAATCGGCACTGTGTGTTCTATTAAGCATCCCCTTTCAAGGAATGATCTTCAGCAGCATGGTAACTGCTGATTTTATCTTTTCAAATTACAGAGAAGATAGGTTTTATGTATAATTGTTATCGGTGTGATGTGTCATGTTATATTAGAAAATATTTAAAAAATATATTCTTTTTGCTTGTTTAATAACTATGATGGGCTGTATTCCTGTTCTTTTCAGTTCATATTTTCCCATTGTTTTGCGCTTCGTGTTGAATCTCATGCTTAGTGTATGAAGCAGTTTCTAATATAGATTTGCTTCTGTCTTGTGCTGTTCTATGTGCTCTGGAAGCTGTCAATCTTATTGTTAATTTTCTTTTTAATGCTAAGCCTTTTTATTTTATAATTAAACATCTAGTTGTATTGTATCCCATATGATCAAATGTTGAGTATGCTGATAAGGACATTGAAGTTTGTTCTTTCACTAAAATTTCTGATGAGATAGTTTTCCAGTTAGGATGCAAATCAAGAAGATTGAATCATGCATTATATTTATAAAGATTCTTTATACTGCTTAGGATAGTAAGGTAATTGTGGTATTTTTCCCAGGCCTGCTGCAAGAAGGCTGTACTTTCAATGCTTCAGCTGTACTATATACAAGTGTAAAATCAGCTCGTGCTTCTGTTGCAACATTGCATAAAAAAGAGATAGGAGGGGGAACTGTTTGGGCACGCCAACTTGGTGGGGAGGTAAAGTGCTTGTCATAGAACACATCAGAGGATAATATCATCATGCACCATATAGTATCTTTTATATAGAGTGATAACTGCTAGCTGATTAGGAGAGTTTGTACTGATATATATTAATAAAATGAATAATTTTGCTTTGTATTTTGATAAAAAAATCATTTTAGCTTTCTCATAAAATTTTAATGTGTTAATATTCTTCCAAAATTCAAATACAAAAAATCTTAATAACTACTGGTTTATTTCTGCTACTTCTGATCACGAAAATATGCATTGTCTTAAAAAATAGGGAGTAATTTGTGATATGTGATGCGTCTAGAGCCTTGAAAGGGTTTTCTTTGTGGTGCTGTCCTAACTTCCCATGTTTGTAGATTAAGATATTCTTTAAATTGTTTTTATTTCATTTCCTTGTATCTGAGGCTGGTATGCGACAATCAGCTCTTTAAAGTAGTAGTTTTGTTTATCTGCCCTTTTCAACATTTCTATCAACTATGTTTATCCTATAATTTGAATTTCGTAAATTTGTTTCTAACAATGATTTCATTTTGTTCATGCTTTTCACGTATTTTTTGTATTGGTTTTTAATTTGGTCATAGGTAGAATGAACTTTTCCCTGTTTAATGGATATTACTCCCTCCGTTCCTTTTTAATTGTCGCTTTTAGAGAAAAAATTTGTTCCTATTTAATTGTCACTTTCAAAGTTCAATGCAACATTAAATGTTGTTTATCAATATTACCCTTAGATATTTATTGCGGAGAGAGAAACATATAAAATGAAATATTAAATTAATAAGGTCATTATAGTAAAAGTAAAAACAATTATATCAAAAGTAGTAACATTTATTGAATGTCTTGGTTTGTGTAAAATGTCAAAAAGTGACAATTAAAAAGGAACGGAGGTAGTACCATTTATGATATTTAGTTTGTTAACATTTTTGTTGTTGTATGTGGGCCAGGGTGCCAAGACTCAGAAATGGAAGCTTATTGTCAGAAACCTTCCTTTCAAGGTTTGATCTGTTGAGTTACAGTACATAAAATATTTTTTTGTTTGGAGACCTTGTTTTCTAACTACTTGACTAAATATGGATACAGGCCAAAGAAAATGAAATAAGGGACGCATTTTCATCTGCGGGCACTGTATGGGAGGTATTCATTCCACAGAAGTCCGACACAGGGTATATATTCCTTTTCTTTTCCTGATATAAAGCGTTTCGATACTGTATTATACATTATGTTTTCTTACACTGTTTTCATCGCCTCATTTCCTGTGTGCAGTCTTTCGAAGGGTTTTGCATTTGTAAAATTCACCTGCAAGCAAGATGCTGAAAATGTATGAACTGTTTCAAAAGTTTTACTTTACATACTGTTTGTATTCTAAAATCACTTGTATATAAGTTTCCTGTTTCTGTTTCAGGCGATTCGAAAACTCAATGGATCGAAGTTTGGGAGTCGTCTCATAGCTGTTGATTGGGCTGTTCCAAAAAAGATATTTAGTAGTGATACCAATGACGCTCCTGCTTCAGAGGAAGGTAATTTGTTTCTTTGTTGAAATGATACTGGCATACTGCATCTTCAAATGATTTATTATCGATTTGTTAACTAGTAGAGTTTGCTAAAGTGCTTTTGAATTTTGAGTCCTGTGACATTATCATACTTCAGATGTAACCATTTTTTGAATGAACGTGCAACATATCTTCCTCACAAGTGTCAAAATCATTTTGGTTTTTTTCATATATGAAGAAACAAAGATAATTAAGATTAAAAAATCCTATTGATGAAATTCTGGGTCTTAGATTTATAGAAGGTAAGAGACTGAAAGAAATAGAGAGAAAATGGAAGATTGCCACATATACATGAATATAATAAATAAGCATCACTGATTAAAGATAAAAAAAGGTGAAATTCAACATAATAAAAAATTACTTATTTTAATGAGGTGTCTGGTACAAATATCCACAACAAATTACAAACTACCGCAACAAAACTAACAATAGGCACAATACATCATGAAAAAGGTGTCCCTTCACACCATAACAGTGACCTCACCACGTCGGAACAGCCAAAAAGTACTTTTTTAAATGAGGTGTCTGATAAGTATCCTATGGTTGTCCATTTCTGAAGTGTGATGGTTGTCCATTTCTGAAGCGTGGACTCGTCTAAATCCAAGGCTGTCCATGCATCATAGCTACAAAATGTTCTATGAAGGCAGCTAGACTGCACTACCTGGATGGGTATAAGACACTGGTGCAGTCTCAACCAATGCACATACAACAGTAAGAGAAACAATACAACAATAGCAAATTGTATTTTGCTACCAAACGGCAACTATTGTTTGTTTTTATTTTATTTTATTATTATTATTTTTTAAAATCATTTATCTGCAGTATGTACACATGTTCCTGGGTATAACAATTATTAATTTTTATTTGAAGTTCATTGTATATGAAATATGTTCCCAACACTAGAACAATATGTGCTCAAACTATTTAAACAAGACATCTTTTAATTATTTTTATTTGAAGTTGATTGTCTGTGAAATATGTACCCGACATTAGAACAATATGTGGTCAAACTATTTAAACAAGACATCATTTAACTCTGTCTTAACTCTGTTTCAAACTATTTAAATAAGACATCTGTTATGATTTCTTTAGGACAACAAAAGGTGACAGATGAAGATGGTAGTACTACTACTGAGGATGATCTTGAGAATACTGACAAAGAATCTGATCAAGGAGATGATAATGATATTGATAGTGTTGTGGAGGAAGATGTTCCTTCTGACGATGATTTTGACAAGGAAGCAGACATTGCTAGAAAAGTTCTTAACAACTTGATTACATCCTCTGCCAAAGACGAATCTGTAAATAATGATTCCGTGTCTTCTGAAGAAAAGACCAAGCCAAAATCCAAGGGAACTGTTAAGGGTGCAGATAGTAAAACATCTAAAGAGTCCGACAAGGTTTCAGATATTTCTAAGCCTGAAACTTCCAAGGAAACAGAAGATGATTTGCACAGAACAATTTTTATAACCAATCTTCCCTTTGAATTAGATACCGAAGAAGTGAAGCAACGGTTTTCTGCATTTGGTGAAGTAGAATATTTTGCTCCTGTTCTCCACCAAGTGACCAAGTATGTCCTAGAACAATATTTTTTGCGTGTTTGTGTTACACAGATTATTATTCATACTCCTCTATTACTCAATGCAGGCGTCCACGAGGGACTGGTTTTCTTAAGTTTAAAACCGCGGAAGCAGCTGATAATGCAGTTTCAACTGCCAATACTGCTTCTGGGATGGGTATTTTGGTAAAGGGTAGACCATTAAAGGTTTTAAAGGCTCTGGACAAGAAATCGGCTCATGACAAGGAACAGGAGAAAGAAAAAAATGAAGTTCAAGACCACCGCAATCTTTACTTGGCGAAGGTTTGTATTCTCCTCTGTACCTCATGTTCCAGGCTATGGTAGCTGATATGCAATAGGAGAGTAATTGTATTCTTTTAAATTGTAATTAATAGGAGGGACTTATTCTTGACGGAACTCCAGCTGCCGAAGGGGTTTCAGCCACTGATATGTCAAAACGCAAAAAGTGAGTATTTTATGGTTTTGACTTTTGAGTGCAAATGACATTTATATTCTGTGTATGTATCATTGCTACATCCACTTTACTATTCTCATTTCTTTATTATTTTATGCTGTATTTGATCTTCCATACTTGGGTGGTAAAGGTATTGTTATTTTTCTGCTTTTAGTCTAATTCCTGTAACTGATTGTAGTGGTCTTACATTATTATTTGTGAAATATTTATAGTTTGGAAAGGAAAAAGAAGACGAAGCTTCAATCTCCAAATTTTCATGTTTCAAAAACTAGACTTGTTATCTACAACTTACCAAAGTCAATGACTGAAAAACAACTTAAGAAGCTTTGCATTGATGCAGTCATCTCTAGAGCTACCAAGCAAACACCTGTAATTCGGCAGGTTGGTTAAATAGGCCATGACTTGAAGTTGTCAATTATTATTTTTGTTCTGTATAGCTTTATGATTTCCATTATGTTTTGAATGTTACAAATGTACTTTGCAGATAAAGATTTTGAAAGATGGCAGGAAAGGAAAGGCTACTCAAGAACAGCAGTATTCCCGTGGAGTCGCTTTTCTTGAATTTTCAGAGCATCAACATGCCCTTGTTGCTTTGAGAGTTCTTAACAATAATCCTGGTAAGAGACAATTACACCCATATCTCAATTGTGAAGATACTAGCTGTGTGAAAATACAAACTTTGTTAAAATTGTCAACTGGCCTCATAAATTGAACGTTTCCAAAAAAAATAAAAATTAATCAATCATAAAATGTGGACTGAGAATTGTGTTAAAAAAAGTGTATTGCTAGCATTTCTATGTGCGGTGTGCCGTGTTTTTCTCGTAATATAATGTTGTCTTTCATTGACCACAGAAACCTTTGGTCCTGAACATCGGCCCATTGTGGAGTTTGCTCTTGATAATATCCAAAAACTGAAACTTCGTAACGAAAAGCTACAGTATCAGCAACGGGCTCCTCGCAACGGCAACAACAGAAACGAAAATGATAAACCCGACAATGCAGGAGTTTACGCTCATGGAACTGACAGAAAACGAAAATCTGAAGAGCATGACAAGCCAGCAAAAGACTTGGTACCAAATTCAAATAGCGAACAAGGTGGTAAAGTGCCAAATGGAAAATCTCCTCAAGGAGGCAAATCCAAAAGACAGAAAGAGAACCCCAAGAGTACAAATTCTGAAGTGATATCATCGAAAGAAAGTCCAAAAGCTTCTTCGGCGAGGAAGCTAAAAAATAACCAAGATGGCCAGAATCATGGTGCTAAATTACATGAAGGTAAAAATAGTTCCATTGACAGTAATAGGAAAATATCAGGAAAGAAAGAAGATGCGGTATTTGGAAAAAGGAAGATGCAAAACCAAGAACAAGCAGGGGAAAAGGTTTCTAGGAAAAGGCCAAAGAAGAATAAAGATTCGGTAGGGAAGGACACAGTAGATAAGCTTGACATGCTTATAGAACAATATAGATCCAAGTTCTCATATAAGGGTTCTCAAGGAAATGATGGTGAGAAAAAACAATCTAAACAGCTTAGGAAATGGTTCCAATCATGATTTTGTTATGAAATGAATTTTGACACTTGATTCTTATTTACCCTACTTTTGAGCCTCATCTTGAGTTATTTCAAGTTTTTTGGTCTATTTTATAATGTAGAAGTATTTAACCTTTTTGTAATATCGTAGTCTTTGAGATTTAAGTGGATGCTAATGTAATGTGTATCAAATATTCGAATCATTTGTGTTGAATCATTTTGGTCGAGTTAAATTGAGATTTTAATTGAATGAGCTATTTCATGGATAAACCAAAAAATCACTCAAATGGCATAAAGTTGATTAAAATGTGGTTCGCAGGGGTTATTATGCAACAATGGACGTTGCACAAGTTACAAAGTGACTGATTGTCATAGATTAAAGTAAAAGTGGTTTAGTGGGGTTCAACGCGTCAACCAGTTTGAACTAAATAATCAAATGAGTTGATCAATTCTGCCAGAATCATTCTGTACATCGAAAAACTAAACACACACTAAGTCATGGCAAGGAGAACAAATACTAACATAACATGGTTAACATACAAGAATTTGCCATTAAAAAAAAAAGTAAAAGTGATTTTAATATAAATAACTTAGGAGATTATTTTATAATTTTTTAAGAAAAGTATTAACTATTTTGTATATGTTTGAAATTATAATTGTGATGTGATTAAAGTATGACAAAACTATTTCTTTGAGGAACTGAACTCAAGTTCTTATTGACCTATGTAGATTGGAATACGAATGATATTTTATTTTAAAGATATATTTCACTCTAATCATTTATAAACATTTTTTTTAATTTCAAAATAATGTTAGTTCTAACAACAAAAATAACATATATGTTTATACAATTTCTCATATTCAATAGTTTGATATTGATAAAAATTGGCCCTTAACTATCATGAAATACTTTTTTTTCATTAAATTCGCCCTTAACTAAATATGTATTTTAATACCTATAAAAAAAAGCTTAATTGTATGTTTGATCCGTTATGTTTATTTTAGTTTTCAAGTTGGTCCCTTATATTTTAAAAGTTTCAAGTTGGTTCCTTACGTTTCAAAAGTTTCAAGTTGGTTCAAAACGTTACTCACGTTGGAATAAGTTAGTCCCTTTCGCGACATGATATTGAGTTTAATAAAACCTAAAAAAATAAAAAAAAAAGGTTTTAAACTGATTTTCTATATAAGTTAAGTTCTACAACCCATATTGTCAACTCAAATCTTTAAACGTTAAGTGACGGAAGAGACTAACTTATTCCAACTTGGGTAACGTTTTGGACCAACTTGAAACATTTAAAACGTAAGGGACCAACTTGAAACTTTTAAAACATAAGGGACCAATTTAAAAACTAAAATAAACATAAGGGATCAAACATACAATTAAGCCTAAAAAGAAATATACATTTTAATAAGCTGTTATAACCAACAACTAAATGTAATATATTCCCTCAAAAATAAAAAAAACTAAATGTAATACAAGAAGATTGCCGAACACGGAACACCCGATAAAACCAACAAAACCTCCCAACACCTTCAAATAAAAACTGCCCAATAAAAACAAGCACAGAAAGGAGCCCAGCCAAAAGCTAGGAAGCCTGATGCCGGAGGTATACATGAGACAACAAGCCAAAACAAGCTAACAAACCAAATTGCCACCAAAAAATAGCCTACCGACGGATACTCCTGCATCACAGCCAGCACAATAGCAGACAGAACAAGGTTGCAACATTTGAATGACCTACCAAAACAAACACAATCAATTAAAATGAATTGAATATCAATTCAACCTAGCCCAAGTAGAGGAAGATCACAACATTGAATGCAGAAGCAGTAGTAGTCATTGTTCAACTTCATATAAGGTCAGGGTTTAGAGAAGGGCTTTGGCTACAAGTCCTGCATTGATTATATAATAAGATCAATCACATAAATGATTTCTGTGTAGTGTGGTTCAAGCGATGAAATTGCTCCTCTAAAAAAAATGTTAAAATTGAATGGTACATTTCGAGGAGTTAATTGAATTATCACACCCTTCTTGTAGAAAAAGTTGAGTGCTCACCAAAAAAATCATCGTTTTTATTTTATTGTAAAATTGACAATTACTTTTTTTTTTTAGAGGTTGACAAATAATAGATAAAAGTTAAGATAATTACTGAATCAAATGTATTCTCAACACGTAATTATATAAACCGATCTCTCACAATAACCAAAATTCGTTCAAGAGATTGAACACTACTTTTTTTCATACGCATCAACCAAAAATTGAATTAGTTAAAATTATTACACGTTCTGATAAGTGATCACTTTCATAAACAAATAAACCATTTTTTTAAATTTATTGAATAACTAATATATATTTAGTATATATTATAGATCAAATACATCAATTATTCTAAGAAATAAAAAATGATTTTTGGTCATGGCCGGAACCAAATAACCAAATAGGATATTTATTATTGTAGTACAAATTGAGTGGTCTATGATGGACCATAAGATAAGATGGTCCATGTTATAAGGACCATCTTTTATCGCAAGTTACATAGTACTGTGAAGTAGTAGTTGGATTGTTTTGTCGGGTCAAAGTGAAATTGAAATGTTTGGAACATCTAACGTGCGTGTCTTCCAAACATTTCAGCAACTGTAACAATCTATTTTCCTTGTTCTTACCAAACAAACTCCATAGCTTCTTCTTCAATTTCAATTTCAGTTTCTCACATGCACAGTACTTTCAATCTCTTCAAGGTTAATATTCCTTCCACTCTTTTTTTTTTTTCATCATGCATCTCACATTCTTAATTATATAAATT
>Ga0228710_1006204_pt1 | contig 18261 bp, 15 predicted proteins | sample MedpolnodulmetaG_FD_177995 | JGI IMG/M metagenome (GOLD analysis project Ga0228710, IMG submission 177995) | Root nodule microbial communities from Medicago polymorpha collected in Santa Monica, California, United States - pink nodules | ecosystem: Host-associated > Plants > Roots > Nodule...
TATTTTCTTTTTTGGGCAAAATAACGATACTTTCTTCACCATTTTCTTTTTTTACTTTCTAGACTTTCTGCGTATGGAAAAAAAAGATAATAACTAAAAGAGTTTTAATAACAAAATATATTTCTCATTTTTTTTTTTATCATTGACCAAGTCATGGGATGGGTGATATTCATCTTTGATTAGGGTGGGTTTGAGAGCTCAATTGTAGTTCTTTTGAGAAATTAGGTAGCTCAATTACTTTGAGCTAAAAGTTAAAATGTTTGGGGCCATAAATGCAAACTTAAACAAACAAGTAAATATCAACCTAACCGTTTTTTTTAAAGACTCTAACAATTAACCATTGTTATTAAAAAAATATATGAAATACTAAAAACCCCCTATTATCGTACATAAGTAGCACATTGCTATAGTTGGGGGAAGAATAATTACATAGTTCAACAAAGCCAGTAGTTTTGCAATAAATAAGGTGTGTTTATAGAGAGGTTCAAAAGAAAAAATGATATATTTTAAATTTTATAATCCAAAAAATAATGTAAAATGCACTTTAAACTATAAAATTCAAACAATGGTAAACAAAATTGTCAAATTGGAGGGTACGTGAGAAGTGAGTTTGGTGGGAAAAGAAACATTCTCAAAGAATTTCACAAGATGTTTTAGCAGTCCGGCCCATTAAAAGAAAAAAGCCCAATAAAAAGCAATATTAGGGTTCTTATTCCTCCTTTCTCTTTCTCCTAGTCCTAGTGTGAGTTCGAGCGGCAGCAACAACAGAAACCCTAAGAAGAAGAAAACATGCCTGCAGGTCATGGTTTACGATCCCGCACCAGAGATTCATTCTCTCGTCCCTTCCGCAAGAAGGGAACAATAGCCTTAGCCACCTACCTCAGGACCTATCATATTGGAGATTATGTGGACATTAGGGTTAACGGCGCAGTTCACAAAGGTATGCCGCACAAATTCTACCACGGTCGTACCGGTCGTGTCTGGAATGTCACCAAACGTGCCATTGGTGTCGAAGTCAACAAGCAAGTATGTCTAAGCTTCTTCTTATATTCATCACTTGTTTGATTCATTTTCATTTTGTTTTTTCACTGATTCGTACTGCTGATTTTAGTGTTTAGTGTTATATGGTTTGTTCGATTGATTTTTTTTTTGTTTCATTTCGACCTTTTCCTTCCTTTAGTAGTATATTCAGGATCCAGTTTAAGTTCATGTTACATAAAATGAATTGTTGATTGTGTTTTGTTTTTTTTACTAGGTCATTGCTTTGTTCCTTCATTCATTTTGTTGTTTGAGTTTTGTTTGGATGGATTAGCTTCTGAGTTTTGTATTTGTTGTTACAAATGAATTGCTGATTCAGTTATGTTTGTTTTGGAAACCTTTTTATAACAACTTATGACATTTTTCACAAGCCTTTCATCTTATTTTTACTACCTCTCTAATATAGCTTACTGCTTATGGCATATACAGAAACAATTCAATTTTATTTTATCATTTGGAGCAAAAATAAGCTCTTATCGTGATAAGCACTTATGCTATACGCTGACTATCCAAACATGTCCTAAGCTTTTGTTTTCCAACTTATTAAAAGACTCTAATTTTCATTCATGTAAAATACTAGTACCGTTTTATCTAGTTTAGTTCCTACGAATACTTTTATTTATGTCAAGGCTCCAATTTCTCACTTGGAACAAATTTAAAAATTTTCATCAAAATCACCAATTCATTGACAAACCATGGTTGAGGTTTTTGAAGAGTCTAAATTTGCCATGATGTTTTATATGGACTCAAAATCCATATTTAACCACAAGATTCTTGTAAGTTTTTTGTTCTCAAGTTAAATGAGATTGAGATGAACATTTTTAATTTCCAGAAATCTGTTGGATAGAATGTATGGTTGTTGCATAATTTTCTCAAGTTTTTTTTGTTCTCTACAAGTGCCTCATTGCCTAAAGATATTGTTTGCTCAATTTTAAAATGCCGCTATGTGTTTCAGGTTAGGAACAAGATATTGAGGAAGAGGATTCATGTCCGAGTGGAGCATGTTATGCCGTCAAGGTGCACTGAGGAGTTCAGATTGAGGAAGATCAAGAATGATCAATTGAAGGCTGAGGCTAAGGCCAAGGGAGAGGTGATAAGCACCAAGCGCAAGCCAGAGGGCCCCAAACCTGGTTTCATGGTGGAAGGTGCTACATTGGAGACTGTTACTCCAATTCCATATGATGTCGTTAATGATCTCAAAGGAGGATACTAGAATTTTATTTGCATTTACTTCGTCTCTGTTAGACTGCATATTGTTGTGCTTGGTTTTGTTTTTTGTCATCTATCTTTCTTCATCTGAACACCCTTCAAATTTATGAAATATCAGACTCAAATTTTGTCTTGTTCGATTATTAATGCACCTATATTTTCTATGATTCTCATTATTATTCTATTCCTTTCAATGTGATTTATGAATATGCTTGGGGATACACCACTTTGGGCATGTCTTAAGCAGAGAAGATGTGCATATCTATAATGTGGTTTAATGAAATACAATACACATTGGGGGTATACCTTCAATGGATGTACACTCCATAACTAAGCTTGTACAAACCTATGCACAAAATCTTTATCTTTAACTACTTATTTCTTGCTATAAAAGTAGGGCAATAGTAATATCACTAACAACTTAACTTAATTAGCTCAAGCGGTTGGAGGTTGGTCAATTTTTTCTGATGACAGTAACAATTGCAAGTGGCTTCACCTTTTCAATTTTCAATCTCTTGGATTAAACTTGTAGAAATTAAAGCCATTACTTTTTATGCCTCCTAGTCCCATTTTTTCATGCGTTCTTGTTTTGTTTTTATGTTTGTAATTCACTACCCCCGTTCCTGTTTGTTTTTATGCTTGTTGTAAAAAGAACAGTGTAACCGCTGTTTGGCTTTAATTTTTCCCTACCCCTGTTCTTTTCGACCACCTGTGTAAACAATTAAGCTGATTGCAGATTTCAAATGGGTAATGGGTTGAAGGTTAGAGTATCTTCTTATCTTCTTAAAATGTGAAGGTTAAGAGTTTTGAAGAGAAAGATGGAGAGGAGAATCTAACGTGGCTATAAATCTACACATTAGATAGATTTTTTTTTTGGGAAGAGGTTTTACTCCCCTACAGATTTTGCTATAGTTGGGTGACTTGTTCATCGTATAGATTCAAGAACATTTGGTTCTATATTTAAAGGCTCTAAGGGTTTATAGATTGGTGATTTTTCTCTTCCATTTCATGTCCTATTATAATATGACAAAAATAAGATGATAGTAACAAATCACCAATCCATAAGCCCTTTGAGCCTTTATATCTAATCTCACTATACAAATACAAAACACAATTAATCTATAATCTCACTAAACAAATACAAATCAACCCTCTATATCTAATCTATATGTCAACACATACGTTACCCTCACTACTTATTATTCAAATTACACACACAGTTACCTCTTAATCCACTGTCAATACTAGTGCAATTGTGCAATAGTTTTTTTTTTTTTTAATAAATATCCCCCTTTGATACTTTTATATTCCCAAAGTACCCTTGTTCTGTGAGAAAAATTTCCTTCAATCACTTCGAGTGGTGTTGGTCCATGACTTTCCTTTGTATTTTTTTTGGAATAATCATCATCAATTTAATCTATAAATTATCATTGTCTTTTAAAATTAACCCTAAACTACTATCTTTTTAATTTAGTCAATAAACCATATGAGTATAAGTATTTTCTATAATATACAAAATTCGTTAATTTAATCCTTAAAGTATATAAATTTGTCAATTTATGTATTTTTAGATTTTTTTACTCCTTAGAGCATAAATATCGCCGGACCTTTGAGGGTGGTTTCACAAATTCCAATAGTTTTGTCCGACCTTTGAGAAAAAAATTACTTCAAGAAACATAAATTAAATAGAGATGTTTTTGCAGTAAAAAAATTATTAATGCATACGAAATTTTGAACCAAAGATTAAGTCTTGAAAATGCCAAGTCTCGAACCGATGGCCATATGGTTGAAGAGTGAATGTTGCAATCAAGTAACATAAAATAAACGAGCAATACATATGAAATTTTAAAAATATCTTATATTAATGGATATAAAAGTTTATTTTTTTTGAAATAATAATCAACTAATTAGGACAATGAAATTTTACATTTATGAACGGAATCGTTTAATGCATACAAGTAAAATAGTTCCATACTACTCAAAATAATATCAAAATTGTTAAGATATATGTCGTGATCAAAATTTGAACCGTGAGTTTTTTGCACTTGTGTTTTTAACCATTGGATCAACAATAAAATAGACCCAAATTATGATACTTTTATATTCCCAAATTACCTTCCTAAGCACACTCGACCCAAATTTAGTAACGCATCATCATGCTACAAGAAAGCCGATAATAATAACAGTACCAAATCAAAATTCCACAATCACTGAAATTCACAATCCCGCCAATTCATTTTCACGTCCAAACCCTAACCCCTCTTTCTCCCCCCAAATTCCCTCTCCGCTAGGGTTTCTCTTCCACCACCGCAACAACCATGCCGTCGCTCCACTCACCAGGCAAAATCCTTCGCCTGGAACTCTCAAACTTCAAATCCTACAAAGGATTCCAACAAATTGGCCCTTTCTACGACTTCACCGCTATCATCGGCCCTAACGGCGCCGGAAAATCCAATCTCATGGATGCTATCAGTTTCGTCCTCGGCGTTCGCACCAACCAACTCCGTGGCGCTCAGTTGAAAGATCTCATCTACGCTTTCGATGATCGTGAGAAAGAACAGAAAGGTCGAAGAGCTTTCGTGAGATTGGTTTATCAGCTTGCGAATGAATCCGAAATCAAATTCACTAGAACTATTACTTCTGCTGGTGCTAGTGAGTATCGGATTGATGATAGTGTTGTTAATTGGGATGTTTACAATGCCAGACTCAAATCGTTGGGGATTCTTGTCAAAGCACGCAATTTCTTGGTTTTTCAGGTTTTTTTTCCTCAATTTCTTTGTAATTTCTTGTTGATAGTGTTTAACTATGGACTTGTTTGGACAAACAGTTTATTTTCAGCTTATAGAACAAGTACTTTCCATGATAAGCAGTTCTACATAAGCTATTTTTATAGCAAAAGATAAAATAAAGTTAAATTGTCTTTGTATATGCTATAAGTTGTTTTTATAAACTTTATCGGGGAGCTTACGAAAATAAGTTGAAAACAGCTTATTTGTTTTTTTTAATTTCTTTGCAATTTCTTGTTGATGGTGTTTTACTAGCACCTACACCAGACATCACACAGGCACGTTGACACTGGTTGTAATTTGAAATAATGGCAAAATTGAGTGCAATCACATGTGTTAGTGTCGAACAGGGCTTCTATGGGAAGTGTTGGAGCTACAATATAGCTTATAAAAACAGCTCGTAGCATATACAAAAACAATTTAACTTTATTTTATCTTTTTCTATAAAAATAGCTTATTTTGTGCTATAAGCTGAAAATAAGCTGTTTATCCAAACAGGGCCTATGTTAAAATAAGCTGTTTATCCAAGCTCTCCAATATGGCCGAAGAAGCTTGTCCAAACAGCTTTTAAGATAAAATGAAGTTGCACTAAGCTGTTTTTTTTCCTTCCCGGCTATAAGCTATAAGCTATTTTTATTAGCTATATTCGAAAGCTTATCTTTGTTTTACACTGGAATGGTTGTTGAGTATGGTGAATTTTTTTTATTGTAGGGTGATGTGGAGTCGATTGCGTCGAAGAATCCGAAGGAGCTCACTGGGCTTATTGAGCAGATATCTGGATCTGATGAGCTGAAGAGAGATTATGAGCAGTTTGAAGAAGAGAAAGCTTCTGCTGAAGAGAAATCGGCGCTTGTTTATCAGAAGAAGAAGACGATGGTGATGGAGAGGAAGCAGAAGAAAGAACAGAAGGAAGAGGCGGAGAAACATATTCGCTTGCAGGATCAATTGGTAACTTTATCTGCTTTTGATTTATGTTTGTTTGTGTATAGTATACTTCATAGGCACATCATTGATATGGAGGACAGGCGAATAAAAAAGGAAATTTTTTGGTATGCTGGAATTTGTGAGGTATCCGTACCCTAAAGGCAAAATGAATTCAAAATTTGAATTTATTTCAAGTATTTAAATATAAAAATATGACATGACATGAAATGATTGGATGTTGGATACATATCCAGCAAACCTCTAGGGTACCTGAGTATTCACCATAAAATAATTGCTTATAAAAGGGTAAGTAATGAAAAGGGGGTCAGGAGTGTGAAATGGAATTAGTGGGGCTGAGTCTCAAGGCGATTTCTTATCTCAGAGGGGGTGCTCTCATTGTTGGAGTATTACTATTCTACATTTTGCAAGGCGTGGGGATTCATCGTTGTTCTTGTATTCGTTTACTGTTTCAGTTGTATATAGGATTACCCTTCAGAGTTCGTCTTGGATACAAATCAGTCTTATTTCAGTTTAATATTTTCTGTTGGATCTATTAATTACTTTGCTTGACAGCATTTTCCATTTCATATATGTACTAGGAATTATGATTGCAACTATCATTATTTCATACATTTTTTATTTTCTCTTCAGTTTTTCTCTTGATCTTTATCCGTCTGCTTATGGTGAAAATGAAATTCTCAAATATGTTTGTTTTTTTCCCTTGCAGAAATCTATGAAGAAGGAACATTTTTTGTGGCAGTTGTTCAATATAGAAAATGATGTTGTTAAAACAACCGAGGAACTTGAAGCTGATAAAAGAAGCCGTGAAGGTGTTATTAAAGAATTAGAAAATTTTGAACATGAAGCTGGCAAAAAGAAAAAAGAGCACGCCAAGTATCTGAAAGAAGTTATGCTACGTGAGAAGAAAATAGCTGAGAAAAGCATTAGACTTGACAAGACTGTGAGTGTTTTTTCTTCTTCTATATTTGGGGTGGGTTTTGGTAATTAACCACTTAATTTTCAACTCTAGCTATTGAACTTTTCACACAGGTTGATCCTATGCTATGCATCTTAAAACATTCCCTGTTTTTAATAGGCTATAGTGTGACTTGTACATAAGGACTACAGTTTGAATCCTCCCTTTTGAGCTGTTTCCTACTCCTTCGAAAACCAAAATGAAATATATATCTTGGACTATGCGAAAATCATCTTTCTAAGTTTTTTAGTTTTGCTCCCTCTGTTGATTTTATTTGTTATGCTCCTAGTTGTTTATGGGATTTTTCTGGTTTCTGTCCTCCTTGCAGCAACCTGAGCTTCTGAAGTTAAAGGAGGAAATGTCTCGTATCAGTACAAAAATTAAAAAAGGGAAGAAAGAGCTTGGCAAAAAAAGGGAAGAGCAAAAGGGGCATGCCAAAGATATAGCAGATCTACAGAGTGGTATTGAGGATCTTACAGGGAAAATGAAAGACCTAAAGGAAAAGGGTCGAAATGTTGGCGATCAGATTCAGTTAGATGATAATGACTTGCAAGAATATTTTAGAATGTGAGTATTTATCCGCTGCATCACCATTCTATATTTTGTTGTTTTTCGTTTAGAACAGGATAATTGCTTAGTGCTCGGAGTGAGCTAAAGTCTTATGTTTTTAAACAACAAAGAAATAAATACATAGAAAGGAATACAATGGATATTCCAACACTTGTACAGTTAGAAACAGAGCACAAAGAGACACTGATAAAACTGGAACCCAGAAACTGGGAAATCGTATTGCGTTTTGGGTTGCACTAACTATCTTATCTGCCTTTTACCCACTATATACTTCTTCCTCTAGTCTTGATTCTAAGCAAAAATACCTAAAATCATGCCAATTAAGAATTTTAGTTGAGTGCAATTAATTTTCTTAATTTAAAAAAGTAATTGTATTTTTCACTTCATGAGAACTTGTTCCATGAGAATGAAATGGTTATTGAAAAATAAAATCTATATTAATTGAAGGGTATTTTAGAAAATGTTTTCTTTTTGCTTATAATCAAGACAGGAAAGAGTATGTTATTTGATCATGCTGGTGGGATAAAAAATGTGTTGACTTTTACGTATAGTAGGTAAAACTATTTTAGTATCATGTTATTTTTTTATCTTTGTTGAAGAAAGTCTTTATTCCTCATCGGTTTAAATTCAGTTATTTGGTTAATGTCAAAATGAAACGGATAAAAAAAAAAATACTGGCCTGAAGTTGGAACATGTATAGATTAGTAATATTTTGCCTAATATCAGGCGGAGGTTTGCAGATGGTGTTAGCTGCATATGATATTTCTTTTATTCAGTGGCCAATTTCTTGTTATTTGCCGTTGGCCATGCGTTGTCAGTACTTGGTAGTTAGCATTCATTTCAACTTTTAATTTGTTATTGATGTTTCTTCTTTCTGTTTTGGAACTTGTGATGAGAATGCTGTTATTACAGAAAAGAGGAAGCTGGGATGAAAACCGCAAAGCTTAGAGAGGAAAAAGAACTTCTAGATAGGCAGCAACATGCTGATAGTGAAGCTCAAAATAATTTGGAAGAAAATCTTCAACAATTAAAACACCGGGAGGCTGAGCTGGATTCACAGGAAAAGCAGATGCGAGAAAGGCTTGAAAAAATTCTTGATAGTTCTGCAAAGAATAAGGATGAAGTTGAAGACTTGAATAGACAACTGCGTATGATGAAAGAAGAACATAATGCATCCAAGTAAATCAAATTGTTATTCTTTTTTATTTTTTTTTCATATTAATTTAAGGTATCCTACTGCATTACAGTCGTGCGCACATTTGTGAAATGATATGTGCTACTTTTGTTCTTCAGGAGAAAGTATGATAACTTGAAGATAAAAATTGGTGAAATAGAAAATAAACTACGTGATCTGAAGGCAGATCGCTATGAAAACGAGAGAGATGCTAAATTGTCTCAGGCTGTGGCAACTCTGAAACGCTTGTTTCAAGGAGTCCATGGTCGCATGACTGATCTTTGTAGGCCAACACAGAAGAAGTATAACCTAGCCGTTACTGTTGCTATGGGTAAATTAATGGATGCAGTTGTTGTGGAGGATGAAAAGACCGGGAAGGAATGCATCAAGGTTAGTGAGATTTCCCAATATCCTAGTTTGTGCCATTTTATTTTTCAAAACTTTATTATTGATTGCTAAGAAGTTAGACTCTGTTCCTGTTTGCTGTTGATGGCTTTTTTTTTTGCATTAGATTTTAAAACACTTTTCTTATAGTTGATACACAGTGAATAAACTCAAAAAAGGAAGGGTCATGTTAACTTGTGCCCTAAGGGCACAAGTTAAGGAGTTTAAAATGGAAATTAAAAATAAATTTTATATTGAAAGTGTAACTTTTGCAACTTTGAAGACATTTAATGCACAAGTTCCAAGAAAAACTTTCTACATTTGTCTTCCTAACTTATGCCCCAAGGGCACAACTTAACATTTCCCAAAAAGGAAATAAGCTAGAGAACCATTAATAAGTATGGTGGCATCAGCATATTTTAACATGGACCACATAAATGGTGGTTCTTGAGTGACGTGCCACTAGTTCTGGCCACTAAATTCTTCTCGTTTTGCATCCCACACCCTCCATACCAAATTACCCCTTCTTCAATCCATCTTGTAGCGGCCTCACCCCAAATTGTCGGAGGCCATTCCCAACCCTTGCTGGGCACCCATCTGCTCCTCTCTCCTCCAAAAAAATATCGCCTCCAAGTCTATGACAGTACGAGAAAAAATCAAAAAGAGATGGAAGAAAAAGAAGCCATAAAATCGAAAACCAAGGGGTTAGAAGGTTGCAACTTCCACATCCTCCCTTGGAATCAAACCCAGCTGGGTAGTACTCTTGGAGGAAGTGAGATGGGAGATCCGTGGTAGGGTGCCAGTTGTGACAGAGGCACTTCTGTTTGAGCTTGCACGATGGGTGGTGAAGCTTCTGGTTTCAGGGAGGCGTGTGATTGCTGTGAAAGGGCATTAAGGTTAGGAAGAGAGGATAATCCAGTATGTAGGGTCTACCTATTACTGTGATGGCCAAATTAATCAATGTTGCTTAATGATGGTCCACTGTGGTCCATGTTATAATAGGCCTAGTAATGTATCTATATAGAAACACAGATTTCGATTGCATTGATATTCATGGACTTCAAAATAAGTTAGAAAGTCATGTGAAGCATAAACCTTGTGAACAGAAAGCCCAAACATGAAACTAGCTTGGGGCTTTCAAGCTGGTGGACCTACATTTTGTTGCCTTTTCGTCTATGAGGACCTAAATAATTACATTTAGCCTTCTGCCATTCCAGCGGATTTTGTTTGACCCATCTCTTTAGTTGCAATGACAAGATTGCTATTATTCGGAAGAGTTTTTGTGTAGCAATACAAGATGTAGGACTATTGCTTCCTATACTTCACTTCCTATTTCTTTGGTTTTTTTTTTTATAAGATTGTTATATTATTTTTTTCAAAGACTGTTATATAATTGTTATTGTTGAAAGGCATGCTTTTCTATGTAATTCTTTGAGGAACCTATGTAACTGCTGAAAAGCTATATCTTTGGTGTAAATATGTTCAATTCTTCCTGTTTGAACTTTGAAGTTCTATATATTGATTGAATCTTTTTTTTTTTTGGCTTCTCTACAGTATTTAAAAGAGCAGAGGCTTCCTCCCCAGACATTTATTCCTCTACAATCTATTCGAGTGAAGCAAATAATGGAAAGATTACGCTCGTTAGGGGGTACAGCAAAACTGGTTTTCGATGTGATCCAATATCCTTATTTAACTTGTGGCTACTCTGAGGAACCTGGTTGTGAGGGTGTCTACAAAGGGTCAAGATCCTCTCCATTTTTTTTTCACCCTCCATTTTTTCCATTACCAAAGTTTTGGAAAAATAAATGCAATGTTGTGCATTTGGTGGGTCTGATTATTTTTTGTACACTTCAAAACCCTTCAAAACTATAGTAACGGAGAGGGAAAATGGAGAGACAAAATGGAAAGGATCCTAACCCGTCTACAAAAGCTTCAAATTTTGCTGTTTGAATTTGTTCTTACACCTCGTTTATAGATCTATTTTGAAATTTATCTTCTAAGCTAGTTTGCCCATCAAGACTTCATTGTTTGATGGATTTAAAAAATAAACAATATATGATTTGATGTCAGTCACAGTACTTGAAAATTTCTCAATTTGAAAAGGCACAAAAAGGTGATAGGTGACCATCCATCGGTGCACTCTTTACCTTTTTATTTACTGCAACTGTTTGTCCAGTGGTTTTTCCCTGCAAATTATTTTTGGTTTACATGCTTCCTGCTGAATTTAGATAGTATTTCAAAATTTTACAGGAATTTGTTTAAACACATTAAAAAATGAAAAGCATATAAATGTCTGTTTTTGTTGGTGTTACCTTGTCAGTCAATGTGATATGTAGATCTGCAGTCAATAGTCATCTTTGCATTATCAAAAAATTGTCAGTCTCAAGTCTTGTCAATCTGCAACACTTTACCTTTAGTACACTGTTCTCACTAATCTTGTGTTGTACTGATTTATGTTTTATCTGCTGTTTATGCATGCTGTTTCCCATAGCTCACTAAAATCAATTCTTCTCCCTAATTAGACGCAGTTTTTAAAGACACGATATTTTGTTCAGTGATTTCCTTTCATCAAAATGCTATTGTACGGTTTATCAATTTAATGTATTCCTATAAAGATATTCCACTACTAGATTTTAACTACAGTCTGTAAACATTGAACATAACCCATTCTTGTATTCTTTCCCCTTTTTATACTTCATCGTTAAGTTTTTAGTTGCATTGATGAATTTTGTTTTAACTAATCTATATGCCTATAGTGAACTTAAAAGTGTTTAAAGCTTTTGAACTTAACTAGTGCAAGTTTGATCCCTCCTTGGAGAAGGCAATTCTATTTGCTGTTGGGAATACTCTTGTTTGTGAAGACCTTGAGGAAGCCAAAATTTTAAGCTGGAGCGGGGAGAGGTTTAAAGGTAACAATGCCTTCTTGATATTATCTGTTAAGAGTATATAATATTCACAGTCTAATTATGCTAGATATGCTTAGAGAGAACTAGTGTTAGCTTGCTGTGTAAGATTTAATGAGCTGTTAACAGCTGTCGGTTATGACAGCTGTCTCACAAGCCTAGGGATTATAAATATCTGTAATCAATCTCTCATTCATCAGCAATAATAGAATAACAGAATTCAGTTACACTTTTCTTTCTCTCTGAGCTTCAATCTCTTACACATTCATCAATGGTGATTCCAGTTTTTAATACATGTTGTTATTACTTAAACGGGATACATGGATATTCCTTCCTGTTTTTCTGTGGGGTTTTCCCTCTGGCTTCTTGTTATGCTTTCTGTTTGTTCAGTCAAATTTAGAACTTCTTCTCAACTCTATGATCTTCACACCTTGAATTTTTTTGATCCGTTGTTGCTGTCTTAAGTTCTAACCACCCTTTTGCATTTTGAGAATCCTACCATGTGTGTGTTGCATTCCTGGTGCCTTGAAGCTTGGCCGAATACAAATTATTGAACATTTCCATATGTAATTTGATCAGTTGTAACCGTGGATGGAATTTTGCTGACAAAATCCGGCACAATGACTGGTGGCACTAGTGGTGGAATGGAAGCAAGGTCAAAACAGTGGGATGACAAGATACTTGAAGGTTTGTATTAAATTCTTTTAATATATATATATATATATATATAATTTAGGTCAAAGAATTTGTTCTTGAACTATGCGTTCTGTTTTTCAGGATATGTCAAAAAGAAAGAGGATTATGAGTTGGAGTTGGAAGGGATAGGATCAATAAGAGATATGCGCGTTAAAGAGTCTGAAACAGAGGGGAAAAAAAGTGGACTTGAGAAGAAAATTCAATATGCTGAGATTGAAAAGGTAACTTCATGTTTTTCACCATTTTTTCATAATAAAATAATAATTGTTCTGGCATGCAAGCTGCGCCAGCCTTTGAAGGTTTTTTGTGACACAATTAAGCACACAAAGCTTGTTTCATTTATTGTGTGGATACATTTATCTTTTTCTATGTGCTTGCTATATATGTGTTTCACAATCAGATAGGGGTGTGGTTTTGTTGAGAATAATGGAATACTTTCTGGCAAAATCGTGGGATCAAAGATGGATAGGCGCTATAGTGGACCCGTTTTGAGATCTGGGTCATGTTTTGAGAAGATGATTGGTTTTCAAAAAGAAAACCCTGATCATGCTGTCTTCGTTCTTTCGATCATTCCACTCGCTTGACCATTAGTCCATTTCGCTGTCTGAATCTCTCCTTTGCTCTGCGCCTGCGACGACACCTCCTCTTTGCACCGCTGTGACTCTCCCTCCTTCTCTGCTCTGTTCCTGATTCTCCCTCTTTACCCTCTCTTGTGCAGCCCAAAAGCGCTTAGGTTTAGAATCATTCGAAGGAAATATTTTAGGTTTAAAGCGAGAATTGAGCCATATGGGTCCTACCTCTAGTGTTATTTTGAGTATGTCCCCCTCCTTTGTTTTGATTTGCCGGAATCTCAATTAGGCTGCTCTTTTCTTTGTTTTTATTTATTTATTTATTAAAGAATAATAAAAATATAATAAACCAAATCTATATTGTGAATCCCAGATAGTGGCCACGTCAGCCCGTAAAACTGCTAAAGCGTTTAGCAGGGTAGCTGCTAGAGGTAGGGCCACACTTATAATATAATGAAATGGCCAAAAACTCAAAAACGAAGAGGCTTAACGGATTTAAGAATGGGTAAATTAGATATATCAAACAAACGGTCGAGTTACGGCACAACGCTATTCGGGTGTGTTTTGGCTGTGGTTTGCAGCAGTTAACACTGTACTTGCAGGACATGGGTAGCCTGTAGAACATGTTGCAGTGGACTACGAGTCTGCTCCGTGATAGACTAGAGAACTGAATTCTAACAATAAATATATTAAATATAAATTGCTAATGATGTGGGTGGAGTAATTATTATTCTTCCCCTTTTATTTTATCTTACTGCTAATTTAACTTATTATTAATTGATATACATAAATGGAAGAGTTAGTCTTAAATTAGCTGTTCTTAACAATGTGTGAAGTGCCACATATGCACTGTTTGTTGTAACTGTTAATAGAGTCGGTTACAGAGTGTGTAGGTAAGCATCTAAGTTAGTGAAGATTAGTATTTAAGAATACAGAATAGAGAGTGTTCAGAAATATCAATTTCCCTTCTCCGAGTTTTCGTTCTATTGCATATATCCGACCACCATCTAGAAACCTTCCCAGATTGGCCTTAGTTCCCCATATTTAGATCTTAATACTTCACAGGGTGTTTTTTTCTTTCTTTCTACATTCATCCTCCATATCTACTTACATAGGAGTGCTTGCACTATTGGATTATGACTTTAGTGTTGGTATTATGATACTATTCAGTGCTTGGATTTTTAGTTTCTTTTTGTTTTTGCATCTGTGGCTGGATAAATGATAGTTTTGGCTGGGTATGGATAGGAGAACCCTTTCTTCATTAGCGATTTCTCTGTCTTCTGTTCCTCTTGGAATATTTGAACTTATTTTGGTTTCACCTTTTACCAGAAAAGCATCGAAGATAAACTTTCAAATTTTAGTCGTGAAAAGGGGACCATCAAAGAAGAAATTAAACGTATTAGTCCAGAACTGAAGAAGGTGACATTGACAATTCCTTTGTTTATTCATAGCAGTATTCTTGTATACCGAACTTGTTACTTATTGTTTATCTACTGCAGTTAAGAGATGCTGTTGAAAAGAGGAATAAAGAATTACATACTCTTGAGAAGAGGATAAATGAAATCACTGATCGGATTTACAAAGAATTCAGCAAGTCAGTTGGGGTTGCAAACATTCGCGAGTATGAAGAAAATCGACTCAAGGATGCTCAAAGTCTACAAGAGGAGAGGCTGAAACTGAGTAGCCAACTTTCGAAATTAAAATATCAGTGTGTTCCTTCTTCCCTTTTTTTCTTTAATTTATTTATTTTGATACTAATGAAATTGAAAACACTAAATGAGGTACAGCCGTTTCATTTTACAGCGATGATATTTTATAGCATGCTATTAATAATCTTTAGTTATATATATATGGGTTTTGCTAGAATAGACCCACTCATTTTTATGAAGGTCTATTTTAGGAAGGTGCACCTTTTTGCTTTGGACTAAAAACCCATTTTTTGTTTTTTTTGAAAAAGATAAAACTAAGGGTCAAAATTGTAATTGATGTTTAAATGACTATTTTTTTTATATTAAATTCTTACTTTTGGGTCCCATTGGATCTCTCTATTAACTTCTTTTCACGGTTCTCCACTCTCTTTTCTCATGCTCATCCATCCTTCAAATTCCTCAAAAAATCTTATTCAACACCTTGTCCTCAAACATAACAAAATCTTGATGCAACAATCAATTTCGTTGGAGGGGGATAAAAAAATCAAATAAAAATCACTATAACCACCAAATCAGAAAAGGATTGAGCTATAGATGGGAATACACTGTACAGGTTGAAGTAGAAGACACCCCCAATTTCAAAACCTGAACATAAAATCAAAGAGAAAACGAACCAAATAAAAACGAAATGGAGGTAGTGTAGAAGGAGAATAAAGAATTGAACCTTTTTAGAATATAGCAGCAACTGACAAATCATCACACGTAGAAATGAGGGTGGGTGAAGATTAGAGAACAATGGAACAAAGAGAAGGAAGGAGAAGGACTTGTAACAATAAATTCTCAGACCCGTGCAAAGATGGGAACAATTTCGTTGGAAAAGAGAAAAAAAATGTTGCAGGTTGCTTGAATTTGGAAATTGGAAGGAGAAGGAAACGTGGAGATGGGTGGTTAAAAAATTAAGAAGGAGAATAAGCAGGGCCAAACAAGTAGGAAATTTAGGAATAAAATTAAACATTTAAATGTTAATTACAGCTTTATCCTTTTGTTTTGTCTTTCTGAAATTTTAAAATGAGGGCTTTTACGTCAAAATAAAAAGGTGCATCTTGCTAAAATAGACCTTCATGAAAATGAGTGGGTCTATTCTAGCAAAACCCATGAAGGTGTCTTTTAGCAACCCACACCTCAAGGTGTGATTTCCACTTTTTAGCTATAACTTTGCTAAAAGACACCTTCATAAAAGGTGTCTTCTAGCAAAACCCTATATATATATATATATATATATAATCTTACATGCTTATTCAAGATTAGTTTTTGACTTTTGTACTTGCCAACTAGTTATTTATTCTTGAATTGTTATATGCATACATTTATTAATATTCCTTATTGAAATTATTCTGTAGGTTGGAGTATGAACAAAATCGGGACATGAGTTCACGAATTCAAGAATTGGAATCTTCCGTAAGTGCTTTGGAGATTGATTTAAAAGGAGTACATACCAAAGAGGCTGAAGCAAAGTTAGCAGCAGAGAAAGTTACTGAAGAGATCAATCATTTAAAAGATGAAGTTAAAGGTATAAGAACCACGCCTCATCATTGTATTTTGTTGCATTCTCTCTCTCTCTCTCTCTCTCCCCACCCCCACTCTCTTTTTCTGGGGTTGGGGATGCTATTGTTATGATAGATCGGTTCTCTGGTTAGTACTTTGCTGTTTACCATTCGAAATAAACAGGAACACACTTTGTTGATCTTGACTGAAGCAGACCCATCATCATTTCAATTTGCTGTTTATTGTTTCTGTCGTTGGAGTTTTATGGTTTCTATGTTTTTCTGCCCTTGTAGAGTGGAAATCAGAGTCAGAGGATCGTGAAAAGGAAATCCAGGAATGGAAGAAGAAGGCTTCTGCAGCCACAACAAGCTTAGCCAAACTTAATCGTTTGATTAGCTCAAAGGTTAGATGGGTGAAATTTCTATGCCCGTGTACTTTCATGCATAATGCATAGATAGCCAACATCTTTAGTGTCGTTACAGGAGGCACAGATTGAGCAGTTGATTGGGCAAAAGCAGGAAATCGTAGAAAAGTGTGAACTAGAGCAAATTAGCCTTCCAATCATACCAGATCCTATGGATACTGATACTTCAACACCGGGTCCAGTTTTTGACTTTGATAAGCTCAGTAGAACACTAAAAGATAGGAGACAATCTGACAGGGATAAAATAGAGGTAGACTTTAAGCAAAAAATGGATGCATTGATATCTGAGATCGAAAGAACAGCACCAAATTTGAAGGCATTGGACCAGTATGAGGCTCTGCTTGGAAAAGAAAGAGCTGTAACTGAAGAGTTTGAAGCTGTCAGGAAAGAAGAGAAGGAAAAAGCCGATAGATTCAATGAAGTAAAGCAGAAGAGGTGCAATATTTTTTTTCCTTTCACATTGTCATTATTTGTCTTATTTATAATATTAGTACATAGCCAATAGTTTGGGCATGTATGGTTTTGGGTTTCAACTCCATAGCTACTTTGTGCACTCCGTCCGCTATTGTGGTGAAAATCGCCGCTATAATCTCTACCTTGGCAAGCCCACACCATGAAATTGTGATGCGACGCACATTAAATAGCCAGCCTGTGACAGCTCTGGCACAATAGTGTGACTATAGGGCCCTATTGCCAACTAGGGTATCATTTGATGACTAATGACTTCAATAATTTGTTTGCTTATTGTTTAGTGGGTGGGGTTTAGTATGGGAATGGGAAGTTCTTTCCCATGATGGGAAAGTTTAATAACAGCCATAGATTTAATAGTTTTAAATATGAATGGTCTAGATCTATTACCTGATAAAGGCTGAAACTTTTTGGTGGTTATTGTGTAACTAAAAAGCTGACCCAACCAAATAATTAAAAAACAATTTTCCATTTGTTTGATTAATAAAAAAATAATAAAAACTAACAACTTCATCATCATCCCTCGTTCTCTTCAACCAAGGGAACTCATACACATAACCCTCAAGATCTAGATTCATCCATTCATCTTAATCTTTTATTAAAAAAACTCAAATCATTAATTCTTTTTCACCATCTTTTTCAAAATATAGATTCTTAAAAAACCCAAAACAATTCATCTTTATTATCTTTCTTCACATTCATAGATCAATATCAAAAATAAATTTGTTTCAACCAGTTTGTAGATCCATCATTTTTTTCCTGCAACTCATCAATTTGTAGATATATATAGATCTGTTGCAACTATTTTCCACAAAGTGATGGAATTCCCTTCAACCAAATCGAAAAAGAAGATATATTTTTTTTTTTTAAGATTAGATCAAATTAAGAGGATGAATGAACAACATCGGTTGTTATTGAAAGATGATGGATATCTAGTTTTTTTTTT
>Ga0228710_1006206_pt1 | contig 18254 bp, 14 predicted proteins | sample MedpolnodulmetaG_FD_177995 | JGI IMG/M metagenome (GOLD analysis project Ga0228710, IMG submission 177995) | Root nodule microbial communities from Medicago polymorpha collected in Santa Monica, California, United States - pink nodules | ecosystem: Host-associated > Plants > Roots > Nodule...
CTTCAATATACACATTCACATAACAATTCCAAATGTCACAAGTATGTATTCACCAAACACACTTATCATCAAACAATCATCATTCACATGTAAACAATTAAGACTCATGCCAATTATGCTATGCGCCTATTCCCGACACATATATGCATGTGGTACCAAATTGCCTCGAGGTCGTCACCTTATGATGCAACAAAAACATCATATGTAAGATTTGTCTTACATTTTCGCTGAAGTAAAAGAGTACACCCTTTTACAACATCAACAACTCGACATGACTATGAGGCATGGACATACAAGCAAAGACTCGACAATGAAAAATCACCTCATATATATATTCAACAACAATATAAAGGATAACCTCCATTTATATTGATCAACTTCAACAACAATTGCATTATCAAGCATTTACGTCCACACAATCAACAAGTCACAAATCAAATAAGAATCATCACCACTTTACCATTATTTGATTAACATATAAGAAATCACGAACAAATTATCATCACACAAAATATATGCATTCACTAACATCGGCTTCATCATTTCATTCAACAACATCATGTGATTTCTCATAATCCAAACAAAGGAGAAAATACATTATACTAAGATAAGTATCATTTTCAACACCTAAAAATCATTTATACATCTTCATGTAGTCACACAAAGCTATTCACAAAAGATTTGTAAAGTAATCGGCCTAAAAGATCGTTTTCGACAAGGTCCGTATCAATTTGCAAAAATGGCCAACATTGACATTTTTCAAAGCAAAGTAATGTATCCATGTTTGAAAACCTACAATTGGATCTTAATCAATCATATAAACATGAATATAGGTCAGTTACAAACTATTAAGCATTAGTTCAAAGATTAACCTAAGTTCGTATAAGAAAAACCCCAAGTTCATATATCCCACATATCCACCCAAAAATCAAGTTTGACATGATTAAGACATTGTACCAACTTACATGCCTTGTTTAAGTCCATATGAACTGTAGACCAAGCTTGCAATCCCTTTTGTTCATAAATTTTCATTTTCAAACCATTTTCGAAAACCGAAAATGACACAATAACAAGTTTCAAACCATTTAGAAAATCCCAAGTTTGAATAGGTAGAACATGTTCCAGTAGGTTCAGGAGTATAAATAGTGATTGAACAAGTTGTAAGAAGCATTTTACAGAGTTCGGATTGGTCCCCGAATGCCCGGAACGAAAATCAAAAGGTGCTGAAACTGGGCTCGTTCGCTTAAGTGACCATCTGTTCGCTTAAGTGACCAAGTTCCAGAAACTTACAGTAGCGGTTCGCTTACCGTTCGCTTAAGTGAACAGTCATTATTTCGGGTTCCAACCCTTTTTCACCCAAAAACCCAAATTTTGATCTCCCAACATCCAAATTCGTTTCCAAAGGTTGTTTACAGGTTCATATAATCAAAAAGGGCTTCCAAAAACACATCAAACATGGAATCTAATGCCATTTCAACACAATTCATTAAGTCAACCCATTTTTACAAAAACCTTCAACAACAACTCAATTCAAACTACAAATCCGAAATTATGAACACCCAAGGTATGAATCATCAACAACAACACCTCATAACAATAACCACATCAATTAAACATGTATTCAATCACAAATCAACAACAACATAGCACAATTCACCAATTTAAGTACAATTCACAACATTCCCATTTATACATATCATGAACATGCAATTTCATCAACAACAATTCAATTATCATCAAATTCATATACCCAATTATCATGAGCACGATTTTCAACGATTAAGTTCACAATAATCACTTATTTCAAATAAGCACTTTTGCATAAAATTAGGGAAGAGATTAAACAAAGAGATTATGAATGAAATCTAACCCCCTTACCTTAATTCTCCACAAAGCTAAGCTAGTGCTTCACTTAAGCTCCAATCCCTTGAGTTTCTATCCACTTCTTGCTCCCCAAGATCTTCTCTCTTTAAAACCCTCTCTCTAGCTCCTTCTCTCTCTACCTCTCTCAAAATGTTTTATGAGAATGAACAAATGATACTAGGTGACCTAATTTCCTCAAAGACTAAGTTTTAAATAGGCTCACCACTATTGGGCTTAACCCTTATGTCTTAATGGGCTCAACACACTTGCTAACTAACCCGCAAAGTATTTACTCGCCTACGGTTAAAGTTATTGAATACTTATCGGTTCACAACTAATTACCACACTAGTAACTTAGTAAAATAATGTTTCATACTTAAGCACTAAAAATAATCCTCACCATGAAATTACTAATTTACCCTTGCTCACCAAATGACCAAAATACCCCTTTAGCACCAAAACCCACTAAAATACACATAGGCAAATAATCACATACGAGCATAAACAAACACACATTAAAACAATTAAAAATAAATCTAGCGAAAATCGGGTTGTTACAGAGTTTGCTTGCTATTCTGATTCTCTTGTTTGCATTAATCTTATTAATGGCCCCATTGTGAGGTACCATATATATGCTATCCTTATCCAAGACATAAAACATTTGCTTCATCACATCAAATTGATCAACTAAAATAAACTAAATAAATAAAAATAAGAATTCTAATTAATTTATTAAAAATAGAGGGTTTTACACAACCAACTAGGGTTGGAACATTTACATGTTTGTCATAATTGAGGGTCTAAGTTAGATGCGAGAGCTAACAGATCATTTAGCCACATTGCCTCGACTGGGGGCTATTGTTCTAATACATTAACTAGACACTCATCAATCCATTGTGATGTCTTTTAACTCGACACAAAACTATAATAGCTTACACAAGGCCCATAGTAAATAATACCTGGAGAAAATGATGCAATATACTTGAGGTCGAAACATTGATGTGTCAAGTATAGGTCCTAAGCCACACTCGAGAGCGGACAAGTCATTTAGCCCCTCAACCTCGACCGAGTAGCTATTGTTGTACTCCACAAAATCTCACATTGTTTGAAAATCGAAAGGCTAATGTAATTTATAATCACTTATATAACATTTATACTTCTTAACCTATCAATGCATCTTTTAACTAACAACAAATATGTGAGGGCTAATACTGTTAGCCTGTAATTTCGACAGACTCATTTAATGTGGTCAACACTTAGTTGACTTTTAACTTTGCAGGAATCGAAGGCTTTCTCATTTTAACTTGAGGATCTCGACTAGATAGCAAGCCTAGCGCGCATGGTCAAGAGTTCGACAGAGCAAGGCTGAAAGCATAATTGCATCGAAGTCAATCAATCAAGGCGGGAGAGATTCGATTTCAAGCTCAAAGGCGGTTTCCATAGTGGAAACGTGGGGACAAGCGGTTGTCCAAGATGGAGGAAGTGGTGATCATGGGATTAGTGTTTTTCCATTTATTTTCCTTATGTACAAATAAGAGTTTCTTAGTCAGAAAATGGGTCGCAAATCATTGATAGAAATTCTACAACACTCAAACTACCGGCGCATAGGGAAACGAGTTATACAGAATGTATGTAAACTGATTTGTAGACCATTTTACTTTTAATGCTATGCATTTTACATTTCCTTTTAAGTTTATGTGTTTAAGCTTTTACCCTTTTCTTTAATTTTACTTTGCTTTTACTTGCATACTCAAACCTGTCGAGATACAGTGCCCTTTTTTACTTTAAAACTCGTCCTGCTCTCTAAGTAACCTTAGTGCATTTCGTGGTTTTTTCAAACATTTTTTGATCAAAACCTTTGCACAACATGTCCTGAGATTTCTAGTTCGGTCTCGCTTGTAATAATCGGAATTAGCCCGTAGTTTGCCAAAAACACCGATAAACAAATACTCGAGCCAAAGCGAAAAAAACCTAAAAAAATCGGTACAATAGACTCGAGTTCATAAACATACTTGAAAAGTAGAAAGAAAATTGCAATGTGTTTTAGAACAATGCTTCTACAAAGATAACGAGCATTGCTTCATTTCTTATTTGATATGTTCATGCAACTAAGCTCGGAGTAATTTTCAAACATTTAAATTAATAATACAATTGAAATGCAAACTTTTGAAGCCACATCATTTACAATTTCCATATGGAGTTCATGCTTAATTGCCTAGGTTAACCACAACAACAAAGTAGTTAGCAAGTTAGCAGTGTTGTTCAATTTCTGACAAAATTAACAAGGTTGCTGACCAACCATATTCTAACATCATTGTTGGATGAAAAATCCAAACTCAAAGAATGAGGAGCAAAAGGACAAGTTATGCTCCTCAAACTAAAAGACAGAAGTCCAACAGAGATGCATGAACCAAAATCCAAAAAAGCATGGAGCTTATCTTTAGCAGCTATTTTGTATTTGCAGTTTGGTGCGAGCACCCATTAAGCCATTGAAATATGCTACAAAGATCATTTTGTAAACTCAACTTTCATTCTTGACCTCCAAATTCTAAACAATGTGGTTGTCTTCCAAAATTCAAAAGCTAAAAACAGTTCTTGAAAGGTTTGAACTATACTAAAATGGGTAATTGGGTATATATCACATAATGTACAAACAAACATTCTCTACATTTTTAAACACCGATTGGCCGATTGGCCATGCTACTTGTAAGTGTAATGACCTGAGCCTATGAATGACAAGTGTTCATAGGCACTCTTGGAATAATCATGCAATCATACACACACAGTATTTATTCTTATACATCAAGTGAACATTCCGGCGCTCTACTAGACCTTGACTCTTCGATCTTTGTGGCCACCTCTGACACTACAAGCTTTGTGAGAAACAGCCCTGCAATTAAAGCTGAACCCATCAACATTGTGAAAACTGCACTCCAGCTTTTTGCAGAGATATACCCTGTTAATAAAGGTCCAATTGCAGCTCCAATAGAACCTGTTCCGTCAATAATAGCCGTGACGGTTGCCAGAGCTCGTGAGTTTCCCTTCAATGACTTGTGTGTTCCCAGGTCAGCCGAAACTGCAGTTGTTATAAGAGCATACGGCCCATTTACAAACATACCAGTGACGAACATCAATGTTCCATTTACAACCAATGAAATGTGCCCATAGCTTCGATAGAAGAACAGAGCAGGGATTGCACAGTACATGAAACTTGCTGCTGTTATGGCCCTAGCATTTAGGCGGTCAGAAATGTGGCCGGCTAGAATTCCTCCGAGCACCCCTCCAACATCAAATAAAGTGGACAGTGATCCCGATGTTTCACTAGATAGAAATTTTCCATCAATAGCTGCATTATAATGAGCATCAATCAGAAACTAAAGATTTTAATAATGTAAACGTGGAGTTACAATAAGGGCCTGATTTGGATTGACTTGTTTGAACTTATTTACTTACTTGAACTTACTTCCTGACATAAATACTTGTGAAATAGCGTATAGCTTACATTAAAACAGTTAGACTTTATTTTATCTTGTCGTAGAAATAACTTATACAAATGCACATATGTGATAAGTGTTTATAGAATAAGCGCTTAATTAAGCTTTTTATCCAAACAATATCTAAGAGTATGCAATTGTATAAAAGTTGGCTTGATGTAGATTAAAAATAAATAAAAAATTTGAATTGAGTAAGAAAGTTTCAGTACCTGTGTGACTAACATAGAATGGTAGCCAATAGAGAAATGTATATGCAACCAATTTGGCGAAAAACAGACAAAAAGCAAAAGGAGCGACCCCAGGAATTCTCCATGCCTCGATAAACCCAACTGCTTTCTCTTTCTCTTCAGCAGGAGTCTCTTGCCTTAGGAGAGATTCTGTGACATCATCTCCGCTTTTCTTCGGACAACTATAATCATCTTCTTCGACTCCAGCAGACTCAGGTGACACAGGCAATATTAGGAAAACCACCAAACCAAGGAAAGACATTATTAATCCCGGCACAACAAAAGACCATCCCCATCCATATCCCAACATAGCAGAAGCAATCAAGGAACCAGCAATGTTCCCAACAGAAGTATGAGCATTCCAAATTCCCATGATCAACCCTCTCTTCCGCTTTCCAAACCAGTTACCCAAAACCGCAACTACGGATGGCCATCCAGTGGATTGAAACAAACCAGCAATCATTTGAACGACTAAATAATAGTAGAAATTGTGATTGTTTCCCCAAAACCCTAAACCAAATAGTGAAGTGAAAACACCAGTTCCTACCATCCCAATAGTTAAAAAAATCCTCAAATTACACCTATCACCAAAATGTCCAGAAAAGTACATCCCGAAAGCATAAACCGCGAGAAAAGCAACATCCAATTGGCCAAGAAGGGATGTCCCGTCGGATCCATTAAATGGAGCCCATCCATCTCCAAGTTTCCAAGAAAGTTTTGTAACCCTCGTACTCGAAGGAAAGAAACTGAAGCCTAAATTATTTGTGGATGAGGATTGGGGATCAAGCACACTCTTTACAATACTGGTCGTTTTTCTAGTGGCATGATAACTAGCATAAGCTAGAAATGTTACAATTAGAACAATTGCTTGGTGGGTTTTGTGGGAAACAGGACTTCCTTTTACATACTCAAGGAACCTTATTCCAATGAGTTTACTGCTACTGCTACCCCTCTCTTCTGCTGCTGAACCCATTTTCAACAAACAGGATCAACTTCACTTTTTTCCTTTGTCAAATTCAACTGCAAAAGTTTAGAAGAAAATAAAAATAGATTAATTAATAACCAATAGTAACATTAGATTCAGTTTAATTAATAACAATCCGATTACATCGTAAAACAGTGTCATAATTAACCATTAATGAATGAATAATAAAATTCTATAATTTTGTATTTATCAAACAAAAAGGATCCGAAAACAATTTATAGTATAACGAAAGTTTTAGTTGAATAAAAAAATGTCCACTATAATATAATTTATGTAAAAAACAACTAAAAAATTGTATTCAGTTAACAGTTTGTATCAAGCTTCAAAGTGCATACAGAAAAAGAAAAGCGAAGAAGAAAATCAGCAGCATCAAGCAAAAGTTAAAAAAAAATATAACCGATCAACCCAATGAACATCACAACGATGAAACTAATTTCCCAAGATGAAAACGCATGAAGAAAAAATTAAACTCACACCAACGCAAAGTGCAATGAATAAAAAAATATTTAAAAAGCGGAAAAGAAAAAGAGAAATTATCATCGTACCAGTCAAGAACAAAAAAAAAGCGGAAATGGAGATTGTTGTGTTTTTTTTTTTTTGATGGAGATTGTTGTGTTGTGTGTGTTCTTTCTTTCTCTTACGTTGGATATTCTTTCCGAAAGTTCAATGTGTTTCGTTTCGTTCGCTTTGTAAGACTTCAGCGATAAATGAGAGAGTAACAAATTCAATTCAAGGAAATCACGTTTGATACGCCAAGAGCGGCAACGTGTGATTACTTATGCTTGACGATAATCTTATTTTATTCCTTTTTGGATTTACCATTTTGCCCTTTTATGGACACCAATTGCCGCAATTTCTACGATCCATTAGAATAGCATTTCATCAATTATATTGACCATAATGTCCTCTCACACCTAACTTCCCTTTTTGTTTTGTCTCACAGGTCTTAATCACCGGTTAATTAACAAACTTTAATGAAACGCGTTAAGATAAAACTACAATTTAACAATTAATCTCAATTGATCTGTCGAAGGTAATCTATTTTCAAAATCTATTTTATCGTTTGGGAAATGGTCGCCAATTTGGGAATGACGTTTCATTATTGGCAAGGCTATGATGGATTAGCCTATCGGCTACTTAGGTAACGTTTGATCCAACTTATTTTAAACTTTTTTACTTAATAAAAGGAGAAGCTCGATCAAACATATTTTTGGAGAAGTACTTAATATAAAAAGTTGCTTATTTTTCTTGTGTAAATACATAGATAAAGTACTTTTGATAAAAGCTTTTGAAACTTACTTTTAAAAAATCTCGGCAACTTTTTCTATTGTTTTCCCCTTCGAATCCCGTGAAGCACATTTTATGTTTCATTTTAATTTTTCTGTGTGTTGTGTCATGTCGTTCAATTGATTCTTTTTATGATTATCTTTATTAACCGTAATAATAAATTTTTCCTGGTTCAATTACTTAAAAAATGGTTATCTCTTTTTTTTTTTAACTGAAAAAGTTAGATCAGTCCACCTAAATTGTCACCGGAAAGAATCAAATAGTTATCTCTTTTATTAACTGTATAAATTATTTATAAAAATATTGTTCACAATTTGACATCGTAATACTTTTTATCGACAATGGTATATTAGTACTTAAACAATATTTTGTTGATGATATTACTAGCACTAGGTTCTTCAAAAAAAAAAAGAAGAAGATATTACTGGCACTAGGACCATCTCAATCATTAGGCAAATAAAATTCTTGTTTTAGATCCTAAATATTTATCATTTCTAACTAGTATATATATGTATATATAAAATAATAATTATAAGTATTATATATATAATATTTTAAATTTTTTGTTTCATTTCCCCTCAAATATTTATTTATTTATCATAATTTATCATGAAATATGAGCTTCCTTAAAATAAATTCATTTTATCAAAAATATATTATCAAACACTTTAACATAAAAAAATATTTGAAATAAAAAATAACATTTACCAAACAACTTTAACTTTAAAGCTCATAATTTTAACTTTAAGTTTAAAGTAGCTTCTATGTCTAAAATAAGTTGGGCCAAACGCTACCTTAATATGAAAGGCAAAGAACTCAACAAAGGCAGAAATGAGAAATATTTAAAGAAGTCTTATCCTACCATTACAATTTGGGAAAGTACCGAAAGTCATTTATTATCAATTGCCACATCTTTGGATATCAGTAGGTGTGGAAATGGGCTAAACCGGACCGAGCTTTGTAAGGCCTAAGTCTGGCCTTTTTCAAAAATGATAGGCCTGAGTCTAGTTTGTTACCCGTCATAGACTCATTTTCCAGGCCTGACATGACTTTTTTAAAGGTCTGATGATGTCTGCAAGCCTATTTAAAAGCCTATTTTACACTATGATCTAACAACACTCACTTATATGCCTACTATTAAATAGCACAAATCGTATAAAGACCTAAAACACACGAAGAGGTCTGCTGCTAAATAACGAAACCTTACGAAGGTTTAATCACACTAATATACATACTACTAAATAACTAAATCATATGAAATCTTGAATTTATAAAAAAAAAAACCTTCAACAATATCAATAATGAAGTGATATTATATATAACAAGCTTAATAGCCGGTATGACGAATTTAATACGCTTTTTTAAAGCCTAAGGCTGGCCTATTTAATTAAATGAGCTTTATAAAAAGCTTGAGCCTAATCTTCTTATCAAATGAGTTAGGCCGGACTAGCCTTTAAATAGGTTAGACCATAGGCCCCTGTCGGACGACCTGACCTGTTCCTACCGCTAGATATCGGGTGGTAAATCAGTTGTAAAAGGTCTTTTCAGCATGGACTTATCAACTGAAGGTTAAAACTTGGCTGTTTTAGCCCGTTTCCATATAGACTCTGAGCATTTCCAACCTTGGCGCGCAACATCATCAAATCATCATCAATAAGGGTAGAGTTAGTGTATGACGTAATCCCTTGATTGGTGGTTGCTTTCAATTGATCGTCCAACATTGAACAATAAAGAATCAACTATTTCATCTCGACCCTGATTTATTCATGTTAATTCATCAGAAGATTCATCATAACTTTGACTTCATGACGATGGGCAAGAGACTGTTTCTCTGTGATGCAATCATAAAATAATTATTTCTCTAAAAGCTCATTTGTCATCCTCTAAAGTTTGTATCTTATAAAGATCACAAGAGGCATGTCTATGTTGGTTTCTCAAACCAAGATAATCCCTTAAAACACCTGAGTTGGAAAACTATGCTCTTGAAAAGATCTTGAATAGAAGAAGAAGACACCTCGCCAAACGCCATCATTCGAGATAACAAGGCTCTAAAAGCATCCATATCTATGGGAGATCTCGCCTTTCAACGTTGTAACGAACTTGTCAAGATTTTCGTAAAAGGATAAATAAATTGTTGAAGAGTGGTTACCATTAACAAAATATCGCTTCAACTCTTCTTCAGGGACGCTTACAATTAGGGGAGGTGACAGAGAGAGTGAAACAAATTATCTTAGTGTTTGATTAAGAAACTTTATCTTTCTTTCTTAGTGCGCGAGTGCAACATGTTGCGCAACGTGCGTGAGTTAGTGAACTACCAGATTCCAGTTACATGCCCTGGTTTCTGGATGTTCAACCATGAGGAACAATTTTTCATTTTAATTGGGATGAAATCACTTTTGTGATCCATGATGACTTCGTTACCAAATGTTTAATAGTTGATTTCTATGTGAAATTATGTCTTGTACCATTCTCAAATCTCAAACACAGCACCATTTTCTCAACCCACATATGGGTTTCAAGAATGAAGAAATACAAATCAAAAGAGAGAAGGGGAAGGCAAACCGAAGTGCATGAAGGAGAACAAAAGCTGCGATGGAGAAGAGCTGAACGGGATTTGGATTTAATACAGCCAGGTGTAGTGTAAACTCGGTGAAAATGTTTTGAAAATGGGATTACGCAAGCCTTGTCCACATTAAACACCCGCCACATAGAACACGAGTTGCACACATAAGACTTAAAATGGGAAAGTAAAACGAACTTTCGTGGTGCAAGTTGACAAAAAGCTAAACTGCGTTCTCCAACTAAAGAAGGGCATTTAAGTCAAACTAATAAAAAATACAAGTAGGACTAGATTGTAAATTTATCCAATAGGAAGGGGTAAAATGGGTAGGTTGTTGCCAACTTGAGACGGCTAAAAATAAAAGAGTATATGCGAATATCCGACAGGGATTATTCTTTACGTGAAGCGGATATTCGCCTGAGGAAAACATGGGCCATAATGTCCTACGTGTATCATTACAATATGATGTGGCAAAACAAGTGGACAGAATTAACATGCTGCTTGGCCTACTTTGTATGCACGTGTCACACAAAAAAGGATTTGTTTGTTTATGTTTTTGTTGTTATTTTTACCTTCCACTATCATAATATTAGCAAATCTGCATGAGTCACACATATTTAGATGTGCAATATAAAATTAAATTATAAGAATTTTTTATAAAATATTATTCCATCCGTTTGTTTTTTACATTGTCAATTTTTAACATTTTACATTTATCAAAATAATCAATAAATGGGTGATATTTTTATATAACATGTATATTTTTTATACAATACTCACAAACATTTATTTTTTTTATGAAGCAAGAGAAAGGACAGACATCCAAAGGAAACGTAGACATACCGGCTATGTTGGCATCCTTGAGAGGCCTCATCCTGTGTCGTCTAACTCATAAGATATATTATTCAAAAAAAGATAAAAATATTATACAAGATGGAGGGAACCTAACCCTCAAAAAGACAAGAAAGCGAGCAAGAAAGAGAAAATCTAAGGACAACGAAAAATGAGGCAAACCATAACGGTCTTTGAGGATATCCTCTATAAGAAAACTAGGCAATGGTGCAACGCCGTCCACCAAATAGAACCTAGATAGAATGACCACGGTTGACTAGCTTGTTAGCACAATCGTTACCTTGTCGAAAGAAGTGTGAAGAGACTATCTGAACGCCAGATGAGTACAGTTATGCCAACGGTTCCGAAAACGGATGCGCACAATTCCAACAGATTTGAAAGCGCCCAAAGCACTGGTAGAATCACTCTCTAGTGTAACGCCCTATTTTCTTATTTAATTATTTTTGGTTGAGTTTAGAGTCTTTTATATGACTTAGATGATTTATGTTGATTTATGACGTGTTGTGATGTATTATTATTTTATTAAGTGGCTTTATGTTATTTTTCAATAGAATATGTTGGAATATTGGAATAAATATATTTGAGGGGATGGTTTGGATTTAGTTAGAAAATATGTTGAGGGTGTGAGATATAAAAGCTAAGAGGCAGACACAAATTAGGTTTAGAAGCTTTTGGAGAAAAAGAGGAGAACCAAGAGAAGAGAGAACCTGTAGAGTCTTGCAATCACCAATCTAAGGTAAGGGTGGGACTAATATTCTCTAATCTTAAGTGGTATAATTCTGAAATTGAATATTTAGCATGTAGTTTTGTGGTTGTTCATGGAAATTGAGAACTAGGGTTTAAAACCGGATTTGATGATAGAACACGTAGAATTGCTTGTTAAGAGTGTAGGAAGTCCGTAGAATTCATAGATAATTGATGTTCAGGTTGTAGAATGACCATAGGCTGAGTTTCCTATCAATTTTGGAATTGGGGTTGATGAAAATTGGGTTTTTGGGGTTAAAAATCGCACTTTCCGACAGAGAACCTGTTACGTTCGCCACCGCGAGTAACCTGCTCGCCACCGCGAGCTATACGTGATAGAGAGCAGTGTTCACTCGCCATCCACTCGCCACGGCGAGTAATTGTGTAACAAAGAGCAGAGTTTGCTCGCCTTCCATTCGCCACAGCGAGTAACCTAGTAGTGATGTACCGTTTTCATGCTGTTGTGTTGTATTCATACATTTCTGTTTTGAATTAGCCCTTGGTGCATACCTGAAGACTTTAGGTGATATTATCAGTTAGTCAGATGGTTTGTTGTCAAGAATAGCATGATTTATGAATTGATATATATATATATATATGTTGATGATTATTATATGAAAAACTTGTTGATGAAATATTACATGAAGGTATGTATATATGTAGATGAATTATTATATGCATGCTTATGTTGAATTTAACATGATGATTATATGATGTTGCAATTATATGATGAATACTTATGAGATTATAATGTTGATGTTGTTGTTGTTGTTGTTGTTGTTGACGTTGTCGTTGATGTCTTACGTTGTTGTTGATGTTGTCAATGTTGTTGATGTCGTCAAGTCGTTGATGTTGTACGTTGTTGTTGATTAAGTTGTTGAGTCCATGCATACTCATATAAAGTTAGGAGCTATGCTCCAGTGTTGATTTTAGGAGCTATGCTCCAGCGTTGATTTTAGGAGCTATGCTCCAGCGTTGCTTTTAGGAGTTTATACTCCAGCGTTGCTTTGAGAGCTTATGCTCTAACACGTTGATTGGTACCACATGCATACTGCATAGTCAAGTTGTTGTTGCGTCGTTGCATTGTCGTTAATGTTTAGCTGTCGTCGTTGTTGAATAACTGTTGTTGATTTAAATGCTAAGTGGAATTAAGTGAAGCATATGTGAAATATTATTGATGATAAGTACATGTGAAATATCATTGTTGTTAATTATTGTTGTTAGCTTGTTAAATTCCGTTGATGAATTATATGCTTATTATTATTGAATGTGAAATCTCACCCCTTCTGTTTGAATGTTGCCTCTACGTGGGTAACGTGCAAATAACCAGGATTAGCTGCTGATGTGAGTTGACTCTCTCACGTACGTCGTCTTAGGGTCGCTCTGATATGTAACGGGATGGGGATTATTTGCTTGTTTTCCACTGTTGCGTATTATTTATGAACCATGTTGTTGAACCTTTTTGAATTAAGATTTTTAATTAAGTTGTTTGCGTTGAGGTCGTAGTGCCAAAGTTGTTGAACTATGAATTTATTTTCCGTTGCAGTGTCATTGAAATTTTGACAAGGTTGTTTAATAAATAGTAACTTTACTCTATTTATACTTTAAATGCAGTGTGACATTCCGTTTTACGTTGAATACTCTGATTGACAACAATGTCATCTATGTAAATTTGCATAAGTTTTCCTATAAAATCATGAAACATAGAATTTATTGCTCTTTGATAACAAGCACCAGCATTTTTTTAGACCAAAAGGCATTACTATCCATTCATAACAACCTAAAGCCCCAGGACATCTAAAAGCAGTCTTAGATACGTCCTTGATTGGAACGTTTGCTTTATCGAAACTGAATTTAGGCCTTTTGTGAGCCCATTTTCCTTTCCGCTTTGATTGAGGTCGAAACCCTTCAACATTCTTTGCATCTCCCTTGTCGAAAACAACACTACATCTAGGACACAACATAACTGGGGAACCAGAGATTTTGCATCTGTCTAGAAAATGAATAAGATCTTCTTCAGCTTTAGGAAATACAACTTGTATTTTCTCTTCGTACTGATCTTCAGTAGTCACTGTATCAGCACATTTATGGCCTTCAGTAACCATTTCGTCATCAACCTTTGGGCCATCAGTAGCCACCATATGATCGATCTCAGATATTTCCACCATGTTCAAACCTGCTATTTCCAGGTACATGGAATCTGCTTTTTCAAAGGATCAACATCAACCTACATTGGCTGCTTTGGTCTGTCTCCAAACTTCAGCCTGTCTTCATCTAGTGCTTTTTGCATTGAATCCCTGAAAACCACACAACGAGATGTGTTATGGCCAAAATTACCATGGAATTTACAATATCCTCTTTTTTGCCATTGCTTAAGATGAGGTAATTTCAAACCATTAGGCACTATCATTATGCCTTCATTGAGCAAAAGACCAAAAATCTCACCACATTTGGTAACATCAAATGTGTATGTTTTGGACACAAATCAGTCATTTTTAGGTTCTTCAGGATTCTTTCCATTCAAACGTCTCAACACTTTACATAGGAATGGAGGTCCTGATTTCAATTCAGGGATATTAACTTCGCTTTCTTCGACAGGACTCCAATCAATGTCGAAATCTTGATTGTTGTCATTAGTATCGACATAAGCAACCTTCTCTTTTTTACCACCATACTTGCCAACTCTTGCTTTTTCAGCTTTAAGTCTTTCGACTTGTCGGACTCTATCTGCTAACTGTGTCATATCCCTTAGATATTGCGCATCTAATTTCTTTCGAATAGAATAGTTTAGACCACCAACAACTATCTCGACTAATTCATGTCCAGGCACTTGGGTAAAACATCTAGCTTTGAGAAGCCTTAACCTATTTAAATAATCATCAATAGATTCTGTTGTTTTACGTCGAACACTTACCAATTCTTTGAGACTAATCTTAGATTGTCCCATGTAGAATTGCTCATGGAAAGCCTTTTCTAATGGACCCCAAGTAAAGATAAACCATGGAGGCAACATTGTATACCAAGTAAAGGCATTCTTTGTCAATGAACTTGGAAAATATTTCATCCTCAAGTTCTCATTATTTGTTATGTCACCTGCCTCTGTCAAGTAATGAGCAATATGTTCGACAGTATATTCATTAGTCTCTCCACCAAAATTGGTGAATTTAGGAATTTTCCATCCCTTGGGTAATTCATCCATTGCCACATACTCAGACAAAGGTGACACAATAATACCCCTGAGTCTAAAATGACTATAATACCCTTCTAACACCGAAATCCACTAATCCTAACCCAAAATACACACAGAGGCAATTAATCACATATAAGTACATATAAATAAATAACAAAATAAATCTAGCGAAAAATGGGTTGTTACAACTCTCCCCCCCAAAAAGAATTTTCGCCCTCGAAAATTACCTGAAGGAAACAACTTTGGATACGAAACCTTCATCCTACTCTCCGATTCCCAAGTGGCACTCTCACCAGTTGGTCCAACCCAAATCACTTTCACCAAAACAACCTCCTTGCCACGCAAACGCTTCGCCTCGCGATCCTCAATCCTTACTGGCCAAGTCTTAACGGTCAAATTATCCCTTACTTCCAAATCGTCCACTTGTACCACATGAGATGCATCATACATGTACTTCCTCAACTGAGACACATGAAACACATCATGAAGATTTGACAACGGCGGTGGTAATGTAATCTGATACGCTACAATCCCAACCTTCTCAATAATCTCAAACGGTCCAACAAAACGAGGAGTCAACTTCCGACACTTCAAAGCACGTCCAACACTAGTTACAAGATTCACTCTCAAGAACACATGATCACCAACCTGAAACTCAATGTCCTTCCTCCTCTTATCATGATAACTCTTTTGTCTACTCTGAGACGCTTTCATCTTCTCTTGATTCATCCTAACCTTTTCCATAGTCTCTTGTACAACCTCCGGTCCTAACAAAACACTTTCACCTGACTCATACCAACACAACGACAATCTACACCTCCAACCATACAAAGCCTCAAACGGTGCCATACCGATACTAGAATGAAAACTGTTGTTGTAAGTAAACTCAATCAACGGTAAACATTCGACCCAACTGACACCTTGTTCCAAAATACAAGCTCTTAACAAATCTTCCAAACTCTGAATTGTCCTCTCCGTCTGCCCATCAGTCTGGGGATAATAAGAAGAACTCAACCTCAACTTAGTTCCCAAAGCAGCTTGCAAACTCTCCCAAAACTTAGAGGTAAACCTCGGATCCCGATGTGACACAATACTAGAAGGAATACCATGCAACCTGACAATCTGCTCAATGTAGATCTCGGCCAACTTCGCCACAGACATACCGGTCTTGATAGAACAAAATGTGCCGACTTCGTCAACCGATCGACAATCACCCAAATCGAATCAAAACCCCTCACAGTCTTCGGCAACGCTCCAACAAGCCCATAGTGATACTATCCCACTTCCACTCTGGCACAAACAATGGTTGCATCAAACCCGACGGTTTCTGATGTTCAATCTTCGATTTCTGACAAACCAAACAAGCATAAACAAATTCCGCGATCTCCTTCTTCATTCCAGGCCACCAAAACAACCTCTTCAAATCTTGATACATCTTAGTCGCTCCTGGATGAATACTCAGACTACTTCTATGACCTTTGTCCAAAATCTGTCTCTTAAGCTCAAGCACATCCGGTACACAAACCCGACCACGAAACATCAAAACACAGTTCTCACCCAATTTGAAGTCTCCACCTTTACCTTGATTAACCAACACCACTCGATCTACAAGTTCCAAATCTTCCTTCTGACCATTCTTAATCTCTTCCAAAATATTACTTGTCAGCTTCAACATTCTTATCCTCCCACCATCCGGTGTCAACTGACTAACCAAACTCAAATCTCGAAATTGCTCAATCAACTCCAACTCCTTAACCATTAAAGTAGACACATGCAAAGTCTTTCTACTCAAGGCATCAGCAACAACATTCGCCTTCCCGGGATGATAACTCAACTGAAAGTCGAAATCCTTAAGATACTCCAACCATCTTCTCTATCTCATATTAAACTCTTTATGATCAAACAAGTACTTCAAACTCTTGTGGTCACTGAACACTTCAAACTCAGAACAATACAAATAATGCCTCCAAATCTTCAACACCTACACAACGGCCGCCAATTCCAAATCATGAGTCGGATAGTTCTTCTCATGCACTTTCAATTGTCTCGACGCATAAGCTACAACCTGACGATTCTGCATTAACACACCACCAAGACCCATCTTAGAAGCATCACAATACACAACAAAAGACTCCTTCGGATTCGGAAAAATCAACACTGGAGCTGAAGTCAACCTCTTCTTCAACTCTTGAAAACTCTTCTCACATTTGGCATCCCAAACATAAGTTTGTCCCTTCTGAGTCAACTGCATCAACGACAACACTAACTTAGAGAATCCCTCAACGAACCTCCGGTAATAACTTGCCAATCCAAGGAAGCTCCTAACCTCAAAAATAGACTTAGGTGATTCCCACTGCAACACTGCATCAACCTTTGATGGATCCACGACAATACCACCTTTCGAATCACATGACCAAGGAAACTCACTTCCCGCAACCAAAACTCACACTTCGACAACTTAGCACATAACTGATTCTCCTTCAAGACACACAACACAATCCTCAAATGTTCAGCATGCTCCTCCTCCGACTTGGAATACACCAAAATATCATCTATAAACACAACCACAAAATGGTCCAGAATGTTGGAACAAAGGGTGTTTCGCAAAATCACCTCTGAATTTAGATGATAACAAGGTATTAAAAATTATCAATTGGAAATGCTAATCATTTTGTTCAAGTGTACAGGATCAATAATCAAAGTAATTTTCACAAAGATTCTGATTGAACAAATCAAAGAGCAAAGGAAATTAATTTAAAGCTTAAAGCATCAGAAGAAATGCGTTTGAAGAAGCGCGTCTGAAGTGACGAGTCTGAAGAAGAGCTCCTGAAGACACGTCATCAGAAGCAAGGTTATCAGAAGCATCTCATCATAAGCCACTTCACTAGAGTTGACAAAGTACGGTGTACGAAGTGTACGACCACGAACTCTGCGCATGTCTCTGCAACCACCATCTCTGCAACTTGTCTCCATATCAAGACAAGAATAACAGCAATGTTGCTGCAGACATTGTTCCTTTGGAAAAGGAATGGATTTGAAATTAGTTCTTCAT
>Ga0228710_1006207_pt1 | contig 18253 bp, 17 predicted proteins | sample MedpolnodulmetaG_FD_177995 | JGI IMG/M metagenome (GOLD analysis project Ga0228710, IMG submission 177995) | Root nodule microbial communities from Medicago polymorpha collected in Santa Monica, California, United States - pink nodules | ecosystem: Host-associated > Plants > Roots > Nodule...
CAATCAACATCCTCTAACACCACTTCCCCAATAAAGAAATATTAAAAGCTCTCACCCTCCTAACCCCCAAGCTATTTTCCTACTATCCTCACCACCACCCCCTCCCCCCATTTTTTTTAAAAAAAATATATTCAATAGAAGAGGGCTTTGAAAAAGGAAAGAAAGTAAACTAGAAGAGAGGACAAGATAGACTCCAGAAGTACCAGACGACCACCGAAGGAAATGAACTTATTATTCCACGACGACAGTCGAGTAACAATGCGATCGACAACAGGTTTCCAAAAGGACAACTTCCTAGAATCACCACCAATAGGGAGTCCCAAATAAACAAAAGGAATGGTCCCCCGACGACAACTCATCATCGAAGCAGCCTCTAACAACCAAGAATCCGAAACATTCACACCTGTCAGTATGCTTTTGTGAAAATTCACCTTTAGCCCCGAAACATCCTCAAACAGAAGCAACACCGCACGCATAGTACACACGTTCAACCAACTCTTTTCACCAATAATCAAAGTGTCATCTGCAAATTGGAGATGAGTCAATCTAACATCACCAACCGGCCCAACCCCATAACCACTGAAGAGTTGCACCCCTACCACTGCTGACATCAGAACATTAATGATCAATTGCCACATCACTTTGTTGAATATGTTTTTTTTTTCTTATTTTTCTTCATTAAGTGTTTTTTCTTATGTTTCTTTTGATAACGGTTATAATGTCATGGTTTTATTATTGGTCACTTGTATTGTATCCAAAATTGCTTTGTGCTATTTGTGGAGATAATATAATGGTCAACAGAGACCTTTGTGTCATTTTGTGGGATTAATATGAATGGCTAAAGTGGGTTATCCCGCATCAACTTGTATTTCGATCAGTTTGGATCTAGGATTGTTCAGATAAGTTTTCATCTTCTTCCTCCGTCTTCTTGTACTACATATTGAAATGAATAAGAAACATAATGAGGTGGCGCTGATTTGACATTAATGAGTTGAAATGAATAAGAAAAATAATGAAATGATTTTTTATGTTTTAATTTAATATGTTATTGAAATGAATAAGAAAAATAATAAATAAAATAATGACATGGAAAATATTTATTCCAATTCATTAATGCCAAATCAGCGCCACATCATCTAATTTAGAGGGGGACTAAAAGTTTTTGTTGACCTTCATAATAGAGGGACTAAAAAGTTGGTTTTAAGAGAAAGGGGACTAAAAAATTCAAAAATATGTAAATAGGTGGATTAAAATTGCATTTAAGCCAAGTTTCTTTTAATTAAAACAAACAACTTTTATCACACCCCACCTCACCACCTGCTAAAGAGTCTCATGTCGGTTGAGAGATGACATGAATAAATATTTATAAGTGGGAACAATCTTCATCTCACAAGACAGCTTTGTGAGGTTGTGTTAAACACAACCATGATTTCTAAAACCACCCACGATCATCTCTTTCTCTTTTTCTCCGTGAGAAAAACAAAACACTTCCTCCTTATTTTATGGAACCAAAAAAGAAACCAGTTTTATGAGTTTGTGTTAAACTCAACAATGATTTCTAAAAACACCCATGTTCATCTCTTTCTCCGTGAAAAAAAACAAAAACTTTTCCTCCTTATTTTATGGAACCAAAAAATCAATCACACCAACTCTTCCTCCCAACTAATTTCCTGTAATGGTGTCCCCACTATTTAATCAAAGTTCCTAGCTCCACTATCAAAAGAGAGAGTGTGGACAAAACTATAAGAATTTATAATTAGTGGATTAAAAGGAGGGCATACTAGGAAAAAAATCTACTTCATTAATTTAAGTGTAACAAAGAGAGTGTCAATTATTGTATGTTTTATTATTTTTCTTGTCTTCCTTGGATGAGGCAGTATGTAGTTATAATCAAGAGAGAGAAAAAAAAAAGGATAATAAAGTCGTAGAAAATGTTTGAATCACTAAACTAATATTCATTACATTGTTTTTGTTTCGCAATATTAAAAATGAATATGTTTGGGAACCAAAAAACTGATGCATAGGTTGACTCTTCTTGATGGCTTATTATTTTTTATACGCATCAACCTGATCAAATAGTTAAGAGATCAAAATATCTAACACACGTGCCACAATATGTTGTTTCAATGGTAAATATTTTTAATCAATATATTTTAAACTCCTCTCTTTTTCTTAATGTGAATATAATCAAAAGAAAATCAAGATTTTATCTATGACAACCTCTTATTTAAATTTTGACTAGTCTAATCTAATATATATAATTTGTTTAAAGTCTAACATACATGTTTAGAGAGATAAAAAAAATAGTTTGATTGAAGTAAACTCAATTATTAACAAAGCAAATGGTGGTGACTCCAAAATGTTTTGTTCTTCTTTTCTATAGGCTTAAATGTTGACAACTTTTTTTAATACTTAAACATGTTTAGTAATTTGGACAATTTTTTTTTTTTTTTTAGGAAAGTAATTTGGACAATCTATTTGTCCTTTACAAACCACCTGATCTTATTGACTTTTCAATTTTCAATATCAAAATTTTCTATGTTGTCTAGCCCACTCTAACACGTTTTCTGATATTCAACAGCCTCTTTCAGTCTGAATAATGTCAATTAAATAAATCACCACTTGCAAGGTTGTGACAAGTTTACCAATATTTTTTTGATAAAGTCTAAGCTTAGCAACATTCTATCATTTTCAAACTTACTTTTGTATGGTCAGAAATTTTACACTACAGGGAAGCGATTATATGATTCTTTGAATACAATAAAGTGCATGTTACATCCACGTCAAATGCTTCTATAAACTAATCATTGAAACATTGAAACAAACACATACAAATTGATATATTTACTTTGAAATCAAGACCTCTAAGGCACAAACATCACATATGAACTAATGATCAGAAACTGAAATTGTAGCAGCAGAAGAATGCTTCATCTATGGTTATTTACCATCACATTGATATACCTTTTCTATGTTGCTGTAGGCCAAAACAATAGCAATTCACAAGAACTACTTGAATATAGATATGCTTGTGTGGACCAATCTTCTACTCCTCCCTCTACCACATACCAAACCAACCTCAACAATTTAATCTCTTCGCTATCATCAGATTCTGCTTCCAGCAATGGTTTTGGAAATAGTACTTCAGGTAGTAATCAAAACATGGTTTATGGACAATACCTTTGTCGTGGCGATGTTAATACAAGTCTTTGTCATTCATGTGTCCAAAACTCTAGCAGATTGCTCAAACAACACTGTCCAAATAATGCATCAGCAATTTTGTGGTACCCTTTTTGTCTTCTAAGGTACTCAAATCAGAATTTCTTTGGTAACCTTACTATAAGACCAAGGATTCCTATGTTTGATGTAGCACAAAATTTAACCAGTGCTGGTGAATTTGATAGTGATGCTAGGGTTTTGATGAATGGTTTGATACAAATGGGATCACAAACACCTTTAATGTTTGGAACACATATGTTCAACATAAATGGTACTCAAAGAAGGTATGGTTGGGTACAGTGTAGCAGAGATATTACTAGTGAGGAATGCAGAACTTGTTTGAGCAATATGCTTGAGGATGTTGAAAATTGTTGTATGGAGAAGAAAGTGTGGAGAATCTTTTCTCCAAGTTGTATTGTCATGTATGAAACCCAGCCATTCTTTGTGAATGGTACAGTTTCTGAAGCTCCTGTGCCTCAACAAGGTATGGTTTTATTTCTCTGTCTTTCACTTCATATTTATACCATGGACGGATCCAGGAATTTAAACCTACGGGGGGTAATTATATATTATAGATGGTTCATATATAGATAGCTTCCCTACACGTAGTTTTGGGTCCACGGTTCGCCATTGGACCAATATAAAGGTTTTTTTTGGTAGAGTAATTATGATTGTATCAACCACATTTCTCATTCATTTTTCGTAATATGAAAAACTGTGGCTCAACAACACTACTCTTTAAAACCTTGATTTGATCCTCTCAACACACTAGATTTTTTGTTTTGTTTTTTGCAACAGAACTATTTCATTTCAGAATAAACAATAGAGGAAATACAAGATGAAACATCATAAAAAACTTGAGAAAAAGTAGTGGATGTGGCTAACCTATCAAGAGTTTTAGCAACCAAATTTGCTTATCTCTTCGAAATAACAACCATGAAATATCAACAACTAGGTAAATCTCCGGCCTTTAATGTGAAAGAATGGAACCATGATTATAGACATCTTAACAACACTACTCACAAGCAAAACTTGAGAGTTCACACTAAAGAATTTCTTGTATTAATAATACAATAGGTAGTGTAGTGAAGCTATCTATATATGAACCATTAACATTTTTATTTCATTTTTATAAAATGAGAGGCTTGGAAAGGCATCACTTTAAAAATTAGAGATCCCAACAATGTTGACACCTAAGAAGCTACCAATCATCTATAGAAATGAACCATCTACACAACCTTCACTGCTTTTTCTGGTAACTACGATCTAAAATCAAGATTGTCTGTCACAAAATAATCAAAAACACTTACTTTAATATTATAAATTTATGGTTACAAAGTTTTCAAGAGTTTTTTCTTCCCACTTGAGCTAAGACCCTTGGCAATGCTTGTTTTAGTGATGTACTTTTTTGCATTTCCTATTTCAAATCCATAACAAATGATCTATATAAGGTCCTAAAACAGTAAGTGTTTCCATTTCATTCAACATTGTCCTGTCTCTTTATTGCAGCTAATGAAAAGGATGGCACAAGGTCATGGATAATAATAATCATTGTTGTAATTGGAGCAGTAGTAGCAGCTCTAGTGGTTTTCAGCACATACTATTTCTGGTGCTTGAAACATCGAAAAAGTAAGCTCTAAATCTCAGCAGTTCTTAAACCTTAGGATATCAATAATTCCAATATCGGAAATGATATTTTGACAACAAAAATGGTGTACTGAAATCATACAAAGATACGGCTGTGTTTTTTTATTTATTTTTTCCTTTTTTTTCTTTCAGTCACATCGACAATTGTGTTCCATGCATTTTTATATGTGTCTACTTACGTACGGTGTCAGATTTGTAATGTTCATATAACATTGTTCTTTGTGTATTTATCTAATGCATCCGACTTTTCAGGGAGAAATGTTATGCAAAGCCATAGTAAAATATTTTCTCAATATCAGACTGACATTGAGGAGACTGGAAACACTGACCTACCTATGATGCCTCTGAGTACTATTCTAAAAAGCACTAATAATTTTTGTGATGAATATAAATTAGGGAAAGGTGGATTTGGAACTGTCTACAAGGTAATGAATTAGAATAACATACATATGATAATACTTGTTATACATCTATTTGTTTGATTTCTTGTCTTACAACTTACTTACTCATAAATTTGAAAAATGTTTTAGGGTGTTCTAGCAGATGAAAGGGAAATTGCTGTTAAAAGGCTTTCAACAACTTCTTTTCAAGGTGTGGAGGAATTAAAAAATGAAATAATATTGATTGCCAAATTGCAACACCGAAACCTTGTCAGACTATTGGCCTGCTGCATTGAGCAAAATGAAAAGCTTCTTATCTATGAATACTTGCCTAATTCAAGCCTTGATTTCCACCTATTTGGTATGACTCCCCAGCAATGTATCTGATTATTATTACTTTCATTTCATTTTTGAACTATCATAATACGTATACATTTAAAATCTTTCGCAGTGTTTATCTGGAGATTTAGGAGGGGTTTTCAAAATATTTAATCCTCTTAGAAGAATAATCCCAATGAATAGATCTTGATGAAATCATTAATCACAAATCAATCTTGATGAAATTATTAACTACAAATCAAACATCAAATTAAGCACCTTAAGGATTCTAGGAATACCTCTTGAAGTGAAGCGTGTTTTAACTTTGATCACCCAAGCATGGAGCGAACCAGTGCTTCTACATAGTCCACATGAGCTCAAAGCGGAACACAGTGCTAGTCATTCAGAGAGGGGCTCGACTGCCACACATAGGCATTACTTGGGGAGTGTGCTCCTATATATATAATATACATATAACAAACACAAAAAAGATGCTAACTAGGACACAAGTTTTACTAAGACATGAGTTTTATTAGCTTCAAACAGATTATAATTTGCAAGAAGTTTAATTTTTGAATTTATGGATACTGCTTTAATTTCACTCATATTCTTAGAGTTGCATTGTTTTATACTATTCCATCAGATATGGTGAAGGGTGCACAACTAGATTGGAGACAGAGATTAAATATTATTAATGGGATTGCTAAAGGGCTTCTATATCTTCATGAGGACTCTAGGCTCAGAGTTATTCACAGAGACCTGAAAGCTAGCAATATTCTATTAGATCAAGAAATGAATCCAAAAATCTCAGATTTTGGACTGGCAAGAACATTTGGAGGAGACCAAGATGAAGCAAATACAATCAGAGTTGTGGGAACTTAGTAAGTATAAACTAGTTTGCTTTCTTTCAACAAGTACAAGAATGCATACTTCCTCACAAGCAATTCACGAGTCTGCAATAATCATATAGCATCAAATTTTAATAACCGACTTTGTATGAATTCATCAGAAACGTGAGTTTTACGAATGAAATAATCTCTCCACTTTTTCTATCTTCTTATCTGTCACTACAACTAAAATACTACACCTGAACAAAATTTTATTCTCTCTCTTCGAAGTATTTTTTTTTATGAAAAGTGTTATGTTTTTATTGGAAGGAAAGCAAAAAAGTGACATGCAATTTCAATTCGAGTCGATTAAATTTTACTGATACTTTGACTTTGAGCAGTGGATATATGGCTCCAGAATATGCTATGGAAGGATTGTTTTCAGTAAAGTCAGATGTTTTCAGCTTTGGCGTTCTTTTGCTAGAGATCATCACTGGAAGAAAAAACAGTAAATTCTATCTTTCAGAGCATGGGCAAAGCCTTCTCATATTTGTAGGTTTCATAATCTTATGCTTATATACATATTTTTTTTCTTTAAAAAAAACAATATGATTATAACTAAAATGAAATGAATATATAACTATAGGCATGGAACCTTTGGTGTAAAAGAAAAGGCTTGGAACTGATGGATCCATTCGTAGAAAAGTCGTGTGTACCTGGTGAATATCTGAAGTGTTTACATATCGGACTGTTGTGTGTACAAGAAGATGCAGCAGATAGACCTACAATGTCAAGTGTTGTTCACATGCTTGTAAGTGACACAGTGACTCTTCCAAGCCCTACACGCCCTGCATTTTCTGTTGGAAGAGCTAGAGCTGCTGTTGACCGAGAATCTTCGCCAAACACTTCTATCTCTGCCAATGAAGTAACCTTGTCTGAATTGACGCCTAGATGAATGGACGTGTTCTTCATCTTACCTTTTGTAGGATTCAGAAAACTTGTAGGTAATTGTAAGCTACTCAATACACAGAACTTGTAGGCAGATTACATAAATTTTTGGTGTAAAAATGATTGAGTCTTTAGAAATATATATCTTAGGTATTTGTTATGGCTTATGCTATTTTGTACAGCACATTCTTGTATTTTTCAGACAACATTTTTCATTCATGGCAAAAGCTTTGGTTTGTTGTCAATTGATCCCCGAATTCGTCTACTTTCTTCTTTTACATTATTTATAAGTTGAGTAATTTACAGACGAGAAACACAAATATGAGTACATGACAAAGCAAAAAATAAAAAATAAAGGGAAAATAAAAATTCTGCAATACTGCAATAGTCTGCATAATCACCGTGTACTTAATCATAAAACTATTTAAGTAAAAATAAAGAAAAGACAACATGCAAAATACTCAACTTATATAAGAGACATATGCCATAGCTATTTGTTTTTCTTTCAGGGTACAAAAGCAAGAGAATGAAGGAAACCCCAAAGCAAAACAATTCAAGGAGAAATGGTAAAAACACATGTTCTTTTGTTTTACTTTAATCAGGATAATAATCATAATAAAGTATACATGGAATCAACTGTTAGGTTTAAGTACCAAGACAAATTAAATAAAAGGCTAACAGATCTATATGTTCCTTTGTTGGAGTAATTATTAAGATTTGGGTGTTGTGTTTTGTTACAAGCCTCTGAATTGCTCTACTAAGGTTTTCTCTAAATGTTATAAATAACCTTATATTAAACAGAACAGTGCTCATTACTTACATGGCACTGAAATCACAATAATTGTTGAGCCAATCAGAACTCTCATTTTCTCTTGAATGCACCAAGAAAATTCTTAGGAGCACATCAATTTCATCGTTTTTATTATTATTATTCTCGTCTGCTTTAAGAAAGGCGTGAACTTTGCCTTTGACTTCAATCCAACTGCTCCCTGGAATCCTCTTCATCCCTTTTTCAAGCATCTCAGTTCTTAATCTTGCCACATCTGACCACCTACCTGCTGCAGAATGAGCATTTGACAGCATGACATATGACGATACATCATCAGGATCCAAAGCCAAAATATTTTTAGCTGCTAGCTCCCCCAACTCAATGTTATGGTGGATTTGGCACCCCCCAAGTATCGCCTTCCAAAATCCAATTCCTGGGTTGAACGGCATTCGGTGAATGAAGTTCTGAGCTTCTGTAAAACGTCCAGATCGAGCAAGCAAGTCAACCATACAAGCATAATGTTCAGCTTTTAACAAATCAGGACTCTCGATCCTGGCTTTATTGAAATACAAGAAACCCTCATCAACAAGACCAGCATGATTACAAGCCAAGAGTAGTCCTAATAGGGATACCTTATTCGGTTTGATGCCTTCAGAACACATTCTTTCAAACAAGCTTATTGCCTCAACACCTCTTCCATTATGCGCATGACCACATATCACAGCATTCCATGACACTACATTCCTTTTACAAATCTTGTCAAAAATTAAGAGACTGTCTTTCATGCTTCCACACTTCGCGTAAAAGCTAATAAGCGAATTACCAACAAAATCATTAAGCTTACCCAAAAACTTGATCGCACACGCATGAAAACTTCTCCCAAATCCAAGTGAAGCTATATTAGAAGCCGCAGAAATCACACACGGAAACGTAGATTCATTCGGAATAAATCCTTCTCTAAGCATATCAATAAAAAATTTCACAGCCTCTTCATTATGACCTATTTTACTACACCCACCAACCATTGCATTCCACGAAACAAGGTTCCTCTCAGGCATCTCATTAAAGACCCGCAAAGCATCTTCAAACCTCCCATTTTTCAAATAACCACCAATCAACGTTGTATACGACACCACATTCGGATATTCAGTATCTTCAAAAGCCTTCTGAGCTTCTTCTATACTACTCAACTTCACATACAAATCAACAAGTGCACTACCAACAAATACATTACTACAAAGGCTAGTTTTAATCGCGCAACCATGTATCTGCTTACCAACAACAACTTTTCCAAGTCGAGTCGAAGTATTCAGCACAGTACCAAAAGTAAACTCATTCGGTCTAATCGTGGATGCCAACATTCTCGAAAATAGATAAATAGCGTCTTCAGGGCGATTCTGTATAGAAAAACTTGTAATTATTTCGGTGGCTAATCCAACAGTTAATAAGTCAGACATTTCATCAAACATGTTGCAGGCAACATCGAAAGTGACTGAATCAGAACCATTTGGTTGAAACCCTGTATGTAAAAAATTGTTTTTATCATGGGAATGATGGGTTTTGGTTTGATAGGGGAAAGAATGAAAATGGGGACTGGAGAATCTAGAAACTATGTTTTTTATGTGGGTTTTTGTGTGATGATGGATTGATGTTTTCATAGCACTGTCAGAGGCCCCACGAAGGAGAATGAAGTGGCTGCCGGTGGTGGCTGTCTGCGGTGGTGACTGCCGGAGGTGGCTGTCGGAAATTGAAGTGATTACACAAACTTTGTGTACTGTTTATTGAAGGAAGAGTTCATGGTTTTAGTTAAGGTTGGAAGTTCAAACATTCGTCATAAAAAGTTGAAAATAAATATTAATCTAACAAATAACAATTTTTTAAGGGAAAATAACTTTTCATTATTAATCATTGTTGAAATACAAGAGGTACAATATGAAAGATATGAGAACTAGTTAAGAACAAAACCTCTCTGACAAGAGTATGAGCGACCTAATTTGATTGTCTCCGACTAAACTTCACCTAAAAGTATTCAAAATATAAATTGAGACAACGTTTAGATTCTTCCAAAATTGCACTGAATCGTGAAACATCATTGCTACCTCTATGGAAATAATCTACAACCTTCTTAACATCCAACTCAAAATTCATATTTATAAGTATCTATCAACTAACATTTATCATTTAAAAAAAAAGTTTAATTGCATTTAGGTTTTAAGGCGAGTATGTTTTAAAAGTTGATACAAATTGCTAATTGATTGAATAAGTTGGTCTATTCTGTAATATAATATTGAGTTTAATAAAATGAAAGAAAAAAGTTTTAAAACTAATTTCGTAAATAAGTTAAATACGGCTGGTTTATTTAGTGCTCGACAATTAACTTTTGGTGGGGGTATTTTGGCATTTTTGAGGTGTGAAGGAGTAGTTCTGCTGGTGGTATTTTTAAGGTGTGAAGGAGTAATTCTTGAAGTGAAAAGAACAAAATCCTAAACCATGTCGGTTACAATATCAAATTCAATAGTGAAACGTTTCTTATTTTCATTATACCATTTTCAGTAAAATATTTCCATAACCCAAAAATGACTCTATTTCTTTTTTTTAAGGAAAAAATGACTCCACGTTGAAATGCTGCATCACTACATTTCCTCACAACAAACACCTTCAAACTCCTCCACACATTCTGTTTTCAAAGAATGACCTGGTTTTTATGAGTGACACCTAAGCGTATCGTATCTTGTGTCTTATCGTTATTCTATGTCTGTTTGTACTAGGTTTTGCACCTAATTTTATTTTATTTTGGTTCTTAGTTTGTATTTTGAGTTTTAATCTAGTTTAATTTTAATTTTTTTATTAAAGTATCCCGGCGTATCGTATCTTTTGTCCTATCGTTATTCTATGTTTGTTTGTACTAGGTTTTGCGCCTAATTTTTAATTTTTAATTTTAGTTCATATTTTGTATTTTGAGTTTTAATCTAATTTAATTTTTATTTTTTATTAAAGTATCCCTGCGTATCGTATCTTGTGTCCTATCGTTATTCTATGTCTGTTTGTACTAGGTTTTGCGCCTAATTTTTTATTTTTTATTTTAGTTCATAGTTTGTATTTTGAGTTTTAATCTAGTTTAATTTTAATTTTTTATTAAAGTATCCCGGTGTATCATATCTTGAATTTTAAAAAAATTTCCGTTTCGGTATCATATCGTATCAAGTATCCATGCTTCATAGAATTGAACTTATTAAAAACAATTAAAAATTAAAAAAATCAAGTCAAAAGTGATTGGTTGATTTATATAAAATAATGATCTAATTCAATTTTTTTATTAGAGTCTTGGGGGATGTATTGGATTAAGATTCTAAGAGATTTTAAAAGACTTTTTAATTATGAAAAAACTTGTGGTATTCAATCAAGACTCTTTATGATATAAAAAAAGTCTCGTGGTATTCAATCAAGACTCTTTGTCATTTTAAAAAAGTCTTGAGGTATTCAATCAAGACTTTTCATCACTTAAAAAAAGTCTGATGGTATTCAAAATCATTCAAATTTCAAAGGATTGTTTGATAAATTAGATTTTGATGGATTTTGTGGAATTTTCTAGTGGAATTTTAACAAGAAAAAGTCTTTCATGAAGACATGAGATTTCTTGGGATTGTTTTTCTTTTAAAAGTTTACTTTCTCTCTCTTATCCATTCTCGCTCTCTCCTCTCCTCTCCTCTCTCTCTCTCTCTCTCTCTCTCTCCCTACCCCCTCTCTCTCCCTTCTCTCTTCTCCCTTCTCTATCTCCTCTCTCTCTTCCTCTCTCTATCTCTCATAATAAAAATTAAAAAAATAAGAGTTTGTATTGAGAATATTATAATAGAGAATGTGTTGTAGTCATTTATTTTCAATGAGTCCTTGAAATTCATAAAATCTTTTGAAATCTTATACATCCATAAAATCCTTTAAAATCTTATGATGTAAATCCATTGAAATCCAAATTGAAAATCCTGATAGTCTTTTAAAATCATGAAAGTCATTAAAATCCTACAAAATCTTTTAAAATCTTTAAGACTTTTTTAAGCAAATTTTTTTCTTTAAAATCATAATCCAATACACCCCCCTTATTCTAATTTCAGTTGATTTTTTTTCTTCTTTTCAATTGAATGTTTTACCGATAGACAAAGTGATTGGTCTAAGATTAATTTGTCATTAAGCCGGATACGATGTTTATAACAATTAAAAAGCAACGACAACAAAGAGAAACTACGTTTAAAATGTTGCTTAAAATAAATTATGTGATAAATTGTAATAAACTCCCTTGCACTATGTTTGGTTGCAATAAAGAGAAAAGAAAAGAGGGTGACATTTACCATGGGAAGGTTTAATCTTTTCCCACCGTGGGAAAGGTGAATGTGAACCATTGATATATTAATAAAAGTAGTATCTTAACATAGTGAAACTAAAAGTATTATCTTTTCATTGAAAACCAATAATTATTGATTAAAAGTTACATATTTAATATAAAAAACACAAGTTCCAAGTCAAAGTTACTACTTTAAACTTCTTAACATGTGCAAATTTGCACATGATAGAAAAACCCTTAATAAAAATATAGAATGATTGAGATTGTCCACTTGCAACTTATTGATGACCTTTTGTTTTTGAAATTTTACAAAAAATTTGACCCCACATGATAAGGTTTAATGATATTTTATTTTATGGGCTATTGGCACAATAATGGACAATGGGCCTATTTTAAAACGAAAAATCACCAAGGCCCAACGAAAACATTCTATTGGAACCCCAGCGTACATATTTCTGACTCCGCAAAAAACCAAAACATTAAGTATTATTTGGTTAAATAAATTTGGTAAAATAATTTCGACCTCCTGAACCATGTTCTCAGAACTTAAAGCATTGATAAAATAATATATTTTTTATTTTATTAAAAAATATGAATTCTACATATGAGTTTATTTGAAAAGAGGTACCAAAAGTGACGATGAAAAACTTTTAGGGGACTAAAAATTGAAAAAAAAAATTAGAGGGACTAAAATGAAAAGTTTGTATATTTATAGAAAAAAAACTTATTTAACCCTATTTTAAAATATGGTTATATAATTTTTAGTATTGATAAAAAAATGTAACTCTTGCTTTATAAAATTAACAATATTTATGCATAAACTTTTGCTAAAAAATTATACAATATTTGACAACTTATTTGACAAACTAGTTCTAACATAGCCACTACTTGTTTCAATCAATTTTCGGGTTTGCGATTGCGTATCCTTCATCTTTTTTCTTTGACTGTTGCTTCACGAATGACGTTCAATTGGCAGGCAGAATTAACATCACCGGCCTCTCTGTCGTCAATTCCGGTACGGATTGCTCCTACACCAATAGCCTCTACTTCTGTCACGGTTGCACAATTGATCATGGCCCCACCAAAATCCTTTGCGCCAGCAGTAGGGGGTTTTTGCTCCCTTCCGGCGGAAGAACCTCCTTATCCGGTTCCTTGTATCAAAGGTGATTCGCTTTCCATACGAATTTGCCAGGATGAATACGTTAAGGGTCTGACAGAATGTCAGTTTGCACTACGTGGAAGGCTAACATTGTCTAAAGGCGACAAACCATACACCACTCGAGATTTAGCTTCTAAACTTGGCAAAATTTGGAAGATGGTCCATCAATGGAAAATGGTTCCTCTTGGTCGCAGTTTCTACGATTTTTTATTTGAACATCCGGATGACTTTAGTTGGATTTGAACAGCGGGTAGAGTTTCACTACAACCGGGACTACTTCGACTTTCCTAATGGACGAAGGATTTTAATCACTATTCTCAGACACAAACACACGCATCAATATGGATCAAACTTGTCGCGTTGCCTCAGGAATATTGGCGCGAGAGAACATTGAAAGAAATTGCAAGCGCTGTGGGTACCCCTATATCTATTGATGGACCAACACGTAATGGAGCCTTCAGACACTATGCTCGCATCCTTGTGGACATTGATTTATCGAAGAGTGTTTATGATGAAATCCTCGTTGTACGGGAGGGCTTTGCTTTTAACGTCGAAGTGCAATATGAAAGACATCCTTTGTTCTACCACCACTGCTATGTCATTGGACATAATGAAATGAATTGTAAGAGGTTGAATCCTGAGGCTGTCAAGGTCCCTGACCGTGGGAAGAAACAGGTTACTGATGCAGCTAGCAATCCACCGCGTGCTGGGAATAGAGCTTCTTCATCAGGCACACTATGTTACGTTCCCTTACCAACAGTTTCCCCCTCTGCTGAGACACACGCTGATGTCCCCCCACCAACAGCTGAGACATGCGCTGCTGTTCCCCCAACAGCAGCTGCCATCCCCGATAATAATGCAACATCTGTTGTCCCCAAAGCTGCAGCCGGTGATGCAGCAGGTACCACTTGCAGCAACTTGCATGGTTTTTCTGAACCTATTCCTCAAGGTAATCTACCTCGGCCTAATATTCATGTTTTGGAGCTAGCAGAATCCGTAATGAATGATGATGTGCAACTTTCATTTGAGACACTTCCGGTTAATCAAAATAATTTTTCTATTGAAAACGACGAAGAACAGGATGATGATGATGATGAAGTTGATTTTTTATTGATGAAGATGGTACTGCAACAGCTGCGCCCAAGAATACAACTGCTTCCATCCCTCTAGATTTGGCAGCAGTCCAAATGCCTACTCAAGCCACGCCTTGGTCTGTACCTGATCCTTTGGTGGCTACCTCGATAGTTGGCTCTTAGGAAAATAACGCTTTATCCATCGTCGTTCCGGAGAAACACAACAACGATAGAGTTCAACATGATATGGAACTTTATGAAAAAGAATATGATAAGCAAGTTGAAGTTCTTTTTAGGTCACGCCCGGCATCACCGGTTGTTGTAGAGAGGTCTGTTGAAGCTAGCGCTAGCATGACAATACCAGAAGCTCAAGAGGTTGTCGTTTTACAACAACAACATGTACATCCCAGCAAGAACGTTCAACATGGCCTAGATCTATGGGACAGAGTTCGTGAATATGATGCAAGGTCAGCTACTGAAGACTTCACACCGGTCCTTACAAGGAAGCAGAAACATAAAATTAAATTGCAACAAGTCTTGGCAAAGTAGCCCCCTAGAACCCATGCCTGGGGTGATAATCATCAGACTGCTCAATGAATTTCCTCCATTGGATTATTAGAGGTATCAGTAATTATGATACTCGGATTGCTTTAAAGAATTTATATATGCCTCATAAACCTGTTCTGATTTTTATTGCGGACCTAGCATGGGTCATTCAGTGCAAGGATCGGTTTGGTTGTCTTCTCTCCCTAATGAGTGATTTCTTTAAGGATAGATGTGGTATACCCAACTACAGATTTCCATAATCTGTTTTTTGGTGTTTTTTTATTGTTTTCATTTTCCTGCATTTTGTTTTCTCTTTGGAGGGTTTCGGTCTAGTCCCCCTCCTTTGTATTTATTTTTCTCCTTTTTTTAATAATATTTTTAGAGTTTGGCGGGGAGATTTCTTGAGGTGCCAACCTAGTTGAGATGTCGATGTTGCCTCTTGATGTCTGTCCATTCTCCTTGCTTACCAAAAAAAAAAATTCAACTATTATATTTTCTTTTGTTGGTATGATCGATAGTTACAAACCAATACGATTGAAAAGTATGGATGAAAAAATTTAGAAGGTCCAAAAATCAACGAAAACTTGTGCACATCTTTTTAATTATTTTAAGTCAATATAAAAATTATATTGATGAAACTTCTTCTTCTTCATTGTCATCTTGTTATGGTTCTTGTATCTTGTCAAATGAGTAATTATAATTATATTGATGAAACAGAGGGAGTAGTATTTAAGTATTTAGAATTTAGTAATTTAAAATTATTTTTTGATCAAATACATCTTTTATATATGATTATTAAATTACTTTTTAATTGCTGAAATTTTATTTTTATATTTATTTTGATTTTAGTGTTTATATTTTATAGAAAAATAAACTTAACAATAAAATATAAAGGATGAAAAAAATTAAACGTAATAATAAAAGTATGCCACAATGAAAAAAATTCTAAACACCAGCAACATATAACTTTTTAGTTTACAGCAGCATATAACTTTTTAATTTACATTATGATTGAAACTTTAAATTAATCAAGCAATTGAGAAACAATTCATAATGTAATATTTGTATCGTATAATACTCTTTCTATGTACTGTACCAAACTCTTTTTTATTTATTTTTTATATGAAATTGTTTTTGTTCGTTTTTAAAAATTAAAGGAATTAGCATTAATGAGAGTAAGAGTATACATGCATTTTATCTATTTGGGTGATGGATCTTCCCCCAATCGTATGATGAGAAAGAAATAAAAAAAAGTATCTTGATCGGAGAATATGCTATTTTGATTTTGTTAGAATGGGGAGTGTAGTTCACAATTTAGTATAATAATTCACTAATGTTTTTTTTGTCTGAATTGCAATACCAAACAAAGCCAATGTCAACCTGTTTGACCTGCTGCTGCAGGTAAAAAACCACCTTTCCCATGGTGGGAAAGGATTGTCCCTTCCCATGGTAAATGCCACCAGAAAAGAGCATTCTTTCTCTCACTTGGTTTTCAAAAAAAAAAAACCTTGAAAGAACGGGTCCGCACCAAAATGTGATTTCCACTTTTTCCCTAATAACTTTGGGGGAAAAAACATAGCAAAGCCTATTTTTTTGTGAAGATGACATCAAAAGCATTGACTCAATTACTCGTACCATGCCAAAAAATAAGAAACTTTCAATTTTGGTCATTCAAAAACAACAACAGATGTATCACTCATATGAATGACTTTTATTAGAAAAAAAATGTCGGTGTGCTATTGAACTTTTTTTTTTTTTAAGAAGATAAAATGAAATATATTATCAATACAAAATGTCTTTCCTAGCACAAGATGTGCAAAGGAAAAACACTAAAATCTGAACAATATTTCCAAAACAGGAAAAGAAAAAACAACAAAAAGCAACGAAAGAAAATAACATCTAAGTGTAGCCCAACATAGAGAGGAGACTAAGCCACCAACCATGGTAATTGAAAGAGAATTGAAAATTTTTCTCCTTCAACCACGAAAAAGGAAAGAGACTTTATTTTGTCCACTATTTGCATAATCGAGCATTCTTTGACCTTGAAAATTCTGTTATTTCTTTCTTTCCATATTTCCCAAACAGTATCAAACCAAATGGCGTTTAACAAAGTGGACCGCACCTGAGAGCCACCGCCACCAACTATGAACTGAGTAAAATGATCCTTGACATCGAACGGAGTGACCATGGAACTGCCAACCCAATGAAGAATACCATTCCACACCAATCCAAAAAGAGAGCAATGTAAAAATAAATGATTAGCAGTTTCCTGCGAGCCGCATCCAGACACACACATACAAGAATTATTATCTAAAACGTTACGCCGAATCAAGTTATCTTTGGTTGGTAATCGATTATGAAATAGACGCCAAGCAAAAACCACAACCTTTAGGGGGATATGCTTTTGCCACAACATATTCACATCTACCGGGGTGACAACAACATGCTGAGAAGACTGAAAATTGTAAGCACTACGGACAAAGTACGCAGAAGATTTTTCCAAATTCCAAAGCCATCTATCCTCCTTGTCAACCTGCAAAGTTACAATTTGAAGTAATAAACAAAGTTCCCCCACCTTCTCCTCTTCCCACGCAAACAACCTCCGCCTCCACTTCCACGCCTCTCATTTCTCACCCCACCCTAACTGACACATATCGAACACAGACACCCATTTGTCCATCGCCAACTCAGACAATCTGCTAAACTTTTCCCTAAAGAACACCCCACCAACCCACACGTCCCACCAAAAATATATTTGTTTCCCATTCCCCACCGACCTACCAACATGAGAATTAAACCACTTCTCCCTCTGCAAGGAAACAATTGCAAGCCACCAAGCCGAGTCTAACCTCCCACCATCCACAAACTTTCCTCCTTCCTCGCCATATTTCGCAGCCAACACCCTATACCACAAACTCTCCTTTTCAGTCAACAGCCGCCAACACCACTTCCCTAATAAAGCACTATTAAACTCCCTAATTCTCCTTACCCCCAGACCACCAACCTCCTTTCTGAAACAAACAAAATTCCA
>Ga0228710_1006211_pt1 | contig 18242 bp, 15 predicted proteins | sample MedpolnodulmetaG_FD_177995 | JGI IMG/M metagenome (GOLD analysis project Ga0228710, IMG submission 177995) | Root nodule microbial communities from Medicago polymorpha collected in Santa Monica, California, United States - pink nodules | ecosystem: Host-associated > Plants > Roots > Nodule...
GTTAGACTATAAATAGAGCAGCCCTCTAGTTTGTAAAATCATCTTTTGTTCTTGTAAATAATAAGTGACAATTGTTTCCTTGAATAAAAGTTCACCTTTATTTTATGTTCTTCTTCTTCTTCTTCTCCTCTTCTATGTCTACAAGGAACGTTAGTGAGTAGACCCTTCTTGTCTTGGGATTGTTGGATAAGTCTAATGACGTAATCTTAATCAAACCAAGCCATAAACCCTAATTTTATATAAATCTACTTTCTAATCTAATTCCCGTTTTTATAATGAATTAACAAATGTCAAACTCATAATGCGAAAGCGGAGGGTTAGTATTTGTTAATTCATCATCTCAAATATCAATTCATAATGCGAAAGCGATGCTTTGATATTGGAACAAGTGAATTTAGACAAGGGTTGCAAAACATGAGAATAGTCTAGCAAACCTTGAGACATATAAAGTTTCGTTCTTCAATGATTCCAATAGCAATCAACCATGAGAATAGGCGTGGTTGCTAGAGGAACACACTCACTGCACCTCGAAAGAGGCTTTGATACGCTAAAGAGAAAATTGTCTTTAGAAAGTAGGTCGAATATAAAGTCATGGTGTAGGGTTTGTTTGTGATGGATTCGTCACTACGATGAACCAATAATCCCAAGGCGTATTTTATTTTTATTATTTTCTTTTAATTAAAAACCTAAACTTTTTAACCTTTGAAACTTTCATTCTAATCATTATTAAAAGTTAATTAAATTCATAATTCCCTGTCGGAACGATACTCTATTTTTACTACTTCGGTAAAACCGTGCACTTGCGGTTTTGCTCATCATGGTGCCATTTGTCCATAGGAATTTTGTAAAAGTTTTGGTTTTGCGTCATTCCTTGGTTGTATTGAGCATAACTCATTTGCTCAATACTTTCAATAGCACTACTTAGCTGACAATCAACACCAATATGATCAAATACACCACAGATTTCACAAGGAGGGGATACAAGAGCGAGTGTGACAACACTAACATTCATTTTTTCAAATTTTTGGGTGGGTGCGTCAACCTTAGTAGCAAGATGATCAAGGGTAGAGACTTCGTACATACCTGCCTCTTTTTTAGAGGGTGAAGAAGCAGTGATGGCTCTCATTAGTCCACCGGTAGTGGTTCTTGGCCATGTCCTCAATTAAAGCGTATGCCTCTGTATAGTTCTTGTTCATTAAAGCTCCACCTGCAGCTACATCAACAGTCATTTTTGTGGTATATGATAAGCCATTATAAAAAGTGTGGACTATAAGCCACTTCTCTAAACCATGGTGGGGACAAAGTCTAAGCATTTCCTTGAAACGCTCCCACGCATCATAAAGAGATTCCCCATCTTTCTGAGTGAACCGTGTGATTTGGTCCCTCAATTTAGCAGTCTTAGAAGGGGGAAAGAATCGGGCAAGGAATGCTTGCCTCATTTGATCCCATGAAGTGATTGAACCGACTTCCAATGAATGGAACCAAGCACTAGCTCTATCCCTTAAGGAGAAAGGAAAGAAGTGCAGCCTTACAGGCACTTGGTTTGCTTTCAATGTTCCACCGAGTCTTAAGAAAGTTGAAATATGCAGATTCGGATCCTCAGTGGGTGATCCAGAAAACTGATTTTGCTGCACCAAGTTAAGTAGAGCAGCCTTAATCTCAAAATTTTTACCCCCAACCGTTGGGTACACAATAATAGCTTGTGGCTCATCTGTAGAAGGTGTCACATACTCTTAAAGAGTACGTTCAGTTATAGCGATATTATTTCGTGCTTCTCTCTTTCTCTTATGCAAATACCTTTTGATCTCGGGAACGAATTCACCAAGACTTTTGGTTCTTCGCATAAAAGAGCAAGAACCCAAGAAGTTAACGGTAAAAAGAAAAGAAGAAGAAGAAAAAGAAAAATTATAACCACTACTAAAAAGTTAACTAAATTGGTAAACTCCCCAGCAGCGGCGCCAAAAACTTGATGGGGTAAATCCGCAAGTGCATGGTTTACCGGTGTAGTAATAAGAGTATCTTTCCGGCAAGGAGTTGTTTAATTCAGTTAACCATTAAGAATGATTAGAAGAGAGTTCAATTGAAAAGTTGGGATTTTTAATGGTTTAGAAATAATAATAAAAAGCGCCTTGGGATTATTGGTCCATCATGCTGACAAACCCATCACAAACCAAGCTTGAAACCTAGAACTTTATGTTAGACCTACTTTCTAAAGACATGTTTCTCTTTAGCCTATCACATCTTCTCTCGGTCTCAGTGACTGTGTTTCTCTAGCAATCACGCCTATTTTCATGGTTGATTGCTATTGAAATCCTTGAAGCTCGAAACTTTATTGTCTCAAGGTTTGCTAGACTATTTTCATGTTTCGCAATCCTTGTCTAAATTCACTTGTTCCAATAATAAAACTTCATCTTTCGATCCATCGCTTAATATTTTTGATGAATCAATAACAACTATTAAACTTCATCTTTCGATCCATCGATTAATATTTGTTATTGATTATAAGAACGGTGAAATAGATTAGAAAATAGGGTTACATAAAATTAGGGTTCGAGGCTTGGTTTGATTAGGATTAAGTCATTAGACTTGTCCAACAATCCCAACACAAGAAGAGTCTACTCACTCATGTTCATTGTAGACATAGAAGAGAAGAAGAATAAAAACAAAAATAAAATAAAGAAGAACTTTTATTAAAAGAAAACAATTGTGACTATTGAATTCCAAGAACAAAATATGATTTTACAAACTAGATGGCTGCTCTATTTATAGTCTAACATTGACTTGAGCCACAAGAATTAAATCACTAAAGTGTTGCACAAGAAACCATGGGATCTAGGTCAGAAATACTAAAATAGGTAGCTTGTCGAAGAAGCAAAAGCAGCAAAAGAACAAAAAGGGGCGCTTGTCGATTCACACATTTTTTTTGTCGATTCAAAAGTGAATCGATTCATAATTTTGTGAAACGAATCACACAAAGTCAGAAACTTTGTGTGATACGATTCAGATAAAACTAAGTCGATTGATGCAGTAGAAAACACATTTCTGACAATAGGAAGCAATTTTCTTGGGTCACAAGCAAGGGAAAACACACTGAATCATTTTGTGTAAGAATGCATACATTGCTTGGGTGCTTTAATAAATTTCTAGGAATCAACATGCTAAACTAATAAAACCTATTTGATTAGAACAACATCACCGAAAACGCCTTATAGCTAGAGGCTTCTAAAACATCTCAAGTTCAATCGCTAAAACAAATCTTATTTCACATGATCACTTAAAACGACTTTTATCTTAAATTTTTTTTCTTCTCCAACTCAATCCCGCCCAAAACCATTTCATAAACATCAACATAAGCTTGTTCATATCATCCACTTCATCAATCAAAACATTTATTCAAAATCATCAATTCATCAATATCATGATCAAACCCATTTTTCACTTAAACCTCAAAACATCACATTTTCAACCAAACATCACAACCAACATCAACAATTCGTAACCCATCAATATTCAAACATACCCAATGATTCAACAAGTGATTTAAAACATGGTTGAGCAATAATCATCAACAAAATACATGGTTTTCACACATTTAAGCAAAATTCTCAAAAATAACTTACTCTATATCATCAACCACAAACTTAAGCATATAAACAACTTAATTCCACAAAGTTCACCATACTCATAATTAACATCATTATTAAGAACGAATTTCAACATCCAATTCATGAAAATCAACAAAACAAACATGACCCAAAAGTTAGAAAAATGATTATAGCTTCTTATGAGAATTAAACATATCCCCCTTACTTCGATCTCTCAAAAGCTCAAGTTAGGGCTTCAATCTCCTGTTCTATATTGCTTATTAGCTTTGCTATCCTCTTCTTCCTCTTCTAAGATCTTTTTCTTATTTCTCTTCTCTTTATCTCTCTACTTTCTCTCTCTAGCCACCTTTTGGTAAAATTTATGAAATGAATGTGTAACCCTAATTTCATACTAGAGTTAACCTTTTATAGCCTCACTATGAGGTTAGGGTACCATTTGGCCAGGCTTTCTTACGGTCTAAAAGCTCCTTTAAAACAAAGTTAAAATAAAGCCCTTTAAGAAAGAAGATAAAGCTGTTTGGTTTCGTTATTTTTTTTAGTTTTAAAGTTATTTTTAAGTTAAAAGTTGTTTGAAAAAATATTGTACAAAACTTACTTCTCGACAATTTATTTCACAATCACCTCTCATCAAATCACGCCGGGAACCTTTTTTTCTTTTAATATTTATATTTCAATATTTTTTTTCTTCCATTTAATTTTTTTTTGAACCGGTCCAATTAAGTTTTTTTAAGGAGGGACCATTTAATTTTATTATCTATTTTTGAAGGAATTTATTATCTTTTTATCACTTATATATTTAATTTCAATATCGTTTAATTATTACAGTCTAGCAATTATTTTTATTCACGTTGTCATTGAAGACACCAAATATTTTTATTCCCTTTCTTCAACCTCGAAAATATATACACACATATTAGCGATTAGAGTAATACTTTATGTCCGTCTGTCTGTTTTTTTTGTTACGCTAATGCATATAATATTTTTTAGTGTTGTGTAATATGTATAATTAATTTTATAAAATTTTGATTTTAATTAAAAGTACAAGTATAGATGCCTAAAAAAATTATACTTATATATATTTTGCACATTTATATTGTGACAAGCTATGCATATCTTTTTATTATTAAAAAAACTAAACATATCTTTTTCAATGACACCAACAATGTAAAAAATATAATATCATATAATATGCATTCTTATCTTTTTGAATGACACCAAAAATATGATGGTATTCTTATAACAAATTTTTTTATAGAGTATAATTGGAAAAGAAAAAACCAATTATTCTCTTTATATATACACACACCATATACATATTATAGATATATTCTTCAGCTCCACAATTCTTTCACTGAGGCAGACGAACATATTAGGCAACACTAAAAAAAAATTATACGCATTAGTGTAACAAAAAAATAGACAGATGAACATAAAATATTATTCTAAACTCTAATATGTGTGTGTATATTTGCGAGGTTGAAGAAAGGGAATAAAAATATTTGGTGTCATTCAATGACAACATGAATAAAAATATTAGCGAAGTTGTGATAATTAAACTATATTGAAATTAAATATATAAGTGATAAAAAGATAATGTAATTCCTTAAAAAAAAGTTAATAAAATTAAATGGACCCTCCTTCAAAAAAAATAATTAAATGGACCGGTTCAAAAAGAAAATTAAATGGAAGAAAAAGCATATTGAAATATAAATATTAAAAAATAAAAAAAAAGTTTCCAAGCGTGGGTTGAAAGGTGCTTGTGAAATAAATTGTCGAGAAGTAGTTTTTTGAAGTAGCATTCAACAACTATTGGCTAAAGCTCATTCCATTCAATTTTATGCATTTTAAAAAAGTACTTTTTTAATAAGTAACTTAATTGATATTGTGTTTGGCCTAGCTTCTCCTTAAAAACGTAGAGAAGCTGAAAAAAAGTCGGGTCAAACGGTACCTAGGTTTCCCCACAATCTTAATGGGCCTAGTAACTTCTCATCTCATTAAAATGTTACTACCAAATTACTTCAATAAAACCTCCCATTAAATACTCATAAACCGCCATCTTAATTAATTATCCCAATTTACACTAACTCTACTAAAATAACTCACACACTAAAAATTCTAAAATATCCTCCGATTCTAAGATTACTATAATACGCTCACTCATCAAATGACCAAAATGCCCTTAGTCCTAAAATGACTAAAATACCCCTGTGGTCTAAAAATCCACTAATTCCAAATCAAACACACAAACAAATAATTAGACACATATAATAAATAAATAAATAATCCTAGCGAAAAACAGGGTGTTACACTTCTAATGCTCTTATAAATGTTTAGACCTTGGTGAATACTTTATTATTGTAAAAACCATAGAGGAATTGTAAAAATCAATTTTGTTTCAACACTTTGCTTATTTCCACCAATTGATATCGCATGTCTAAAGATATTCACTTCTCGCCACTAAAACTCACATATCGACATCTTAGCAGGCAACTTCTTCTCTTATAGGGCTGCAATACAACTCATAGATGCTCTGCACGCTCTTCATCAGACGTCGAGTACACCAGGATATCATCTTTTAAAACGAAAAATGAGTATCGACAACACTCACATACTTGTCGCGTACAAGGGGATTAAAATAGTTATAACTTGGTTTGACTAGATTGACTTGCTACGATACTAAATATGTAACACCCTAACCCCAAAAGTGTTTTTCTAAATTAAAAATAAAAATAGCATTTAATCATACTAGGGTGTCACGCATTCTCATCAATAAATACACATCAAATCAATTAGAAACACTGCATCAATAAATACAAAAATCTCATCATTAAAGTTTTGAAAGTAAATTAAATCCAAATTCCCCAATGTTACAGAACCAGAGCATTGACCCAAAAATAAACTCCTAATGAAAATATGGATTGACGAGAAGGACTCCTCATCATATCCAAGCTCACAACGTTTAAAGATCCTCATCCTGAATATCTAAACATACATTCGTCCTTCGTTATTTATCATTCCTCATTTTCCTAAATATGATATGATGCATGAAGGAAGACTCACTAAATACTACATATTAGCACATCATCGATAACTTACACTTACAACATAATTCATTTCATCAAACTGATCATTTATAAACAAAGTATGTCTCGTCATTACTTGTCATCATAGGCAGCAATTACGTCATCATTAATTAACATTATACAACTTAATCATTTCGTCATTAATCAGCGTCAGAAGACAATATTATTGCACTATCATTCTACGTCATATATGTGTATATACATCATCTCATCTTCATTCAACATCATCATTAAATCATATATTCGACTTTAGCTTCTCTTATTTGTTACGTACTTTATTCTATTAGCAATACCTTATTACTTATTCCTAGTTTAAAGTTTTACCTCACGATTGTCGTCACTTATAACGTCTTCCTCTTTTACAACTAAGACTCCTTTACATTTTAATGTCATATCTTCCTATTGTCAACCACCTTTAATTTCATACATTTTCATGGCTACTATCACCGTATTATTGGTTTATCTCGATCGTATACTCTCCTAATTAAATTCTAACTTAGACTCTCTATTACTCTGAGGAATTACCTTTATCCCCATCGACTATCATGAAGTATTCTTCTTTACCCCTTTTTAATATCATCTTATACTATGTCACCTCATAATTTACGCGTCATTATAAACAAGGTAATTCTCATCATTATTCAATGTCATATAGCAATATTTTCTCATCATTAATCATCATCATAATGTGTATTTATCATCGCCAATAGTTATAAACCACCATCCCATATTTTCATTTATATTCGTCTTATTTTTCTCTACATAGTTTCTATCTTAAACTCACTGTCATTACAACATTTAAGTCGCCCTATATCTGCATCATTTACACCATTAAAATTCATCTTACTAACTTTAAGTAATTCAACGTTTCGTCTTACCACTAATATTATACCTAAAATTATTCATTACTTAACTCACTTATTTCCATCTTCGATCTCCCTTAATCTTATCGCTTCTCCTAAAACATTCGATCATCTTAATCAACCACACTCTATCCTTTATTTTATTTAAATCTTCTACACTTCTATCCAACGACTACCTTAGACTCTTTATTACCTTAACGAAATTATTTTAGTTATCATTAACTATCCTAAACTAATACTTCATATCTCTTCCTATAATCGTCTTATACTCCTTTAACTATTTCATCTTTTAAGATCACCATTGGTTTAAGGAATTACTTCTAAGACACTTAAATGCACTTCCTTCTCTTAGATTCATTACTTCGGGACCCTATCCTACACTTTAGGAACTTATTCAAGGCATAACATTAGGGTTTTCTGCGTATAGGAAAGGTGCATGACCGTGCTCCTTAGGGGAACAACTGTGCGCCCCCAAAAACGCAAAAGCTGCACACAAGACCAGAGGAAAACCCACAGGTCGTGCTCCTAGAAGGAACTACTGTGTGTGTCTGTCTGTCAATTGATAGCGAATCGCAGTTTTTCTGCGATTTCACTTTGGGAACACTTTTCCGACTTTGTTTTCGACTCTAAACTCACCAAATTTGTCCCTAATCATCACCCTAAGGTTACACATCAAAACACTAAGTTTCACATAATCCACCTAATTACAACTGTCTTTTACTTGTTTAATTCACCAATCAAAAATCTAGTTATTTCAACCTTTCTTCTTAATCAGATACCCACCATCACCATACTTCAACACCACCCTTCGGCAATTTTCTATTGATTCTCTATGATCATAATACACATAAATTATCATTCAACCTACCTAATTACATTACTCCTCACACTATTAAAATCTCTATTTAATCACTTTAACCCTAGTTTCATAATTTTAATCTCCATCACTAAAAAACTCTCAACAGCCGATTTCATCACCATTTACTCACCATAGTTACTTTAATAACAATATTGAATTCAGAGGATCATAATTACAATTAAGCTTAAAGTTATAACAACACAAAGGAATAAAATACATCAAGGATTCATCATAAGAATAAATTAAACATCGAAATGAACTGCCACCATGAATATACAACCTTTATGCTGAAAATAACTCCCCCCCTTACCTCTAGTTTTTCCGAATTGATGAATTCCTAGCATTGAATCTCTCCCTAAGCTCGTCTCTCTTTGCCTCATTTGCCTCTTCTCCACAACCCTAGTTTTTCTTCTGTTACTCTCAGTTTCTTTCTTCTATTTCTGTAACCCTAATTGTCCCTTGTTCTTCACTATTTATAACTACTATTATTTTTCTCACATAATTCTTAGACTGGCTTGCTATATGTACCCTAGCCTGGTTACTATTCTCATAATAATATTAACGGCTTACTTTTTTTTTTGAAGCAGCTTAACAACTTAATATTAAAAATTGATGTATTAAATAGAACATTTTGCTTGGTGGAGAAACAAGTTATAAAGTTTCTGGATTACTCAAGATGAAAACATGTGGCTGTCATTAAGGATGGTACTATTGTCGTTGTTGATAAAAATGGACAGGCAATAACGGTAAAGGTTTGAATTTTGAAGTACAAAAAGAATATAAAAAGCATTACAAATCCTGAACCATTTTGGTGAATTCTTTGGAATTAAAGGAGTTAAAATAGATTGCTGATAAATATACATTATGTACTACTTTTGAACGAAACCAACAAATCAAAGAGGCGAAAGCCAATCTGCTGGTCTAACAATATGAAACCTTAAAGATGTAGGATGATGAAGATATTGAAACCATGTTCTCCAGGTTTCAAGTTATGGTATATGGTATGCTGGTACTTGATAGAAAGTGCACTATTAAGGATCATGTTAACAAGATTCTTAGAAGTTTACCAATCATTTGGATACCCAATGATACAACCATTCACGAAGCTAAAGATCTGATCAAGCTGAGACAATAGTCCCTCATTAGCAACCTGATTAGTCATGAGTTGGAGTTGAACCATGATCACTACACCATTTATTGTCTCTGGCAACACATTTTTAAACAACATGTAAAAATTGTTGCCTAAAACCATGTATAGGGGATGTTTTTCGCAAGTTGCCTTTAACATTTTGGCAACATCATAAATTGACCCCAAAACTCTAATAGGGGACGCTTTTCAATCGTAACTGCAATATTTTTTTACCAACGTTTAGTAAACGTCCCCTTAACTATATTTTAAACAAAAGGGTACATTTACGTTCATAGTTGACAATAAAACTAATTATATTAATCCCCATGAACTTAGCTCACTTGGTAAGGGATAATGCATAATATATACAGGGGTCGGGGTTCGAATCCCAGACACCCCACTTATTCACCTTTAAGGTGAATTTCTTTAGCCACTAGGCTACTTGACAAAAAAAAAAAACTAATTATATTACTATACAAAAAATAAATTAACTATATTACATTTTCTTTTCTTTTTTTACACCCCCTAAATTTTTTTTCTCCATAATAATGTAGTAATTATAGTATTAGTAATGTAATACTCTCTCCGTTGCTTTTTAAGTGTCGTTTTAGAATATTTGCATCAACTTAGTGAAATGTATTTTTGCACATTTTAATCAACCGATAATTTTTTTTTTGTACACACTTTCTTTTTTTAATAAATTAATGGGTATTTGACTACCAAATATTATATGGATACAGACACATATTTGATTGTACCCATACTCACGGGTACCCATACCCGATAATAAATTACGCGAATTATTAAATTATTGAAGTTTGAAATACATACAAAATTAAGATGTTTATTTGGATGTTTTTATGCTTTTATTTTACTTCAAGAATTTGTATGGATTATGTAAGAATCATGAATTTTCTATGCATTATGTATGATTTAAGAAATTTTGAATGAATGTTTAAAGAATGCATTATGTATGATTTAAGAAATTTTCTATGCATTATGCATCATGAATTTTGAATGCATTATGTATGATTTAAGAAATTTTCTATACATTATGCATCATGAATTTTGAATACATTATGTATGATTTATCTTTTGTCAATTTTATTTTAACGATGATTAGACATGTAGTCGAATATGAGCTCTGATATGTAACACTAGGGTTGGGGTTTACGATTAATTTATTTATACTTGAGTTTAACTTGGGAACTATAGTTATTTCTATTTCGATGTTGAATGACAAGAGAAATTTTTATTAATTAGATCAGAAAATTGTTTTCTGCTGTTGAAATTATTATTTAAAAGAAAAATTTATGCTATTATGTGATATCATGTGAAGTCTTTTAACATCCAAATTATTAAATTTATTCTTATTATCTAATAATTATCGTCGGGAAATAGGGTTTTACAACTAACACAAATAATTCCACTACTCCCCCTGAACACATACATATGAAAGAATGGAAACCCAAAACTCCTAATGCAAGAATAAAGGAATACTTCAGAGGCAACTATAGAATGTTCCAGCATTCATTAAAACATCCACAGGGAACATTCAAACATACAAACTTCAAAGTCACACATGCAATGTTCCAACATTCAATAAAACATTAATCAGGGAACATGCACAGAATATTCCTATTTCCTAGAAAATAAGAAACTGAGAAAACTTCTTAGGCAATCAAGATGTTGTAACATTATAGTCAACATCAACAATGAAAATACCATACCAGAATAATTGAAAAATAAATGCAATACATAAAGAAATTAGAGAGATATTACCATCTACTCCCCCCTTTTAGCCACAAAATATGCTAGAAGAAAATCAGGAGTACACACCCCACAGAACAATGATATGCAACAAGGAATGTCGTAGAGCACGTCTTACACAACAGATCATTATACCTCCTCGTGTAGGAAAATTCCTAACTTGCTCCTTAACTTTTCAAACTTCTTAGCATCTAAGGCCTTGGTGAAAATATCTGCTAGTTGTTCTTCTGTATCAACATGTTCAAGTGTCACAAACTTTTCTTCAATAAGATCTCTGATGAAATGATGCCGCATGTCAATGTGCTTGGTCCTGCTATGTTTAATAGGATTCTTGGAAATATTTATTGCACTCAAATTGTCACAGTACAATGTTAGAACATCTTGTTCAACATGATACTCCTTCAACATCTGCTTCATCCACACAAGTTTTGAACAACTGCTACCAGCATCTATGTACTCAGCTTCAACAGTAGATAGCGACACAATTTTGTTTCTTACTAAACCATGAAATTAGATTATTTTCCAGGAAGAAACATTCTCCAGAGGTACTTTTCCTATCATCTGCACTTCCTACCCAGTCAGTATCACAATAACCAATTAACATAGAATTTTCATTGTACTATTGATGTACTTCAGAATTCACTTTACTTGGGTGAGGTGACTCATTTTGGGTTCAGCTTGATACCTTGCACACACTCCTACTGCAAAAGTGATATAAGGTCTGCTTGCAATAAGATACAATTGACTCCAAATGCTTTGATCAACAATATCACTATTATCATCTTTTGACAGCTTCAAATGAGTGGTGACTGGAGTTCTTTTGTGACTACCATTATCCGTACAAAACTTCTTCACTATATTCTTGGAATACTTACTATGAGAGATAAAGATAGTGTCTTGCATTTGCTTGACTTGAAGACCAAGAAAGTAAGTCAGTTCACCCATAAGACTCATTTCAAACTTAGACTGCATCTGCTGAACGAAATGTTGAACCATCTTGTTCGACATCCCACCAAAAACAATGTCATCAATATATATTTGTATTATCATCAGTCTTCCATTATCATCTTTTACAAACAAAGTCTTGTTTGTTCCTCCTTTTTTGTACCCTTGGTTGACAATAAACTGTGTGAGTCGCTCATACCATGCTCTAGATGCCTTCTTTAAGCCATACAGAGCTTTCTTCAATTTGTAGACATGATTAGGAAAGCTAGGATCTATAAATTTGTTTGGCTGCTCAACATAAACTTCTTCATTTAAGTAACCATTTCGAAAGGCACTCTTCACATCCATCTGGAATAGTTTCAATTTATGTATGCAAGCCACTCCCAAAAGTATCCTTATGGACTCCAATCTAGCAACAGGGGCAAACGTTTCATCAAAGTCCAGCCCTTCTACTTGTGTATATCCTTGAGAAACTAATCTTGCCTTGTTTCTAGTCACAGTTCAATTCTCATCAGACTTGTTCTTGTAAGTCCATTGTGTACCAATAACATTCATACCTTCTGGTCTTGGAACTAAATCATATACTTAACTTCTCTTGAATTGGTTTAATTCCTCTTGCATTGCCTGAATCCATAATTCATCAGTGAGGGCTTCTTTGACATTCTTTGGTTCAACCTTAGACACAAAGCAGGAGTTAGAAATAACTTCATTTGATATTTTGGTTGTCATCCCTTGATTAGGATTCCAAATAATGAGTTCTTGAGCATGATTCTTCTGAACTCTGATGGAAGGACCTTTACTTGTGGATACATGATCTTGAATAGGTGCATTTGTTTCCTGGACAGATGTTCCAACATCTGATTCAACATCAGGGAATCTGTCTTCAGAAGTATCTTTTATCACCACATTGATAGATTCCATGACAACCTTGGTTCTGGAATTGAATACTCTTTAAGCTCTGCTGTTTGTAAAATATCCAAGAAAAATACCGTCATCACTCTTGGGATCAATCTTCCTTCTGTGGTCTCTATCTTCCAGTATGAAGCACTTGATACCAAAAACATGAAAGTATCTGACTTCCTTTCCATATCTCATATAAGGTTGTTGTGGTGCTAGACCTCAAGGTAACCCTATTGTGTATATGACAGGCTATGTTCATAGCTTCAGCCCAAATATTATAAGGCAGATGTTTTGCATGAACAACACCATTTTGTTGAGGTGTTATAGAGGCTGAAAATTCATGTTTCATTCCTTCAAAGGAGAAGAATTCATTGAACTCCGCATTTTCAAACTTTGTCCCATGATCACTTCTGATTCTAACAATGGCATTGTCTTTTTCCCTTTACAGTTGTGTACACAAATCTTTGAACACATCAAAGGTATCAGATTTCTCCCTAATAAAATTTACCCAAGTGAACCTTGAGAGGTCATCAACAACAACAAAAGCATATATCTTACCACCAATGCTCTCAACTTGCATAGGTCCCATAAAATCCATGTGCAGAAGTTCAAGAACTTTGAAAGTTACCTGATGTTCCAATCTTGAATAAGACATTCTAGTCTGTCTACCAATCTGACATTCACCACATATGCTGTGTTCAACGATTTCGAGATCAGGAGGCCCTCTGATAACTTTTGAGGAAATGGCTTTTTTCATCCCTTTTAAGTGTAAGTGGCCAAGTTTTTGGTGCCACAGTTTGACCTCTTCTTCTATGCTCAAAAGACGAGTGGATAAGTTTGCTTCTTCTTGAGATACTCATAAGTAACAATTGTCTTTAGATCCGGTACCTCTCATATGAACTTCACCTTTCTTATCAGTAATCTGACATTCAAGCTTACTGAAATTTATTTCCATTCCTTGATCACACAGCTGACTTATGCTGATCAAGTTGGCAGTTAATCCTTTCACAAGAAGCACATTATCAAGTATAGGTAAACCATGCTTGATCAAGTTGCCAATACCTAGAATTTTTCGTTTAGCTCCATCACTAAAGGTAACATAGCTGCTAGCATAAGGTCTCACATCCTCAAGGTATTTATCAACTCCAGTGATGTGTCTTGAGCAGTCACTGTCAAAGTACCAGTCCTCCTTAGATGATGCTTTTAATGAGGTGTGAACTATTAATCCAGCATTAACACCTCTTGGGATTCACTCCTTCTTGGGCGGTTTCTGTTGAGATTGCTTAGAGTGTCCATGCAACTTATAAGGTCTTATGTGACCCCTTCCCTTACAATGATGACAGATCTAAGGACTATGTTTCTTCTTGGTCTTGGAACTCTGAAGTTCCTTAGAATGTTCCAACATTGCATTATTCACAGTTAAGTCAACATTTCCTGCAGCAGCTACATGTTTTTGGTCATACTGAGGCTTCCTAACTATCCCATAATCTTTTGGAGCATATGCACAAAATTTGTTTCGTTGTTTCTTGTTTAGTGCTTTATAATCAAAGCAAGTACTCTTAGGTTTCTCTCTGTTCTTGCCTTCAAGGATTTCCTCTAGTACATTAGTTCCTGTAGTCATCATTCTAACCTGCTTCTTCACATGCTCCACTTGGGAATTCAGTTGTGTTACCTTATCATTAAGCTCTAAAATTTTGGCTAGATTCTCACTCCTTTCAAGTTGCAGTTGACTAATGATGTTCTCTTTCTTTTCCTTATGTCTCTTCATATATGTACTTCTAGAAACCAGTTCATTTTAAGAAACAACTAATTCTTCATAGCTCAGCTCTTCATCACATGACTCTATATCTGACATAACCCTACTAGTTAAAGCAGTGACATGTTTAGCAGATTCCCTCTCCACGTCTCCTTTTGAGTTATCTTTATCAGACCATGAGACAACCAAGCTTTTCTTCTGTCTCTTGAGAAATGTGGCATATTCTGATCTGACGTGACCATATCCTTCAAATTTGTGACATTAGACCCCCTTGGATTGAGTACTCTTTTCATCAGTTCTCCCCTTTTTCTCATTATTAGGTTCATTGTCGATGTTGAACCTGATGTTCTGACCATTTCTTCTGGATCTTCTGCTAACTTGTTGTAGGATCCTTTTAAACTGCCTTCCAAGTAGCACAACAGCCGCTGACAAGTTTTCATCATCCTCATGACTTCCTTGTGTCTCTTCAGTATCAACATTAGACAGAAACGCAATGCTATTGCCTTTCTTATCAGTCTTGCTATTGATGGTTATTTTAAAGTTCTGAAGAGACCCTATCAACTCATCAACCTTCAGGCTTAAGATGTCATGAGTTTCCTTAATAGTTGTTACCTTCATTCAAATCTCTTAGGTAGAGATCTAAGAATTTTCCTAACAAGCTTTTCATCAAAGATTTTCTCTCCAAGAGAGTCAAAGGAATTTTCAATATCAAGGATATTCAAGTGATAGTCCTGTATGTTCTCATCCTCCATCATTTTAAGATTCTCAAACTTAGTAGTGAGAAGTTGAAGTCTTGAACTTTTCACCTTAGACGTTCCTTCATGTGCAGTTTTGAGAATCTCTCAAGCATCCTTAGCCACAGTACATTGCTTGATCAGTCTGAACATGTTCTTGTCTACCCCATTGAACAATGCATTCAATGCTTTGGAGTTTCCAAGTGCTAGTTCATCTTCAGCAATGGTCCATTCTTCTTCTGATTTCAAGATAGCTGTCTTGTTTCCATCTTTGTCAAGAGCCACAGGCTGTTCCTAACCTCCTAGAACTGCTTTCTAGGTCCTGTTGTCTATAGATTTGAGGAAAGCACTCATACGTGATTTCCAATAATCATAGTTTGAACCATCCAACAAAGGTGGTCTATTCACAAATCCTCACTCCTTGTCCATAATGCTAGAAAGAAATTTCCCTGGAGCTCACCCTAAAACAGGTTGGGTGCCTATTCTGATGCCAATTGAAATTCTAGCACGTTAGTTAGAAGATGTTCTATGCGATGTTCCAACACCAGGCACACAGAAAACGGATGATGAGTTTAATGTTTAAGCATCACGCTAACAAACATAAAATGCACGAAAATAAATGACAAGAAAGTAAAAGGCACAGAAGGTTTGTTGACCCAGTTCGGTGACAAACACACCTACTCTAGGGGCTACCAAGCCAGGAATGAAATCCACTAGTGTAGTCCTTATTCTAAAGTTCCCATCAAACCACGTTTACAACATAAGACCTAGGACCTACCCGTCTTGATTCCAACCTAGAAACTCCTAGATCTGAGATCCCATCTCACTATCCCACAAACAATCACAGCCTCTGTGATTATATGATTAAAACTCAAAATAGTGAAATTACCTTCAAACACAAACTACTACCTTGCTTCAAAGTTTTGGCGTAGAAACAAATTAAAACTCAATAAAAAGTCCTAAGCTTGCATCAAGCTCACAAATAACAAACACAGTCCTAGACTTGCATCAAAACGATACAAGAGAAGACACACAAAGAACACAACTCAAAACCCTAAAAGTTATTCTTTTAGAATGACGTCTTGAATGAATAATTAGGTCTTGAAGTCTTGAATATATACTGAAGTTACAAGGGCTAAATAGTCTTGTTAGGCTTTAGAACAATGTAGATCCTTCAGCTGATCTACGTAACAAGAGTTAGTAACAAATATAGAAAGTCCTAAAAAGGTAGAAACATCTTTAGGAACCGCCAAACATATCCAAAGATTCCCTAAAATATTGTTACTCCTTTAGGAATAAAAACACAGTTGATTCTAAACAAATAGCGCGTTGCTTGGCCAGCAAGAAATAAAGACGTGGATTCCTTAATAAGATAAAGTGCGCGTACGTCTAGGCATAAAAACATGGCACACTGAACCGTGCCAGGATGTTGGAACATCATATCCAACATCTCGTAGAAATGACAAAACAAGTTGGAACATCGTATACAAGATCAACACATGGATATTTGTTTTAGCAATAATGAAGCCAATACAAATACCCTACACGTTTGGATTAAACATCTCACCAGTGGGTTTCAGACCAGTTATAACCGCAACATCCAGCAACGTAGGCGTGAACATTCCACATTTCAAATGGAGGTTGTTGGTTGAAGTATCCCAAAAATACAATGCGGCCAATAACATATCTTTATAACATCTTGGACCTTGTCTTGACAATTATATGAGGTCAAAGATTCCCAAATCTTTCGAGAAACCTCCCTTCTTTTTCTCGAGTTTGTCGAGCCATGCGAGGTAAGAATCATTTCTCTCAGTCTTAGGAGCTTCTATAAAGACCCTAGTGTCTAAGTAATTAAGGTCATAAGGGTGCTTAGTGAAAATCACGAGTGAAAATCACTTTCAGTTTTTCAATAGGGCCTAGATATGCATGCGTTGAATTGGAATGAGGAATTAATACCTGAGATTTCCAGATTGGAGAGCTTTCTTCCTTTAGTTCTGGTTCCTCAGAAAACCAAGCATTTCCAGGTTGCATTTGCACCGAAAAGTTAAGTAACCCTTGTTCTGGTGTTGGTTGAGATAATGAATCTTCGTTGTTGTTCGCCACAATATCAAAAAGTTGATAAATGTTTGGTTTCAAAAAGAAAATCCTCTTTTGACAAGGATGATGAATTTTTCGCAATAGAGAAGAAGAAGAAAGTGTGAAAATGAAGAAAGTGAACTGAAAAGTTAAGAAGAAAAGGTTTATATGAAGGTGAGAAAAACACAAGAAGGGGGGGTTGAATTGTGTTAACTTTTCCTTCGTTTTCTCCTACTGAAGTCACTGATCAGAAGCATATAGATTTCAGCTTTTGATGTGATAATCAGAATCTAAATGCAGTGGATAAAAACAGAGAGAGAGAGAAGAAGGACACAAAACAATTATACAGGTTCCTTCCACAAACCGGAAGTAGTCCTGTCCCCCTTGCACTTCCAAGGAGAGTTCACTAAAATGTAATATCTGATTACAACTGCTCACTGCTACAACTAGCAAGAGACTTCAAATTACTCAAGCACAACTACAAGAGATTTCCTATGCTCAAGAACACAATCAAGAGACTTC
>Ga0228710_1006212_pt1 | contig 18241 bp, 10 predicted proteins | sample MedpolnodulmetaG_FD_177995 | JGI IMG/M metagenome (GOLD analysis project Ga0228710, IMG submission 177995) | Root nodule microbial communities from Medicago polymorpha collected in Santa Monica, California, United States - pink nodules | ecosystem: Host-associated > Plants > Roots > Nodule...
CAATACATTGTGAAACCTTTTTGTGCTGAAGACTTCAAAGATATTTGGAAATATGTTATGGAAGCAAAGAAAGAGAAACTTTTCATTGAAAGTTTATTTGTGAGAAGCGACGAAGAAGAGACATCAAGTGAACCTAAGAACAAAAAGAATCATTGCAAGAGAAAGAGTAAAGAATGCCAAGGAGAGAGAGATATTCAAGTTGTTAAGAAACAAAAGCTTGTTTGGACACCTTATCTCCACAAAATGTTTCTGCTTGCTATTAACCAAATTGGATTGGAAAGTAAGTCATCTATTAAAAATATTTTTCTTATGAAAAGCTTTTTAAATCTAATTAGTTTTAACTTATATAAAGTTATATGTGTACTTCTTCTAACCATAAATCAGCTACACCGTTTTTCTACAATATTGTCAGCTTTGAATCTTATATAAATATATACACCGCTATCAATGCAACATAATTGAGGTCAAAAGAAATATAATAAACTATTTCAATGTACACACCACTATCATTTTAAAATTATATTAATGGTCATTTTACAACCATATTATATGGAATTTGAACTTTCTCCCTTAAGCGTACAAAGTTCAATTTTTCCCACTAGGTTGGCACCTAGTGCACAAACACCACTATCATAGTTTATAGGCCTAAGTAAATATATTAATAACAATTTACACATGTCACACTTAATTTTGCAAATATTTTCACATCACACATATATTTCATATTTTACATGATGAATATAAATACGATTAGTATCCCCACAAACTCAAGTGGTGGGTGTGAAGGATACGATTTTTATTTTTATTTTTAATTTGAGTGATTTTAGCATGCTAAGTTAATTATGTGAAATTACATGCAGTAATAACAATTTACATACATTGTCCAAAAACAAATTACCTATTATCGAACTTTTAATATTAATAGACACTTTCATTTGTTTCATACCCCTAAAATTATGTTGTTGGCTCATTCATTATATATATAACTACCTACAATGAGTTTTCTTGTGTTTATCTTTTCCCTAATTCAGAGGTTGTGCCAAAGAAAATTTTGGAGATCATGAATATACCTAACTTGACCAGAGAAAATGTAGCAAGTCACTTACAGGTTTTTCTTCTCAATTTACTTCATATATTTCAATAATATTATAATATCGTCATTAGAAGACTGAATGATAATGTTGATAATTTTTCCGTCTCTAATTTTTGTCGTTGTCTTAACTTTCTCTAGTATATCTTCGAACTCTAATGCTTTAGTATATGATCACAATACTTGCAGAAGTATCGCATATTTCTGCGAGATGTTGAAGAGAAAGGAATGGTTGGAGGCATATCTCACAGATCTCTAAGATCAAGTTTTGCATCAGGTCTACCGAGTTCTGTGATCAGAGAAATCGAAGAAAAAAGAACAAACAAACTTCATGCGCCAACACTTCAATATTTGCAAACACTGGCAAATCAAACAAGAGGTGCAAACAATGTTTTTAACCATTTCAACCAATTTCCAAAACATCATGTTGACCAATTCCCTTATTTACAAAAAGGATTAGCTCTTCAAGATTTGGTTCAAGTTAGGCATGGAAAATCAAAGTTGGAAGCCGATGTTGTTGCGGAGAATAATGGCCCTGGACAAAACAGGTTTGGAATAAGCTCTTCAAACCTTCCATCTTTTCAAGCAAAGAACTCATTCCATGATGGTGCTTCTACTAGCTTTTCATCATATAAAGGTGAACAAGGATTGAGGGTTTCTTCTTCTTCAAGTTTCTTAACAAGGGATTTTAAATTTGGTGACATTAGAAACCAAAATCACGGTGTTAAAAATTCAAACTTTGGATCTTTGATAAGCACTAATGTCATGCCTCATAAGTTTACTTCTGATGTAAGAAACAATAATACTTTTGGAATTCAGCTGAATAATGGAGCAGAAATGGTTGGAAGTGGAACTATGAACAATGGATTAAGGGCTTCTAGTGCAAATAACAATGAAAGGGGTCAAAATGTAAATATGAATTTTAGATCTTTTGTCAATGAAAATTTTGGTTTTCTTCAAGGAGGGTTTGGTTTGGATTCTATTTCAAATATTAGGGGAGGGAGTGGAAAAGAGTTTCTTGCAGAATCAGTTAATAATGAAGGAAATGTTTCAAAGAATAGACAATTTCCTCAGCATAAATTAGATGGATATGTTGTGGAAAATGAGCAAAATTTTAATGGTTCTACTTTCACTAATGAGGTTGAGTTCAACAAAATTGAATTCAACAATTCTGATTTCTTAATGGCTGATGACAAGAATCATCGTAACGAGGTATGAATAATATAAAGAAAATTATAAATGTACAATATACAATTTTTGTGTGTTAAATATGCTTTTAGTTCTTATAAGATATCTATTTTTCATTTTAGTAGGGTGATTTTAGTCTCTTTGGAAGAACTTATCCATTTTTCAATTATAATTTATGTTTGCGTCTACTACTTTTATAACAATTATTTGACTCAAAATTGCTTATTTCTCTAGATATATAAAAGTGGTGATGATATCTCTCCTCAAGTTGAAATCACATCGTGTGTGTTGAATGAGTCACCAATAAATTCAATCCAAAACTCGCAGGCAAGTCTCATTGGTCGTCACACTCTTTCCTTGAAGCATAGTTTTATTGTAATTCCTTTCCCTATATATCTATGTTAAACCAAAACTTATCTTTGAATGTGTTGGAGGATATGAATCTATGTTAATATGATGGTCATAATATAATGTAATTGGGGAGGTTTTATTACAACAGAGAATCCAAGTTCCTAATTAATAATTTCTTATGAATCTATTTTATTTATGACTTTAAATTGAAAAGAACTCATCCAGATTAGCTCTTAAGGAACCAATAGAATGTTTCTAAATTTTCTATTATATGATGATATGTAGTTGCAAGGAAATGAAGGATTTTCAAATGGGGAACCATCTAATAGGTTTTTGGAAGGCAAAGTGTCTAAAGCAAGCACCTCAGCTACTAATCTGGTAAGTCAACTTGTAATAATAAATGTTTGTTTATTGAAATTAACCTTGATAAATATCTCTAATATGAGATTATTTTACCTAATATTCATGCAGGAATTTGATATGGATCTTGTTGAAGCCTTGTTTGGTACTATTGAAGACTAGAGGGATTGAGAAGGTTGTTTGGGAAAAATCAAAATGAAAAGGAAACAAAGAGAGACACCAACAAAGAAAAGGCCTTCGGAAGAAAAAAGATCTTACTAGCACATGCTTGAGAAAGGATACAAATAATCACCATGTCTAAATGAGTAAACATTTAAGTTGAGGCTTGGCAAATATGGTTGTTGTGACTGATACTATTTCGCTTGAAGGGGAGAACTATTAGAGTTTAGAAGTAGAAGAATATTTTGAGAATGTTCTCACTTTTGATTATTGAATTTTGTTGGGTTTTTTTTTTCCTTTGTTTCTTATATCAGTTTTAATTTTCGATATTTTTCTGCATATCTATGCATTTTTAAATTTTGTACAATTCAAGATTATCCTTTGTATGGATTTTGCTTTTTTTAAAAAAATTAATTTAAAAGGTCAAAGATCTATAAATTTTGATATTTTTTAAAAAGAAAAATGACTTTTAAATAATGTGATTCGAGCAACTGAACTGAACCTAACGAGTCGAATTGAGTTGCTCGCGAACTCAAATCGAGTCGAGTTCGAGCTAAAAAAAATTCGTAACGAACTCAAGCCGAGTTTCAAGTAGAACCAAATGTTATCGAGTCGAGTCGAACTCAGACGAGTTCAGCTCGACTCATTTCCAGCCCTACACATAAAGATAAATATTTTGTTGACGATGAAGGTGATGAAATAGAAGACATGGAATTTCCACCTAAACATCTTCAAATCCAATTGGTAATGTCTAAAACAGAAAAAGTAAAGCAAAAGTGTCTGCAACAATTTGCAAGGATGTTGTTCTACCCAAACCTGTTGAATGATTGTCCTATCTGAATGTTAAGGAATTTGGTAGGAATTATCGGGATAAGGTCTTATATATGTCTTCTCTCTTCTTCGTAATTTTCGATTTGTAATATATTATTGTAATTATTAATAAAAAAGATTTATTTACATCCATCACATTTATTTTCCTATTTAACTTGTTGTCTAGACTATTTAGAATCTGGCCAAGGCTAGTTCCAAGCCCGGGTAAAATGAGAGAGTTGAGTTTGGCATTGACAGCCAACGTAAAACTTCGTCAAATCTCTATAACATTGATCAATTACGAAATAGTGTCAATGCTAGGTCGTTGTCTGGAAGTAACGTGTTGTATAGATCGAGTACAATGTCAAATGATCCAAATTTGATTTTGGATAGAACATTAATTATCGCATAATTTTATTCATGTAGCCGACCCCACTCAATAGGATAAGCCTTGGTTGTTGTTGTCATCTAGACTATTTATATATTGTTAATAGAAGTGATGATTCAGTAAGCATGATAATAATATATAGTTGTACAATTTATTATTATATGTGTTGAATGCAATTCGGAGCCCAATATATTCTAAATAAAGTTGATTTTTTATAGACTAACATCCATATGTATAACTTTTAGTCTAAGATTTTTGCAAAGGTAGATATTGATGAGTCAATAATTAGTGTTTTTAATATAATATTTGAGTCCGTTTTATTTATATTTGAGTTCATTTTATTTAAGTTTATTTCCTTTTCAGAATTATTTTACTTCAATTGCAAGTTATTTAATTTCAGGAACAAATATTCTAAAGATTGAGTCTTGGAGCAAAAGAAAGAGATTTGGAACTGATTCGGGTTGAAAATACGAAGATTCAGTGCAAAAATATAACATCCCCCAAGTCAGAGACTTGGCACGGCCCGTGCCACCAGCCACACGGCCGTGCCAGCCTTCAGGGTCACTTTTGCTGCTTTTTGTTTCCTGGACAAGCTACCTATTAGTTTACTTCTGACCTAAAAGTCTGTGGTTTCTTGTGGAACATTCTAGTGTTATATTTCTTAGGGCTTAAATCATTGTAAACTATAAATAGAGTAGCTAGCTATCACAACATTTCATCTTTTGTTCTTGGAATAAAAGTTCACCTTTATTTTATTTGTTATTTTCTTCTTCTTCTTCTTCTCTTCTATGTCTACAATGAACGTGAGTGAGTAGACTTTTCTTGTCTTGGATTGTTGGATGAGTCTAATGACATAATCCTAATCAAACAAAGTCATAAACCCTAATTTTGTATAAATCTACTTTCTAATCTAATTTCACCATTTTTATAATGAATTAACAAATACCACACTCATAATGCAACAGCGGGGGGTTAGTATTTGTTAATTCATCATCACAAATATCAATTTATAATGCGACAACGGAGCTTTGATATTGGAACAAATTAAATTAGACAAGGGTTGTGAAACATGAGAATAGTCTAGCAAACATTGAGACATATAAAGTTTCGTTCTTCAAGGTTTCTAATAGCAATCAACCTTGAGAATAGGCGTGGTTGCTAGAGGAACACACTCACTGACTTCGAAAGAAGCTTTGATACGCTTAAGAAAAACTTGTCTTTAGAAAGTAGGTCGAATATAAAGTTTAGGTTTAGGGTTTGTTTGTGAAGGGTTTTTTATTATGATGAACCAATAATCCCAAGGCGCTTTTATTTTTATTATTTTCTTTTAATTAAAAATCTAAACTTTATAACTCAACACTCTTTTCTAATCATTGTTGAAAGTTAATTGAATTCATAACTCTCTGTCGAAACGATACTCTTTTTACTACTTCGATAGAACCGTACACTTGCGGTTTTATCTCATCAGATATCATCTTCAATAGTTGTTGAGGTCAAATTAATTAGTGCTCTGGAATTTTGTCTTGGCTCAGCTGCTATGTCTTTTTTCAGAGTTACACGGTTTCAGAACCCATTGTAGGGTCGCTGAGTGCATCAATATTTGTCATAGGGAAATCAAATGAGCAAAATTGGAAGAATATATGGATAGAGAGTAACTCACAACTTGTAAAATATCTGGCAATTAATGAATACATGGAGTGGCTCTTAATCAAAATGTGGAAGTTCCTTGCTGCTTAAGAAATACGTGGCAAAATTGAAAAATAATGGCTAGAAGTTTGAACTGCTTATGTACTCACAAATATAGTGAAGGAAATGTGGTGGCTGATGTACCGACTAAAAATGACCAAAGTTTGCCGTGTTATATCATTTTTCTTTACTATATAGACATAGTTTAGGTCTTCCTTTCTTTAGACCTTTATCATGTTTCTAGACCTTTATCAAAAATAGATATCATCTTCAAAACTAAAAATTTGATTAATAAACTTATAATTTTTTTTGAGCAACATTAATATATAAGCCAATAATCCACTCAAGAAGAGAAAGATCAGGCGCAAAATTGAAACAAACACAGGCCCTGGAGCTGTCACACAGCAGGGAAAAACAACAACCAGAAGCTCCTAACAAAAACTATCAGCAAACCGCCAATAAGAAATAAGGCGTGGATTCCTTAAATAAATAAACGCGTGCGTAAAACAAGGCAAGGTACAGGGCACACTGAACCATGCCAGGATGTTGGAACATCGTGTCCAACATCTCACTTGAATATTTGTTTTAGGCAAAAGTGAAGCCAACATACAAATATCCAACAGATTTTGAAAGGTTTGAAGCGAGGTACTTTGTACTTTCTACAAGGTACTACGGTATCTGATTATGTTGTTGTTGCTTCCTCCGAGATTGACCAAGAATATATGAAGAAGTTGTGGCATGTGAGGCTTTGGCATATCAGTGAGAGGGGGATGCAAATTCTGGCTAAATATTATCTTCTTTGTGGGCACAAGATAAAGGATCTTGGGTTCTGTGAACAGTGTGTTTTTGGGAAACTACATCGCAACAAGTTTCCAAAAGCGATTCACAGAACAAAAGGAACACTAGATTCCATCCACGTTGATTGTTGGGGTCCTTCACGTGTGGAGTCTTTGGGGGGTCACAGGTACATTCTGTCGCTGATTGATGATTATTCAAGGATGACCTGGATATTCATAATGAAGCATAAGAGTGATGCTTTCAAGAACTTCAAGCAGTTGAAGGCATTAGTGGAGAATCAAACTGGGAAGAAGGTCAAGAGACTGCGAACTGATAATGGTTTGAAATTATGTTGGTCTGAGATTTATGAGTTTTGAAAGACTGATGGGATTGCCAAACATCATACAGTTAGCAATACACCTCAGTAGAATGGTGTAGCAGAACGTATGAATCATACACTTCTAGAAAGAACTCGGTGTATGCTATTCCAGATACTGTGAAGTTCACTATTCCAGAAAACTGTGGTATTGAGAAGCAGGTAGAGCAGAGAGAATTTAAGGCTACTTGTGAAGCAGAGGAAGGCTCTCCTCAGTCACATCTAGAGGCAGAAGCATATCAGTTGTTCCATTATTACTAGGGGAACATCGCAATATATCTCTTAATCGCCCTAAAAGAGCTAATTATGGGGTACTTCCTACTAGGTATGGCTTTGAGGACATTGTTCCTTATGCTTTACAGGTTGCAGAGGAAGTGGATCGTAATGAACTATCCACCTAAAAGGAAGTTGTTACTGGTACAGAATTTGTCCAATGGCTTGCTTCCATGGGAGATGAGATGGAGTCACTCTAGAAGAATCAGACTTGGGAGTTAGGTAGAAGACCACCAGGGAGAAAGGTAATGACTTGTAAATGGTTGTTCAAGAATAAGGAAGGGTTGTCACCAGCTGGGGGGATCCATTATAAAGCTCGGTTAGTTGCTAGAGGTTTCAGTCAAAAAGAGGGAGTGGACTATAATGAGATATTCCTACCAGTAGTCAGACACACTTCCAGATGTCCTTATATGGATAGAAACAGTCTCCAAGGCAATGGTATAAGCGGTTCGATAGATACATGATTGAGATTGGCTATTCGATAGGTTTGTACGATAGTTATGTCTACTACAACAAGCTCAAAGATGGTTCCTTCATCTACTTGGTGTTGTATATATATATGTATCTTGCTAGCTGCAGAGAAGAAGTGTGATATTCGAAAGCTGAAGGGGCTACTTAGTTCAGAATTTGAAATGAAGGATTTGGGTACTTCTAAGAAAATTCTGGGAATGGAGATCTACAGCTATAAAAGATAGAAGAAACTTTACATGTCACAGAAGGGATATATTCAGAAGATTCTATCAAGGTTTGGAATGACTACTGCTAAGCCTATTAATACTCCTAGTGCTTCCAATGCACATCTATATGTAGCATTTGCACCTAAATCATCTGAGGAAAAGGAATACATGACATGTGTTCCTTATGCTAGTGCGGTGGGAAGCTAGATGTATGCTATGGCCTGCATTAGAACCAATCTTACACATGCAGATATTGGTTTCAATAGTTTCGTTGGAGACCTTGGTAAGAAACACTGGCAAGCAGTGAAGAGAATTTTTCGCTATCTCAGGGGTACATAAGATATTAGTCTCATTTATGGCAGTGATAGTAAGTGTCTAGTATCTGGTTACTCAGACTCTGATTATACTTGAGATGTGGACAGTAAAAGATCGATGATTCGTTATGTGTTCACTCTTGGTGGTTCTGTTGTGAGTTGGAAGGTTACTTTGCATCCTACAGTGACTCTGTCTACTACAGAGGCAGAGTATATGGGTTTGACAAAATCTGCTAAGGAGGGCATCTGGTTGAAAGGATTTGTCAGTGACTTAGGTATACATCATGATCATGCTTCATTGTACTACGACAGTTTGGGTGCAATATGTTTAAACAAAGATCAAGTTCATCATGAGAGGACAAAATACATTGATGTGAGGTACCATTTTTTGAGAACTGAGAAGAGGATCAAGGTAAACAAAGTGGGTACAAAAGACAACCCAGCTGATATGTTTACTAAACCGGTTCCGCAGAGCAAGTTTCAACATTGTTTGAACTTGCTCAATGTTAGATGTTGTTGATTGCCCTAGGACGGGAAAGGCCTGAGGTAGAGTAGGCTCATCTGGGGATTATGTGTAATGCATCTGGCACATCTGGTATGTCAATTACATTTGGTGCATCTGGTTATCTAGAGAGGATTCAAGTCAAGGTGGAGATTTGTTGAAATATGCCTTGAACTAGTGTTGGGAAAATGTCCCACATCGGATATTATGAAGAAATATGCAAAGACTTAGTCATATAAATAAAATTCTTATGTGTTAGTATTTCTTGCACCAATAGTTAGTGTGTTTTGCTATAGTTGGTGTTACCTCTACTATTCAGTATTTGTAATTATTGATTATAGTGGAATTCTTTTAAGTGGCTCTGCCCGTGGATTAGTCAGCACATTGTTGGATACAACGTTAAATCTTGTGTCATTCTTTCATTCTGCCTTTTACTATTATTGTCATTATTCTTTTGTCCTGTTATAACATCAATGACGATGCGTGTGTGATTCGTTTATGAGATTATGTTTATTGGTAAAAGTTTGACTTTCAAACTTCAAAACAGTTTTGAATTTGTCTAGATATGCATCATCACATGACCTTGAATTAATTCATTCATGTGGCCAAATCACCATATTTTTTTTCCTTTTGTCACTTGGATTGGATTGATTTAATTTTCAATATTCAAGCAATTCTCTATTCACGGTATTGGTTGCGTATTCTTACGTCGTCTTCTTACTCCACTTCATTCTCTCCTTCCTTAATTCACTATACCTGATTCTTTCATTTGAGGTTGCGCAGCCACGCTAATGCCTTTAGGTATTACAAAGGTTGAACCACGCATTCCTCATAACTAGCATTGGGTCTGGTGAATTGAAGACGGGCCAATGATGGCATGCACGTGCCCCTGGCCGTGTGTGTCCGACACCGCACCTTCAGCAATGGTGCATTCACAAGCATTACCAACGAAATCATTTGCAGCAGCTTTGACAGGTCAGACTAAGAATGATGACGGTCTGTTCCCAAATCCTTGCATTAAAGGTGATGCTTTGAGCATCCGCATCGGCCAGGATGAGTATCAACGAGGTGTAGAGGAATGCAAGAATGCGTTACGGGCTAGATTGACTATAAACAAGGGAGATAAGTCGTATTCAACACGTGACCTAAGTACAAAATTTGGAAAGCTTTGGAAAACTTTGGCGGTCTGGAAAATGGTCCCTCTCGGAAAGGGTTATATGACTTTCATTTTGAGTCAGCGGAGGATCTTCGTAAAATATGGGCAGCAGGCACAATCAATCTCAAGTCGGGTTTGTTAAGACTATCTCAATGGACCAAAGATTTCAAATATCTTGCTCACAAACAGACTCATGTCTCTCTTTGGATCCGTTTGGTTGAGTTACCGCAGGAGTATTGGCGGGAGAGAACATTGAAGGAAATAGCAAGTGCGGTTGGCACTCTGATTGACATTGATGGACCGACACGAAACCGCACCTTTGGTCACTATGCTCGGATTTTAGTTGACATTAACCTATCAAAGAGAGCATATGATGAGATCCTTGTGGAGCGAGAGGGATTCGCTTTCAAAGTGGAAGTTCAATATGAGAGGAGACAGTTGTTTTGCCATCATTGTTACTCTATTGGACATAATGTCTCCACTTGTCGTTGGTTACATCCTCAACCTCCAAAGGATAAGACTGATCGTAGGAAACAAATTATTGTGGCTGAGGCAGCGCCCCTTAAACCATCTCGGCAGCAAAATGATGGGGGAGCTTCCACCTCAGCCAATGGCAGTACTTGGACTTGGGTTCCGGCTCCGATTACTTCGACAGTTACTACCTCTCAGAAAGTTCTGGTTACTTTTTCCCCTGCAACACTGGCTTCGCCTTCTATGGCTATCCCGGCTTCCATTCTGTCCCCTGCTATTACTTCTAGCTCACACATGGGGCCGGTTGACACCTTCACTTCAGTAGTGGCTACTTCTCAGATGATGGTCCCTGTGCCCAAGACGTCTTTGTCATCAACATCTTTCAGCTTCCCATTACACAACGTGTTTGATAATATTTCTAGTGAGAAGTTTCCAGAAGCTACGCCAGTGATTGAGTTTATTTCCCCAGTTGCGCACGATGACGTGCATTCCGAGAGAGTGGAGCGGTCGCATCCGACATCGCAGGAGGAGGTGATGATCCTCATGGTTTACGATGTTACTGTTACGCTCTCTGATGATGTAGAACATAATCATTCGACCCCGCGGGAGCTAATGGAGAGTCCCAAGGGTTCCCATGAGCATGTACCATATTCATCCATTGTTGAGCACGATGACGTGCATGAGGTATCTGTGGAGTCGATACATGTTCAGACAGATAATTTGGTTGAGCACGTTGACGTGCATTATGTTCCACAACGTTCCCCCATGGATGCGTGTTTCATTGATAAGTCTTTAGTGACCCATGAGGTTGTAAAGAAACCCATTGAGGGGACTGAAGAGGTTGCGCAAGCATATGCTAATAATACTTTAACACAAAATCAAGATGTGCATGTGGCTGTCGAAATTCAACAACAAGAAGTTCATCCCAACAAAAATATTCAACATGGTTTAGACTTGTGGGCTCGGGTTCGTCAATATGATGAGAGATCAGCTTCCGAAGACTTCACACCGGTCCTAAGAAGGAAAAAAAAGAAAAAATTAAAATTACAGCAAGTCATGGGGAAGCAGCCTACTAAAACCCGTGCTAGGGGTGATCACTGTACAAATACTCAATGAATTTTCTCTATTGGAATGTTAGAGGGTTCAGTTTAGCTGTTTTCTCTCCCTAATGAGTTGTTGATTTATTTAGGGATAGTTGTGGTTTACCAAATTACAGATTTCCATAGTCTGTTTTTGGCTTTTTTTTTCTTTTTTTTTTCTTGCTATCTATTTTTTCTTTGGAGGGTTTTGGCCTAGTCCCCCCTCCTTTGTAATTATTTTTTCCCTTTTTTTAATAAAATTTTAGAGTTTGGCAACAGAGGATTGAGGTTTCTCGGGGTGCCAACCTAGTTGGAATGTCGATGTTACCTCTTGATGTTTGTCCTCTCTCCATGCTTATAAAAAAAATTATTCTTATCTAATTGGTACATGTGTTATTTGTAATGAAAATTTAGGGCATTTTTCAAAAGAGAAAAAGCCAACCCAAAAGAACTAAAATATGTTATTTTCTTTATATTTAGTATATATAATTTTAATCAAAATCAAAATTTCATTAAAATTACTATTCTTAATTAATCGGCATTATCACAACAGAAAGAGCGGTTAGTCGAATATAGAGCGTCCATCTTACACTAGTGTATACATAATATATCGAATGATATTATATATTTGTAATAATATAAATTTATATAACAAGAGAATTTTTTTTAGATTGAATGAAATCTTATTTGTGATCTGCTATGTCAAACGTTAATCTCAATATGATCTGCTTTTAAAGGACCTTATAAATGGAATATTAATGATTTATTTGTCTAGAATACAAGGAAAATAGTATTTAAAAGATCATATAATAATATTTTTCATAATAAAAATAATAATAATTCGCTTTGTACCAAAAGTAAAATAAAACTATGTATGTATTTTGCACATGACACTTAAAATCTCAATGACGGACATAACTTTGTAATCAAGTGATAAAGTTAATGATGTTTTTCAAGATAGTTGTAAAATAGTCATTATACATACATAAATAAATATATATGTGTGTGGGGCAAATTCTATGGTACACACAAAGATTTGAGTGTAGAGAAAAATATTTTTCTATCACCTATAATTATAATAATTAATTCTTATTTATCAAAAACGTGGACGAAATAATATTTAATTTTTCTAAATTTTTAGAACTCATAATAGAGAATTTTGATTATTTTTTACAATATAATGTAAAAAAAATATATGATTTTTATAAACAATGAAATGATGTTTTTTCTTATGAAATGATATTTTCTAAAATACAAATATCAACAAATAGCTCTTTATTTCATAAAAATGATAGTTAATTTATATATTTTTGAAGTAAGAGTATCGGTGCACCTTAATTTGCGGGTGTACCGTAGAAGATCCCTATATGGCAAACCCATATATATATTATGGATTGTCTGTGTATAATTGTTTTACACATGTATTCAATAATAAGTTGTCACATCAATTAATAAATATGAAAACACATGAGTTATTATATTTATTTTTGGAAGGATTTTGGGTGGAGCAGCAAGTGATAGTACTTTGGATCTCGTTTTGGTGACCATTTGCGATTGAGGTTGAGGATTTGGCTCAACTTTAGTTTCAATTATTGTAAGGAGGTTAGGTTGTGTTATTCGTGTTCGCGGTAAGTTTTTTGTATGCTTTTTGGAGGTAGTCCTTGGTTGGGTGTTGTCTTCATAGGTGTTTTTAATGTCCGAGGTGTATTTTGGTTGGACTATATTTTCTATTGAGTGTTCTGCATATATACGTTGCCTTTTGCTTTTTAGAGCTAGCCCTCAGTTGTTTTTCGCATGGATTTGTGTGTACCATTGATTTGCCTATATATAGGCATATGATCAATTAACATCACAGTGTCAAACTTAACATATGACACCTCCGATAATTCTTTATTGCATAATCGTATTACAAAATTGACTATTGGACGGAAAGCTATTATTAAATAGATTGTGTTTATAAAATTTGGCACTTTTCGAAAATCATTTTATATGTAAATAAGATATACCATGAGTTTTTTTTTTATCATTGCTTAAACCCTTCATTTGATATTTGAACTTAAAAGTAAATATAACTAACAAAGAGAAATGCTAGCAACACATGTTCTAACACACATTTTTCAACACACTCTCTTTGATTGGTTAGAATTCACATAGGACCCACCAAAATTATATGGGACCCACATGATTTGGTGGGTCTCATGTGAATGTTAACCAATCAAAGAGAGTGTGCTGAAAAGTGTGTGTTAAAATGTGTGTTGCTAACATTCCTCAACTAACAAGACCATCATCGAATAATCTAATATGTCATTTACTACTATTTTTTAGAGAATTGGTTAAAAGTGTAAAGAATAAAGAGAAATGAAAGATAGTGAAATCTTCCATAGAAGGAACATTGTTGTAAAACAAGCACATAGAATGACAACTTTCCACATAATTATTGTTTCCATCTAATTACTTGAAAAGGAAAAATCAATATTGAAAAAGCAAAAAATATGATTAATACATAGAAAACAAGGGATACATTCTACTCAAATATACACCCCCAATATTGCCTCTACTGTTGTTGTCACCTACTTGAAGAAATTGAGTAACATGTGTGACACAATTACATCTCCAAAAAGAAAAGAAAAATGGCTATATAAACACTCTCAACTCACTTCTTAGAGTTGTCAAGAAAAAAATACAAAACAAGACAAGGGACGATGGATTGCGAAATATCTAATAATAATATCACAGTTTTGATTGTGGCCCATGATGGTTAAAAGTGTAAAGAATAAAGAGAAATGAAAGATTTATTAAGAAAAAAAAAAGAGAAATAAAAGATAGTGAAATCTTTCATAGAAGGAACTTTGTTGTAAACCAGCCCACACTTAATAAATGTGAAGAATGAAAAAATTTCGCATACTTACTTTTTCCATTTAATTACTTGAAAAGGAAAAATCAATATTAAAAAAGCAAAAAATATGATTAATACATAGAAAACAAAGGATACATTCTACTCAGATATACGCTCCCAATATTTCCTTTACTTTTGTTGTAACACAATCACCTCTCAACTCACTTCTTAGAGTTGTCAAGAAAAGAAAAGAAAAAAGACTAATTAAATAGAGTTGTTTTCATGAGTGCTTTAGTAGATCACAAAACAAGACAAGAGAAGATGGATTGCAAACTCAAATATCAAAGTTTTGATTGTGGATCATGATGATGTTTATTTGGCATTTCTTGCTAATATACTCATGGCATGGCAATACAAAGGTATATGTTTCTGTTTAATTATTTAATTAATATTATGTGGTTGAAGTTTATTTTATTTCTATTGAAATTTTATGGATCTGGGACATTTTTAAATATATTAAATTTTGTTGAAATTCAAAAACATTATCATATCATGTATATTAATGCTTATTGATTGATCAATGTGTATAAGTTGCAAATCTCCAATAATAATCAATATGCGTTGTTAAATAAATGTAGTTATAATTAATGTGTTTTCGTGGAAATCATTGTATTTTTTTAATTGTTTTGTTTTTTTCATTTTGTTAATATCAATCCTTCGAATTTTAAAGAAAAGAGGTCTTTAGTAATTTTGATATCATATTCTTAGATCCGCTGATAGGTAAATAAAGTCTAATCAAAGATTGTTCGAATCATAATTCAAACTCAAGTTGTAACAGGCTTAATCATTTTATACTAAATATTTGTACAAATAATGTGTTAACAAAGGCATGATTTGTCCCCGTGAGCATAGTTCAGTTGGCAGGGACATGCATTATTATATGCAGGGGCTGGGATTCGAACCTCAGACACCCCACTTATTCACTTTGATAGTAAAATCTAGCCAATAAGCTACTTGACAAAAAAAGTGCATGATTTTATGTTTGATCCCCGTATATCATATCATCCAACAATATTTGTATTAATATAATATAAATGTAGAGAGACAATATTACATTATTTTGTTAAGTTTTTATTTTTAAAGATTAACTATTAAGTTAATTTTGTCAAAAACAAAAAAAAAAAAACTAACTATTAAATGAGAATCTAAGTATAAAATTCATGAATATTTATTTCATAGAAATAATTATTGTTTACTTTTTTTTTCTATTTCATTTCCATTTTTGTAGCGGTTAAGTCGACCCTTTGGATTTTTTTTAATGGCAAAATGTATATGTTAATAAACGAAAACGAAATCCATGCAACCACCCGAAAAAGAACAATAAAGAATCCAGAAATAAGAAACAGACCAACTACAACCCCAATAAATAAAAGGAAAAAAAAGAGAGAAATAGACAAACTCCCAAGTTACCCCGCGAGTCCCTCTCAAAACCACAACCAAAGAGGTAGTAGAAAACGGAGGACCACCTGATTTAGACAAACACCCGTAATCGGGTCCCCACCCAAAAGCCCAAAGCACAGATCAGATCCAGCTCTGTCCTAACAAACTAAACACTACTGTCGCCAACAAAGAATTGACTCCACCTTCCACTCATAAAAAGAACAGTAGTGTGAAGGGTGTTTAGCAAATAACCAATTCCAATAAAGGAATTGAAACTTATCAACCAGAATATCAACCTCAAGGGCAGTACTAGAAAAAATAATGTTATTTCGGGCCTTCCGGATGGACCACACAGTTTCATGCAAAACTATAGTAAATCCTAGTATATCCCTACACCTACTACCTAAAAACACTAACCCATGAAGCAATTCCTGAAGATTCCTAGGTAAAACCCACTCCCACCCTAACAACCTACAAACACGATGCCAAACACCGGATGCCACCCTACAAGTGACAAACAGATGATCCACTGATTCCACACTCTCCTCGCGAATTGGGCAAAGAGAGTTTACTTAATTAGAGATCACCCTGCGCTTAAAGAGATTTTGACGAGTTGGAGCTTTATCGAGGATAAGTTGCAGGATGAACTTTAGAGGGTGCCCAACTATGCCAAATCAGATTCAGCAGGTCTCACTCCCAGACACCTTCCCTCTAATCCCCCATAGAGCCTATGCACTTAGTTTGTTGATGAGACATATGATAAAGCATGTGGAAAGTTAACCGAAGGGGTATGACCTAACCAGATACCCCCCAAAAGGACATCATCATGCCATCCCGAACCACTCGAGACAAACCCTTCACAAACCAATCTGAAGAGAAATCCGACTTGGATCCAAGAAAAAGAAAACCCTTTTCCACCAGAGCGAAGGAGATTTCAGGGACCTAGCTATCATCCCAAAGTTACAAGACGTCATTGCAGATGGCAGACAAGATACTACGCCACAAGCCATCACCCTCCGCTAAAATCCTCCACCTCCACTTGCCAAACAAGGCCAAGTTAACAAGACGAATATCTCTTACCCCCAAAGCACCCTCTCTTTTCGGCTTACAGATGTTTGACCAGCTAGCCCAAGATATTTTATTCCCTCCCTTAGATCCTCCCCACAAAAAACATCTTTGTAGGCGAACAATCTGTTTCCAAACCTCCACCGGCATTGTCATAAATGATAAGAAAAAAATGGTGATGGAATTCAAAACAGAATTAATTAAAACCACTCTACCCCTAAGACTCACAAATCTATTGGACCAAGAGTTAAGACTAGACTCAATAAGGTTGACTAATGGGTCTCAAGTTCTCGAAGAATGGGAATTTGCTCCTACCGGGAGCCTAGATACTTGAAAGGAGAAGACTCCAACCTACAATCAAAAAAGCCCTCCGCCATCCTAAGAAAAGAGTCGTCTAAATGAACCCCAACAAGGCAACTCTTAGCAAAATTAACCCACAGACTAGAGGCGAGCTCAATAAATATTTTCTCCTTTAAACCTTTTGATTGTCTAAATACTTTTTATCATTTTTTTCACTATATATAAGGGATGTATGTTTTTTTACCTGCAAAAGAAATTTATTAAAAAGGAGTATTAAGGATACTCAAATCAAAATAACTTGATAAGGCAGGAATATAACTCCAATAGTAAGGTGTTGAACAACATTACCCGCCACTCAATAGGACTATTTGAATCTTCCATTGGAAACAATAAAAACAGTTCAAAAGACACACATAATTCATGGTTGCATTTGTGCCGATACGTGCGGAGAAGCCGTGTTACCCTGCTGTAGCACGGGTATCTCGACTATTATAAAATGATATTGCGTCAACTATTAGTGAAGTGAGTGGGGATAGAACTATCACTACAAGAAAAACTGCATTTTGCGACATTTAAAATGGTTGATTGCGACTGTTAGAAGGGTCGCAAATGTACATTTGCGACTGTTCCCCAACAGACGCGGATGTTGGGGTCGCAACTCCCTTTTGCGACCCTTCATAGAACAGTCGCACCAACTGCCGCAAAAGGTACTGCGACAGTTCCCAACAGTCGCAAATGAAGAGCTTTCACATGGTTTTCAAGGGACTTGCGACGGTTCCGAACGGTCGCAAATGTCTAATTTAAAATTTTGAATTTAATATTCTGCGACTGTTTGAACAGTCGCAAATGTTTTTTTTTTTTTGAAAAAAGTCGCAAAAAATAATTTATTTTTAAAATTGATATGGCCTGATTTAAATTTTTTTCTCTAGAATTTTAAGACAAT
>Ga0228710_1006215_pt1 | contig 18234 bp, 12 predicted proteins | sample MedpolnodulmetaG_FD_177995 | JGI IMG/M metagenome (GOLD analysis project Ga0228710, IMG submission 177995) | Root nodule microbial communities from Medicago polymorpha collected in Santa Monica, California, United States - pink nodules | ecosystem: Host-associated > Plants > Roots > Nodule...
TCCCGAATCAGCTCCTAATCCTCTTTCTTTTGCTCCAAGACTAAATCTTTAGATATTTGTTCCTGAAATATAATAACTTGCAATTGAAGTAAAATAATTCTAAAAGGAAATAATATTTAAATAAAACGAAAACAAATCTAAATAAAATAGACTCAAATAATATATTAAAAACACTAATTTATTGACTCATTAGTCACCTCAAAATAGTGATCCATAACCTTCTCCAAACCATCAAACTGCTAAAAGGATCCTGTCATCTTCCTCCTGTTAAGGCATACCGCCTTAGAGAACTCCTAACCAAACCGAGGATGGTTCTTGTACTCCTGACCATATACTTCATTCATCCAGTTTGAATGACCAAACATGTAGTCCAGCATCATAGGATGGATAGGTGCATATGGGCCCTGCTGGCTTCTCCCCTCTCCCTGAACAAAGGGATGCTGAGGCGGAGGCCGCTGTGGCTGAGGTTGTTGCTCAGGTTGTGCTCATTATCCCTCGGGTTGAAGTCCACCTAAGTGCTCCATGTTGTCTTTCACGAAGCCTTCCATGACCCTGTCGTTAATAGGTGTCATCATAGCAGCATCCAAATCATTAGCATATAAATCAACTCCCAGTTCCTCACATAACCAGTAAATAAGGATAGTGTGAGCCACAACCTTCCTGGTACCTATTGCAAACTCAGAGAGATTGTTGGCGATCAAATCACCAACATTGATGGGTGCACCATCCTAAATAGTTGCGATCGTGTGGACTCGCCTCAATGGTATCTCGGCACTACTAAAGGTGCCTTCCAGTGTTTGCACCACAAATGATGCCCATGCTTTGGGGACCGGCTTGAAGTCCGACTTCAACAGGATCCAAGCCCCATGCCACTTAGCTCCTTCTCTACACAAAGTGAGGTGAAACTCATCCTAAGTCTCATCATTCCAATTCCTGTACTCATCCTTACGCCTCTGAGCATCACATTGTTCTGGAGGGTGAATCTGCAGCAGTGTGTTAATAGCCTTAGGGCTAAAATCAATATCCTTCCCTCTCACATAGGATCCATACCTCCTCCCAGAAAACCTAGCATTAGTAGCGAACTCTAGAGCAAGAGTTTTGTTTGCTTGCTCGAAGATCATGTCGTTTAAAGATTCCCATCCCCTTGTTGGGATTGCCTGCGCAAATTCAGGGTTCCCTAGAAGTTTTGGGAGGTCGAAGGCTCGCTCTTGAATAACCCTATAGGTCTTGATGTCTTTGAAACGGTCACGGGCTTGGTTGTTCAAAAAGCGCGAATTGAGGGATGGTGGTGGATTGGTGTTAGGTTGGGGTTTGGTCAGTGGTTTACGTGTGTTGGTTGTTTTGGCTTTCTTTGTTGCTTGTTTGTTAAGAGTATTGGGTGCCATGGTTAGGGTTTGATGAAGTTTGGTGAAATTTGTGGGTTTTGTAGAGGTTTATGATGCATGTTGGTTGTTTGTGAAGTTGATGAAGGTTTAGGGTGGTTGATTGGAGATTGAAGGATGAAAAAATGAAGGAAATTGATGGAAAAGGGTTGGAATTTCGTAGGTTAGGGTTTTGGAGAAATTTTGGCACAGTTTTGCTACTTTTGGAAGTGAATGGAATGGAAAGCGTGTAGGAAGTATATATAGGCTGGGAAAATCGTGACACGTTTGACCAAAATCGTGTCACGATTTGGTTTGTAACGGTTAGAAATTTGAAAAACCACCAAAATCATGACACGGTTGGGTAAAAACGTGCCACGATTCATTAAATTTACCATTTTTGAAAAAAATTTATGCTCAGAAATCGTATCACGAGTTGGCCATCATGTCACGATTTGGAAATGCCATGAGGACAGGATTTTGGACTTAGAAATATTTTTGAGAGCTTCAGAGGAGAGGCAAAATCGTGTCACATTTTACCCAAAATGTGTCACGATTTAGCCTAGTTTTGGACATGAATTTTTCTTCTTCCTCTGTTCATTTCAGCTAAAAATATTTTTTTGTTTTTGGATTTTTGAAAGCAATAAAAATTAAATACTACCTGAACAATAAAATGGTGGGTTGCCTCCCACAAAACGTTTCTTTATCATCACTAGCTTGACTGTCAAGGACCCTCAAAGGTTCGTTAGAACAAGTCCTACCCTCTCTTTTGGTAGGTAGCCACCCATATATGGCTTAACTCTTTGACCATTCACTGTAAAACTTCAGTCACCCTCTGGTGTCATCAATTCAACTGCTCCATTAGGTGACACATTTTTCACCAAGAACGGTCCAAGAAATAGCTTCAACCTGCAATTATATAACAAAACTAGTTGTCCAGAGTTAATGTCCCTAGATACTAAGTTTTTGTCATGATACCTTTTAGTCCTGACCTTGTAAATGAGCGCATTTTTATACGCTCTCAACCTCATCTCTTCAAGCTCATTCAATTTCAAGAGCCTTTTCTTAACAGTAGCTACTTGATCAAAATTTAGAGCCTTAATGGCCCAATATGCATTGTGTTCTAGCTCAACTGGAAGATGACATGCCTTCCCATAGACTAACTGATAGGGTGAAAGCCTTACATGAGTCTTGAAGGTTGTCCTATAGGCCCACAGTGCGTCATCTAATTTCTTAGACCAATCTTTCCTATTTGACGCAACTGTCTTCTCTAGAATATGTTTTAACTGACGGTTTGAAACCTTTACTTGACCACTAGTTTGTGGGTGATAGGGAGTCACAACTTTATGCTTGATGTTATACTTTTAAAGCACAGTTTCAAGACTATAGGGGTTCCAAAACTAGTGAAAATATTATTCTTTAAGAAGTTGACGACAGTTTTGGCATCGTTACCAACACAAGGTATTGCTTCAACCCATTTGGTGACATAGTCAACAAACATAAGTATATGGAGATAAGAGTAAGAGGAAGGGAATGGTCCCATAAAATCAATTCCCCAACAATCAAAAGGTTCAATTTCAATGATTCCTGTTAGGGGCATCTCATTCCTCTTAGAAATGTTACCTGTCATTTGGCACTTATCACACCGCTTTACAAAATCATGGCTATCCTTGAAAAGTTTAGGCCACCAGAAGCCACTTTGCAAGATTTTTGCAGTGGTTTGTTTCTCCACTATGGTGGCCTCCATAAACTGAGCTAAGGAAGTGCCACATGATGCTATTCGCCTCCTCACCTGAACACAACGTCTAATCAAACCGTTAGTGCTGACCTTAAACATATAAGGATCATCCCATAGATAGTGGTTTGCATCCTTGAAGAATTTTCTCTTTTGATGCCACTCGAAGTCATCAAGGACTATATTACCGGCCTTAAAGTTCGCCATGCTAGCAAACCATGGCCTTTCTCCAACTGCAAACAACTTTTCATCCAGAAACTCGGCCATGATGACCTTCTCTTTGTTAGTCACCTCATTGTTCTCCAGCCTTGAGAGGTGGTCAGCTACCATGTTCTCAACTCCCTTCTTGTCACAAATTTCAAGATCAAACTCTTGTAACAAGAGGATCCACCTCAACAGCCGAGGTTTTGAATCCCCTTTTGGTAAGAGATACTTGAGAGCTGCATGATCTGTAAAAACAATGGCTTTGGAGCCAATTAAATAGGAATGAAATTTTTCCAATGCAAAGATCACCGCAAGCAATTGCTTTAAAACCTTGCTTGCATAGTAAATTGCATGGAAAAATTCGTTCTTTCGTTGGCCTAGGACTGCACCAACAACATAATCACTTGCATCACACATAAGTTCAAAAGGTAAATCCCAATTCGGTGCAATGATTATTGGTGCAGTCACCAACTTGTTTTTAATCAAAGAAAAAACATCTAAATATTCAGAATCAAAATTAAACTTATTTTCTTTGACCAAGAGGTTATAAAAGGGCTTTGCTATTTTTGAAAAATCCTTTATAAAATGCCGGTAGAGACTAGCATGCCCCAAGAAACTCCTCACCCCCTTAACATTAACAAGAGGGGGAAGTTTCTCTATAACCTTTATTTTGGCTTGGTCCACTTGGATGCCCTTCCCACTTAACTTATGCCCCAAAACTATACCCTCAGTTACCATGAAATGACATTTTTTTCAATTTAAAATGTGGTTAGTTTCAGTGCATCTTTTAAAGACAACGTCTAGGTGAAACAAACATTGATCAAAAAACTAACCAAACACAGAGAAGTCGTCCATAAATACCTCAATGTTCTTCTATATCATGTCAGAGAAGATGGAGATCATACACCTTTGAAAGGTCATCGGCGCATTACACAGCCCAAAGGGTGTTCTCCTATAAGCAAACACACCAAATGGACAAGTGAAAACAGTCTTTTCTTGATCCTCCGGAGACACCGCAATCTGATTGTACCCCGAATACCCATCCAAAAAGCAATAAAAGGCTTGGCCAGCCAACCTCTCTATCATTTGATCCATGAATGGTAACGGGAAGTGATCCTTTCTTGTTGCTTGGTTCAACCTCCGGTTATCTATACACATTCTCCAACCGGTGACGGTACGAGTGGGTATCAATTCATTTTTTTCATTAGCCACCACCGTCATTCCACCTTTCTTTGGTACCACATGAACATGACTCACCTAAGTGTTATCTGAAATAGGGTAAATCATACATGCATCTAGAAATTTCAGTACCTCCTTCTTGACCACCTCCTTCATTGTCGGGTTTAGTCTTCTTTGTGGTTGAACAACAGGTTTGTATTCAGCCTCCATGTGTATTTTGTGCATACAATAAGTTGGACTAATACCCTACATATCAGAAATGGTCCATCCCAATGCTCCTTGATTTTATCTTAACATCCTCATTAGTTTTTCTTCTTCTAAAGGTGCCAAGGTGTTGCTGATGATTGCCGGTTTGGAAGCGTCCTTGCTAAGAAAAACATACTTCAAGTAAGAAGGAAGTTCTTTCAGTTCTGAATTTTTATCTCCTCCTTACTTACAAGTTGCGCCCCCATGGTCTTTTCACCAAGTAAATCCTCAATTTTCACAGGTTCAATCTCATATTTGTTTGCCTCAAGTTGCTTGACACATTCCTTCACCTCTAGATCTTCATCTTTGTCACAATTCTCCATAGAGTTAACAATTGTTTTCTCCATAGGTTGTGTTGGTTGAGGCTCACGAGAATTGTCTTCAACTATTTCATCAACAACATCTACTCGGTAACATTGAGGATTTTCAGTTCTATGTGTCATTGCTTCAAAGATATTGAACATTACCTGTTCATTTTGGAACCTCAACATCAGCTCTCCCAACTCCACATCAATCAAAGCACGACCTATTCCTAGAAAAGTTCTTCCTAAGAGCAATGTTATATGTTCATCTTCAGCCATATCCAAGATCACAAAATCAGCAGGAAACACTAATTCATTGACTTTAATTAGCACGTCCTCTAGCACTTTAAAAAGGATAAGAGATTGACCGATCAGCTAAAGTGAGGGTCATTCTTGTTGGTTTAGGCTCACAACATCCTAGTTTCTTCATCATGGAAAGAGACATTAAATTTATACTTTCCCTTAAATCACATAGAGCTCTACCAACATTCACTTTCCAAATGGTACAAGGAATAGTAAATGCTTCTGGATCTTTCAACTTAGGTGGGAGTTTCCTTTGGAGGATGACACTACAATTTTCTGAAAGAGCAATGTTCTCATCCTCTTTTGGACTTCTTCTTCCGGTTAACAACTTTTTCATGAACTTAGCATAAACCAGCATTTGATCAAGAGCTTCACCAAAACGAATGTTAACCTGTAGTTGGGAGAATAGCTCCATGAAATTTTTTAATTGCTCTTCCTCATTCTTCTTCTTTTTAGACAAATGAGGATAAGGAAGCTTCACATATGATGGAATCTCTTGAGTTTTGTCTCCATCTTTCAACAATTGGCTCTTAGACTTCCTCAAAACGGAATCAACATCTATTAAACACTCACTTTTTTCTCCCTCATCGTTTTTTTTTCTTCCTTTCATTTTCAACTACACCATTATCACTCTCTTTTTCAACTACACCAAGTTCAATGCCTTTTTCAACTACAACCTCCTCAACATTCTTTTCAACTACACCATTGTCAACTTCCTCCACTACTACTTCCTCATCCTTCTTTGTAGCTTTTGGAACTAAAGGTGTTAAACCTTTTTGCTCCTCAACTCAATTGCATTACAAGTTTCATTCTTAGGGTTATCTTTATTGTTTCCTGTAAATCCTCCCTTATTATGATCAGCCAGCGGCTTTGCTATCTGTCCAATTAGGGTTTCAAAAGCTACTGGATTTGCAAGTTGAAAACCATGAGTATGGCGACCTCGGTTAGCACCTAAACCATAGGCTCCCAACTTAGGTCTCGGTGGTGGATCAACATCTCCCATTGTGTTAGATTTAGGAGAAGAGATTGATTCAGGTGTTGGACTTGTGTATCATGTTCTTGGACTAGGTGGAACGGACTTAAACAATTAGACAGCTTTCCAGTTTGCTCTTGTAGTCCTCTCAATCTCAGAGTCGAAAAGCAGATCACCTGAACGTCCTGTACCTCGCATAAACAACAAAATACCTTAGTAGCACTGCACGATACAAAATAAATAGTGAACACTGAAACAATAATTTTTTTTAACATAATATAAATTGCAGAAATCCTAATTTATAACGCAATTGCCTTGTTGAAATAATTCAACAGTCCCCGGCAACGGCACAAAAAACTTGATAGACTTTTAGCAAGTGTACTAAAACTATCGAAGTAATAAAATAAAAGTTTGTTTCCACAAGGACTGTGATAATATCAATAAAACAGTAGAGTTATTAAGTAGGATATGTAAAAGTTATTTTGGTTGCCCTAGGCAGTAGATTTAATTTGATTGCATAAAAATTTAAATAGTGAAAAGTAAAGATTTGATAAGAAAATATAGAGAGAGATGAGATCAGGTCTTTCGAATCCTCTGGTTCCCCTAATTGGTATACTGCACCTATTTCTCACGAATGATTATCTAGTTTCACGATGGTTAACAAAATAGCCCTAATCAATCCCTTGACTTAGGACCCTCTTCTCTGATTACAACCCCTAATTCCTTTGATGGTCTAATATTCTTTGAAGGTTTTAAGAACGTTAACTTAATATCACAAAAAAACGATTATCCATTCCTAGACTAACCATGTTTATTTGAACAATTCAATTAGGTCTAAGTTGAAAGCTATGGTCAGTAGTCATTCATTCTCACGAAATCATGTTCATATTTGATTAGGATATAAAAAACATTAAGAACAATTGAATTGAATAAATACTAGATTGTCATTCACAATAGATAGAGTTTCACAGCAACATGTTTCAATTAGGGTTACACATAATCATCTTAGACCTAATCTCTAAGAGATTTAGCTACTCATAATCGAATTTACAAATAACATAATCAATATAGGAATTAAAACATACATGAACTGATAGAAGATTGAATAAATCACCCTCCTAGCCGTCTTTAGGTCTTAAAATCGCACTTTGCTCTCTCCAATTCGTCACCCCTGGTTTCAAAATAAGCTTCAGAATAAATAGGCACAAAATTTTGCCTAAATCGTGTCACATTTTTAGTAAATCGTGACACGTTTTTGCCTTGTATAACAAACTTCCCAAATTAAGGTTCCTGAAATCGTGTCCCATTTTGGCCATCGTGACACGTTTTGTTCAATGCCGAGAGCATGTTTTTGACTTGTGAAATCGTGTCACATTTTGTATAAATCGTGACACGTTTTGTCTTCTCTTCATTTTCTTCAGCTTTTCTGCTTTTCTTACTGTTTAAGCTTGCTTGTGAACTTTAAATATCATGAATTTACATAAAAAAAATTACGTAATGATGAGATGTCATTAACATGCTACATTGGGAGAATGAGCTTGAGGTGCAGGTGATGGTTCCTTATATTTTCGTGGATTTGTTGGTGAATTCTTTGGTGATTCTGCAATGTCTCCCTCTTCATCATCAGGTAAATTTGCTGGTGCTTCTACTGGTGGTGGTGCACTTCCTTTGTTTGTTTGCTCACTGATTTTTGACAATAAATTATCACATTTAAATTCTGATTTATTTGAATAGTTTAATCTTGTATATACCATGCCAACATCACATTGTTAGTGTTACTTCATATATATTGGTATTATGTTTGAACTAGCTTATGTATTTTAAAAGATAAAAATGATGTGAATTGAATCGTTTCCTCTATATAGGTTACATGCTACTTTGATAGGATTTCAGTGAAATCTGATTATACTAAAAACATTAAATACAATTTTTTTTTTATGAATCAAGACAGCAAACGAAGCGTAAAGGGAAAAATAGGCATCCCGACGAGGATGGGACCCTAAAGCAAAACCCTCGAAAACAGACAAAAACAGAAAGAATACAAAGCAAGAGACATTAGGAAAACGAAAATTAGGAAGTCCGATCCTGTCTCAAAAAAAAAAAATACTCCTTAATAAGTGAGGGTAAAACATCCCACCAACTTGACCAAAAAAAATATAAAATAATCCCACCAAACAACATTTGTGATATCGTGGCCATGATTAACAAGCTTGTCCGCACAAGCATTCCCTCTAATGTTTCAATATAGGATATTCGTTGTGGAGAAGGAGAGGGTGCACCTTAGAGGGGGAAGTTAAATGTACAAATAGCAATCGAAATTAACATGCAGTGGAATTGGATAATCATAACATCATGTTTGTTAGCAGTCAACATTCATCGGTGAGAACTTATGAATTAAAATAAAAGCTTATTTATTTCCATAAGCTATTTTTCATACGGTAAAAAATAAGTCAAAACAAACGGGTTCCATATTTAAAAAAATGACATTTGTGTTAAAGCATAATATATTTACAAATTAATAACACATGAGACATATATTTCCAGCTCAACCAATAATTGAACAACTGGTTCATCACCCATCAAATAAATTTAGGGTAGCTTCTCAACACCTTTAAAATGTATGTCTTCATTTTCGACTCGAAATCTTAGTATTAGCTATCTTGGTGAAACAATAGTTAGAGTTACTTCATCAACCGAATAATTATCCTTGGAAGTTTTTGAAGTTGGATCGTCATTCTTGGACATTCTCCCAATTGAAAATGCCGGTTGATTGGGTTGTGGAAGGGCTATTGTATCACTCCCTAGCATACGAACAACGGTGGACATGGTTGGTCGATCTGCTGCATCTTCTTGTACACACAATAAACCAATGTGTATACACTTCAAGACTTCACTTTCAATGTACGTCTTTTGGTGGAATGGATCGATTAATTGTAAACTTTTTCCTTCACACCAGAGTTTCCAAGTCTGCATGAGTTGATGTATTTTGTTAGAAAAAGTAAAAAAACATTAGTGTCATCATAGCTTTTTGGATAGTTGGCTCATAATATATACTATTAGACCCCTATCACCAAGTCATCTGAAATTTCAGATATGCTACCCATTTGTTTTTATAAGCAAGATCAAGGTAGCAAGTTTTGTTTATACATTATCAATATTTTGTATCCAAGAGACTCTCATTTAAAGGGAATGTTAGCGATTTCATATGAGTATAAAACTATTTACACATTTCTTTCTCCAACTAATATCAATTTGTTGCTGAGCTCTGATAAAGAAAACTTACATATAATAGAAGACTTTGCATATGTTCTGAAAGAAAGAATTCTCCATTTCTTTTTCCATAAACTATTTCTAATATAAGAACTCCAAAACTGAAAACATCGGATTTCACCGAAAATAACCCAGCCATAGCATATTCTGGAGCCATGTATCCACTATACAAAATCAATAGAACACTTTCAGTTGTGAATCATGTGAAATCTTCTGATATTTGTTTAACAAGGTTGTAATTAACGCTTACTAGGTTCCAATAACTCGTTTTGTTTTTTTCGGACATTGATCTTTTTCAAATGTTCTTGCTAATCCAAAATCTGATATTTTTGGATTCATTTCATCATCCAGAAGAACATTGCTGGCTTTCAGATCTCTGTGGATTACTCTAAGTCGAGAATCCTCATGAAGGTATAGCAGTCCTTTTGCAATTCCAGTGATAATGCTTAGTCGTAATCTCCAATCTAGATGTTTATGCTTTTCCTTATCTGTCAAGCAGAGGAAAATTGTTTTCATGTTATTGATAATAGCAGAAGCAATAGAGACTATCATTCACTTTATTCTTCATAGCTGTTTTACACGGAAAATCACTGGATATACCGAAATAATATTTCAATTATGCTCCACAATGTATATATCCCAAGTTACGAATATTCTTTATGTTTCTTTTTTTTTGTATAGTTACTTTTATAATTAGAACATACAGTAACTTTTACATTTAAAACTAAATTGGTGCAACTAAAATAAAACATAATCATTAAAGCAAATGTGATGAATATGTTTTGTCAAAACATACCGAAAAGGTGAAAGTCAAGGCTTGAGTTCGGCATGTATTCATATACTAGTATCTTTTCGTTTCCTTCGACGCAGCAGCCCAAGAGTCTCACGAGGTTTCTGTGTTGCAGTTTAGCTATGAAGATTACTTCATTCTTGAACTCCTCTGAACCTTGACATGACATCTCTGCATGCCTTTTGACAGCAACTTCTGTGCCATTTGGTAAAGTACCCTGATATGATGATAAAAATGAAAGAAAATAGAATAGGAGAAGGACTATGTCAAAGTTATTATAAAACTAAACTATAATTGCATTAATTGACTTCAGGATACAATTTGTGCATACCTTGTAAACAGGGCCAAATCCGCCTTCTCCTAATTTAGACGACTCTGAAAAGTTATTTGTGGCATGTTGAATTACAGTTAAGGGGATCGTCGGAAGGTCCGCATTCAACGATTCCTCTTCTTGAACATGATCACGGAAACCTATAGGAGTAGTGGTCCTCAACAACAATCCACCTAGCAAGGAACCAAGTATGTTTGAATTGATACTTATTATCATAGGTAATTTTGCAGAATGAACTTAGAGAACTTTCAACATGTATGTAACTTGTTATATTTACCTTTACATAACTCACTATTTCTCCAGTAATAGTAGACACAACAGCCAAGAAGAGCTACTGCCAACGGTACACTTACTAAGATGATGATCAAGGTTTTAGTTTTACTTAATCCATCCTGCTTGCCTGCAACAATATCATTTATGAAAATGTTGCATTTCTTTTCTCACTTTTTAGGCCAATTTCACTTCATATAATATACAAATTTTTCCAAGTGAAGGCTTACAATTTAAACAATTTGTTAAAAATTGACTAACAACATATTTTGCAATTTAATTTTTTGTTGAAAATGTGTATTTACATTTTTCTTGTTGCTCAAATATTAGACCTTCCCTTGTGCTTCCTGCATGATCTCTTGAATAATAATGATATAAAACATTAGACAGATTTTTTTTTGTTTATATTCTGTATGTGTATCATGTAATTTTTTTTTGGGAGTTTCAACTTTCAAGAGATAAGAAGAATGACTAATTCACGAGAGAAGATCATCGCGATTGCATAGACCTGAAAAATCTTTGTTGAGATCTCTACAATTAAGAGACATTCTTTATAAAGCAAGTATTTATTGCAATCATCAAATAAGTTTCGGAAAATCAAGGTAATCTTTTTTGTGACTAAATTAAGATTTATGAGGTCTCTGCAATATGTCATGATAATGACATGATTTTGCAACTTACAACCTTGAAAGGCATCCAAATTAATAAACAAACAATTAATATTACCTGAATTTGGCAAAGGAGAAGGAGATCCTGTTTGTTGTCCGTAGAAATTATAATCATCAATCTTCATCCCACAACTAGGACACACAACTACCCATCCAACCTTTGTTCCACAACACTGAGGAACTCTTTCCAACATAGCCTCCAAACACTGTCGGCAGCCATCCTTACTAAGGTCTCTATTACACTGCACCAAACCATACCTTTTTTCAGTGTCACTCCAATTGAACTCACCCATTGCCCAATTGGGATTGCCTTCTGTAGTCACTTTTCGTATCAAACTCGTCATGTTATTCTCAGATTTCGCAAGTTCTGTTGAGTCTTTAGCGATTTTAGATCCGGTTACATTCCATGATGGAGTTACAATAACTCTTCCCGAGGGGTTCTGGTTAGTGTAACCCATGATGCATAAATCATACCATATCATAGCCGAGATACTGTTGGGACAATATTTTGCAATTTCTCTAACAGCAGTGTTGATACAAAATTGACAGAAACTTCCTGTGATGTCACCCCGACAATCATAGAACCCATAAACCGTATCATGATCATTGCTGTTGTTGCTAACTATGGTGCTGTTGTTAGATACTGTTTCTTTGGCAGAATCCGATGTTGTCCATGACAGAAAGTTGTTAACGTTGGATTGGTACGAAGCGTTGAGTGTTTTTTGAGTTGAATTCTCGCAAACACTATACATGTAAAATGGTGATTGTGCAGTTGTTAGGGTCATGAAGAGGAAGAGATTAAGGAGAATGAAGCTTAGAAACCTTGTAGTACAAGTCATGTTGTGTTGTGACGTTTTCATGGTTGAGTTTTTTCCTTAAACCATTCTAAAGAATGTTTTGGGGACATGATATGTTAGCACAACAATTCCTGTGCTGTGTTTTGTGTTCTGAGGTGTATCAAATTCACACGCTGTTGAAAAGAACTTGTCATGGGGACCAGAAACTTTTGATTAGTCTTTTTCTTTTCTTGTATGTTAGTTTGTCAATATTTTCTGCTTCTTTTTATATTTAATGCCTCACATGTGTAGAAAATTCAGATATGATAATATATTAGTCATCAACAGATTATATGTATCATCTCTCAAGAAAAATAAAAAATAAATTATCAAAAGACTGCAAGTTTATCATAGAACGGTCAATATTGAATTAGCATGATCAGGCACCAACTTCTACATTCGATAGGACATGGAAAAAGACAGTTCCACATTATTAATGTAAAAAATGTAGGACACAAAAACTGATATCGATATTTATTGTCGTGAATTCGAACAATAAAATTACACCAATAACTTTACATGTATGGAGCAAAAGGGAAGTAGTAACTAATTTGAAAGTAACCTTAAGCAATAATTGTTGAATATTTTGGATTTAGGCCCGTTTGGATTGGCTTATTTTAAGCTTATGTGGACTTATCTACTTCCATAAGCTTTTTCAAAGGTGTTTGGGTAAATAAATAAAAATAGCTTATCATAGTTTCATAAGCTGCTTATATCATATTTTAATAAGCCTAAATTTTCAGCTTACCCTCTGACTTAACAAGGAGCTTATGAATTTATGTAACCTCCTTCGATTCTCTCTGGATCCACTTTTTCAAAACATATATTTTAATTATAATGTTAGTTATCTTTGGCGGTGCATGAGGAACAAAATTGTTATATACTTATCTTACTAAATTAACACACGTTTAACAAAGTTTTTTTTTTAAGGAAGATTTTTATTATTTTTTTGTTACGTAACAAAATGAAACTGAATATTAATATTTTTTTGTTACGTAACTATATACTTATCTAATGTTAATTTTGTCTTATATAAATATTGATATTTTTTTTAAGGATGAATATTGATTAGACTATATATATAATTATAATTAATATATTATAATATTGTTTTTTACATCTTGATTAATTTTATCAAAAAAATCTTGATAATTGTGGTTTGATTTTTTGATTTTTTTGTTAAATTAAAAATATTTAAAATTTCGATAATTGCTTATGTAATGTCACATTCAAACACTTCAATTTATGTAAGTACTTTTTAGTGTACATATCCAAACATAATTAGTTTATCAAGTATAAGAGCTTATGATGTAAACTCTAATGTTATAAGCCCTAATTCTATAAGCATTTATATAAGTTGTTTATCCAAACGGGGCCTTACTTTAATTAATTATGAAAAAATATATGAAATATATAGTATTAAATATTTAATATTATTGTACTTAGTATCTATATTGGGCTTATTTTGAACGGACCGTGATGGGTTGGACCGTTATTAGTCAGCTCATTTGAGAGGTTCTTCCACTGATGAGTATATAATCTAACTATCTCATCAGCTTACACAAACAGATTTAACAATGCTCATCATTAGTAAGGCGGGCGGCAGAAGCATCTCTCAACCCTAACTTCCTCTAATGGCTTCTAACAGGATGTTAACGGTCAATCACCAATCAATTAAATCAGGTATACATCTATTCTATTTCTTCAATATGCTATAATTTGTATATATGATTTTGGGTCTCTGTTTAAAATATTTTTCAATTGGTAGTATAGCCAAATAGATACAGTTATGTTATATGAATATGTATGAATCAATGAATACTGTACCCGATGCACCATATGATTTCAATTTAATCTATTTATGCCATCTGTTTGTTTTAATCCTATGCACGTGGCTATTCTTAAAATTGAATGAACCATATTCTTATTTGATCAGTCTTAGAATTGAATTAAAAGATTCGTTATCATATGTATGTTGATCAAAAGTGAATTGCGAAACCTGAAACAATCTTTTGCTGAAACCATTATCCTATCTACCTTATATGATGACTCATAGTTTTATTTTTAGATTCGCAAAACCCCAATATTTTCAAATTGCTATTTCTCTAGTTTGGGATAATTATTCTGGATTCAGAATCTACCTAATGGATCGATGATTCATGAAATTTAATGAGAGGGCACACACGCATTTTTCCTGACGTGTGTATACCTACGCCTATGTTCATGTTTTTCCCTTATACACTCTGTGCTTGTAACCACCGTAAGGCACGTATTGTTTGTAAGGCTTAAAATAAATTGTTTATGTAGGTCTGTTTTCATTTATTCATAAAAAAAGGGACTACAGTAATTAAAATACTTTTAGGGTCTGTCTATGCCTGATATAAACTTGTCAAATTTTCTGGGCATAGATATTGTCAATTTGTACAATTGTGATTTTGCCTATCGCAAATGCAGATGTGCAAGTTATGTATATAATTGCGTAAACAAAATATGTTCTATAGCAATTAATTCATTAATATTAATGGTAACTATATTCTATCGATATATTATTATTAATATAAATTCTAAATAAATAAGTTTATTGTTTGCCTCTGAAAATTATATTCTTATTTTTGTAGTGTGAAAATTTAAAAAAAAAATAAATTCCTTACTCTTATTTGACACTTATGAGAAATCTGACTCACTCTCTCAAACTTGAGATTGATGTGTCAATGAGGAATTTTATATTTTTAATTAACTAGTAAATATTATATTATTTGATATCAAATTTTAATTCTCTTGTACCAAAATTACTTGGAAGAATTGATCTATTATATCCCTAAAATTTGGGATTTGTTGATACCCACAATATTATTTATTAAGTCTAGATTAAATTTACTATTGTAGTATATATATTATGAGTTTCAAAATTTTGTTAAACCTTGGAAGGCTCAATTTTATTAATTATAGTGCCAAATATATTGAATTTAATATATTCTTTCTTTCATATTTTATTAGCATAAATATCCAAAGTTTTCTACCATTCTTTTTTGCGACATATATGAACTTAGACACTTGTTTCTGATTCTTGTCACAAATTGATTTAAAGGGTACTAATAATATTTTATTTTTAAAATGTGTATAGTGATATGTATATTATATATGTCATTTATATTGAATCTAAAATTGACGTATTTCTCTTTAATATATATTATACTTTCTACTATACTCGATCTAATCTAGACCCATAATTTATTACTTTAAATTTTAAGACAAATACTATTAACTCTCTAATTATGTGTATTGTCGCAATTAAATATTTGGATGGTAATAATATTAAACTATATATTTTATATATAGTGAATAATGCATTTTTTATGCTAAAATTTTAATTATGAATTAAATTTGCATACCTCTTTGTTGTTTATTAGTTAAATATTATCAAAACAACTTATTAAAAAAATTAGGGCAATTTTAAACCAAATATCATCCTTATTTTTAAATTCTTATATAAATCATATTGCTTTATTATCAAAGTCTCACATATGTTCATTTATAATTGTTTATTCTGTATTCATGAATATTTTGAGATGACTATATTATAAGATATTCTCGTTAAGTCATCAAAGGTCATTAGCTCAAAGTATAAGGATGAATGACACACATTGCAAGATAAGTCGTGATTTAACTTCTTTCTTTTTTCCTCTTGTGACTTATCGTATATTATTGCACATATGAAGACATTTAGTCATTCTTCCTTTTTTGTTGTGCAATTATGATATCGTATATGTCATACCCCAATTTTTGACCCAAGCTGTCACTGACACATGTCGTTGGGCCCTACGTTCGTACGCAGTTTAATCTGATCGATCTCTGATTTTCAGCGGAAAATTCGGCAGAGAGGTATTTTAAAATACCTCATTTTTGATTCCGAGTCGGGCCCTCTTCTCTCTATTTCTATTTTTATTTCCACCTTTTATTTTTAATTAACTAAACTTTAATTTTATTTTTCAATTCAATTTTTAGTCACTATTTCCTCTTATTTCATTTGTCTATTGCGTGTCAAAAATAGGTCCATTTTTGTTATTTACTCATTATTTTTTTTATTTATCAATTAGAGGATAATTAGAGGATAATGACCGAAAATCCAAAACAACACAGCCTGTTAATGTCACACATCCAGTAACGCGTATTCATTCATCCCAATCCAAAGTGCATATTCTCTGCACTCTTTAACAAACCCTAAACAACAATCCTGGGACTATAAAAGCAATACCTGCAAACACAACCAGGGGGACCGAAAAATTGCACAACAAAACCTGCAAAACAACCAGAAACCAAACAACAATTTCATCGTTCACCAGCCATCATCGCACAAAACTTTTTCTAAAAAACGCACCAATTCATCAAAACTTGTACACAAAGTTTCGAACCAACAACCAACACGGCAGAAAACTGACAGCGCATCATTCATTAGAAACGGTGCAACAAGGCACCAACAACGGTCACAAGCAACAACATCACGCAAGGATACAAGCTACGTCCAAACCGGCCTCAATATCATCGAATACGAACCAGTAACAAACAACATCACCACGTTACGGATCCGCGAGAAAGAGGAAAGGTATAAGGTTTTTTTCTTTTCACTCTTTCCGTTTTAGATCTAAGGCGAAATGTCCATTTTCTGAGAATTTGGAGTTTGGAAATAGAGAGAGTAGGAAGAAAGAAGTCGAAAGAAGCAAAAAATATATAAAAAGGAGGTGGTTACAGCAGCGGCGCCGCCACCCACGGTGGTCGGCCACCGCGCCGCCACCCCCAACCACCCACTTCTCCACCGGAGAAGATGAAGAGAGAACAGAGAGAGAAGAGAGCGTTTGCTATCAAGAATAGGAAGAGAGATAAAACACAACACAAAATGAGCAAAAAGGGGTCTCACAACCCTTATATATTCCTCTGAACCGGTTTGGTTCACCTGGAATCGGTCCAGGCTTGAACCGAACCGACCCCCAGCCTATCCCCTGAAGCCCAACAGGCCATGCCTCTTAAGCTCAATTCCAATTTTCTTTAATTCCTGAACCCCCCGAATACTGTTAACACCCCCTTGCATGCATCTCTATTTTATTTCAAGTTTGTTTATTTTCTATGCATTTTATTTCCATCGTATATTATTTCACAGCATCTCACATTTTTATCTTTTTTATGCATTTTAAATTACCCTTTGCACTTTATTTTTCTTTTATCATTACATTTTATTTATTTTGTTACTTAGTATCATTCGCATATCTATTTTATGTCATTTAATTTTTTTCTTGCACAAATTTTAGAATGTAAATAGGCTTAATGTAAATTATTTATTTTCCGTCATTCTTACTACATGGATTTAGAAATGTGTATTAGGCTTGATGTAATTTATTTATTATCTTGCATGTTTATTTCCCCGCAGACCTTAGAATATATAATAGGTTTTATGTAATAGCTTTAGGTATATGTGTGCGTGCGTGTGTGTATGCCCCTTTATTTTGTTGCTAGCTTAGGATAAAGATCCTCGCGGTGGTCCAACACCACCATGAGGTACCTACGCTTTATTTTCTTGCTCCGTTAGTTTCAATTTTTTTGGTTTAGTTAAATCTCAAAAAACAAACAACAAAAACATGTAAATAACAAAAGTCACAAAAAATATTTTCATAAACAAACCTTGATTCAAAAATCAAGTGATCCTTTATTTTCTATTCTTTCGTAAGTCAAATTGCAATCAACTTTAATCATACTTTAGCCATTTTCTTTTAA
>Ga0228710_1006219_pt1 | contig 18222 bp, 7 predicted proteins | sample MedpolnodulmetaG_FD_177995 | JGI IMG/M metagenome (GOLD analysis project Ga0228710, IMG submission 177995) | Root nodule microbial communities from Medicago polymorpha collected in Santa Monica, California, United States - pink nodules | ecosystem: Host-associated > Plants > Roots > Nodule...
GACATGATTTTTTTCCTATATATAAACAATTTGTTTTTCATTTTTTTCATCAACCTCTTCCTTCCATAAAAAAAAACACTGCTTTCAAACCCATTCTCATGTCTTTTGTTTGTTTTTTTTTATTTTATTATTATTTTATTGTTTGTTTGACATTTATTATTCTTAAGTTAATTTTTATTGTGATTTCATTGATTTTTCTTTATTTTTCCTACTTTATGTAAGCTAAGTTTACATTACTACTTAAACTGAATTTAAGTTAAACTCAACAATGTTAATTAACGTTAACGCGTGCGTGTTGTACCATCAATAACCGTTGTTGTAGAGTTCATAACATATCAACGTTGAACAACAAGAAAAAAAATAGAAACTCTACCGTTATTGAACAAAAAGAAGAAATTTACTTACTTATATCCAATAGAGTATGGATGAAAGATGTTTTGATTCACTCGAAATTTTAGAATAACAATGAATGAAATCAAAGTTTTAAGAAAATGTATATAAAAGGCAAAGTTTTTTATCCATTGGAACGACGGCGGCGGATCTTCTGCTTCCTCTGTTCCAATTAGGTCAATCAATCACCCTCTTATTCTCTCCATTCCAATTAATCCATATTTGATTTTATGTTCCTCGATTACTTGGGATTGAGACAGTGATTGAAGAGATGAAGAATTGTGGTAAGGGCCAAGAAGAAGGGTATGAGAACAATGATTTTCAGACTTAAATTTAGATTTATATTTAATTAAATTAACCTATTTTAAAAGTCGATATGATATGTCAGAATTCTATTGCTTGATGCTGTAAAACTTTTACACCTAATAAAAAGAAGGTGAACATTCTTCAAAGAAATAACGGTATCAAAAATAATAAAGTTTATTGATCGTCTTGATATGTGCGAAAAAAATAGAAGGTGAGCATTCTAAAGAAGAGAAAAGAAATAATTGTATAAAAAATAATAAAGTTTATTGATGGTTTTGATATGTGTAAAAAAAAAAAAAACGGGTGATCAATCTAAATGGAGAGATCCAGATTCCAGACTCCACTCTAATATTAGTTTGATTGGATATGTTATCATCACTCAATCATTCAATGACATATCATATAAATAAATTTTTTAAGAGAAAATTTATAGTGAATTTTGTTTACTAGATATTTGGTGTCCAATTAAACTTGAAACTTGAACGTAACTGAAAATTTACTACTTAACAAAAATCAACTAATGCATTAACAATTGAAGTTCAATCAAAAGTTATGAAAAATCAAAAGTTGCTTTACTCAGCAAAAGCCCTTCTTATAGACCACATATCAATTATGATTGAGATCGAGTTATTATCGTATCAAAAACGAAACAAATTTCCAGTTCATGATTGAACCTCTTTGATCAGGTCCCACGCAATTCAATAATGCAACTGCGCACTTACTCTACATAAAACAATTCCTTAAGGTTTTAATGGAGCTATATTGAGCGCATATTAAAAATTGTTGTCTTTGATTTTATTTTTTCTTTTTTCAATTTTGGTTTAAACTAGATCTAAAAATTGTTGTCTTTGATGCTCTAAAGCAACAAATTTTTGCTTTCAAAGTAATAGGTGTTGTTTCTATAGGTCAGAATTGTTGTTGTATGGTACCAAGAAAAAGATTCAAGTTTCACATTGTTTTATAGAGAGTGACACTCATCGGTCACACCTTAATTAGAAACAAATTTTGTATGTATGCGTTATATATGGTACATTAAACAACTTATGACAATTCTTTCATATTTCATGGTTGTTTTGAAGGTCAGACAATGAACACCGAAGTGCAAAATCATGGTGGTTCAACCGAAACCCCAACGAATAAAAAATCAAATAAAGGTTGGAGAAAGTTATTAGAAGGGATAGGGAGTTGGTTGTCCTACAAAAACAAGGAGAAATGGTTGGATGATACGAGAGGGACTTGGGTTTAATAGCGACAGTCATCGCAACAATGACATTTCAAATGATTTTAAATCCACTCGGTGGCGTTATGTCGATTAAAGATGGCACATATTTGAAAAATATTCATCGAGACGAATCCAACAAAATCTTATATGATATTATTTATCGTTGTATATTAGTAGAAAAATATGGTCAAAGTATGATTTATCAATAACATACATTGTCAAACATGTCATATATTATAAGACGGATGGACTATATATTATTGGTGCTATTTACCATGGACCCTAAAAGTTATTTATGATTGGAGCTATTTACCATGGAATTTCACGGGATTCAACCTTCACACTTTAACTATAATATAAACATCATTTTGATATTAAAAAAAAAAACATCAAAGACATTTTTGGCGGAAAAAGACGAGGTAGTACTATTCTTGTTTTTCGTTGTGGAACTGCTCGTGGTAAAAGGCATTTCCCATTAAAAAAAAAAATAGGATACTTTTGCAAATACCTCAAAATATGATAAATACTATCGTACAGAGAATATCTACATGAATATTGGATAGACAAAAATATCATTTTATTCAAGGTGGCTGATAATGGATATTATTATTTATTCGTATACATGGATTGTGGTAGAAATAGGTTAGATCGAGTTAATCTTTACAAGACTTAAGTCTAACCTTATAAAAATTTCAAGGCTAAAGTTAGATTTGTTACTTGTCATTAACTTGATTTAACGCTTGTGTCTAGCCTTTTTGATAGTCTAAAATGATCTAATAGTCTACTTAAAGGTCTATTCCCTCTAGTCACATTTATAAACAACTAGTCTTTTTTAAAATTTATTAAATAATTGATATATTTGGACTATATATAGTTTAAATACCTCAACTATTCAATAAACCTGAAAAAATGAATATTTACTTATAAATGTAATCAGATAAAGTATTTCATATTTTGGTAAAAAAGAAGAAAAAAAACTCTCAAAACAGAAAGCTAGAAAATTATTGAGAATAAGTTCTATTTTAATTTTTAAGATCCAACACGATTTTTAAGAAAATCTTGACTCATATGACATCCTATTTAAAATTTATTTTACAAGTACTCTCAAATAATATGTTACAAAATATTGATGCAAACTAGTATGTTTACATTACAGTTAAGAAAACAAATTTATGTTTTAACGCTAATTACAAAAAATACGTTAATAATACAAATATAATTATATAATAATTGTTTATATTTATTTAAGTTGGTTTGGTGAGGTAAAAGGACTTTTCTATTGTTACAATCTGATATAGATTAAACCTGGTGCAGATTAGACCATAAGTTCTTATAGATCGATCTGGCCTATTTTTATTCTTAAATGTACATTGTGAATACTCATTGTCATCCTTATATCCAAAGCCTCAACCAAGAGAAGATGGACACATGGACCTTGACAAGTAGTTATGAGTAGTTAGGTTGCTTAGGATTGTATTTTTAAAAGAAATGGTTTCTTACAAATTTTTAATAATAAAAGTGTTTTCTTGAATGAAAGTGATATAAAATTGATAAAGATAAATTGTAGAAAAATGAAAAAATTGGATACATATTAGTTGACTTGAAAATCATGGACCATAAGTGATGATTGAAAGTTTTAGGAACAAAATTGATGAAAAATTTAGAGGGACTAAAGCTTGAAATTTGAAAATTTTATAGAGACCAAAAATTTATTTAACCATTTTATCATTTGTATAATATTATAATAACATCAACAATTTCACTAAAATAGGAACATAGTTTAAATCTTTAATTGATTATGATATATATATATATATATATATATATATAACGAAATACGATAAAATAAACATAGAGTTAAGTGCGATACAAAAGTGGAAAGACATAAATGTTTGTGTCCATCTTGATGCTAGTTCTAATAATTAAGGAAGTATTTATTCATTATTATACAATGAATATGTATTATAAAATACTTCCTATTTTTTAACAAAAATAAATGTTATTCATTCATTCAAATTGATAGAGTATCGATACAATACAAATTCAAAGCAGCTAAAGATAAAAAGGATGAATCTGCGAACAAAATGTTAATAGCATAAAACGGCAAAGTACATGTGCTTACAAATATGACTATATTCAAACCACTGAAATACTTATGTTTTGGATATGCAACATTGACGATGCAAAAGTTATTGATTGAATTTGCACTTGATCAAAGTTAACCTTTCAACCTGAATCAAATAAACACCGCACTAAGACGGAAATAAAAAACACACCACACAAAGACAAAAAAATCAAAATAAACAAAGACGTGATAGACGACGAAATCACAAAAGCAAACGAAAGAAAAGTGAAAATATGTGAAAATCATTTGTTTAACTAAATAGAAAGAGTACAATTCGGAAGGGTGATTTCAAGGTAAAATTGAGCGCTAAATCACCCCTCTTTGGTAGATCTAGAAGAAGAAAAGTTGTGATTGTGACGGCTAGGGTTTGAAAAAAGAAAGAGAGAGAGAGAGAGACATAGTTTTTTTTCCTCTACTACTTATTACTTGTCGTTTTTGTAAAAAAATTCTTATATATATATCATTTTTAAAGTTCAATGTAACGTTTATTATTGTTTTGTCAATAATAGTCTTAAATATTTTTTGCAGAGAGATAAATAAATGAAATGAGATAATTAAAAATTAAACGTATTATTTATATATATATATATATATATATATATATATATATATATATATATTAACAAACTTGATTGGTCATCTTGGTATGTGTAAAACATATCTAAAAAAATTTAAAGTAAAAAGGAATGGATGGATGGAGTGGAGTATTGATAAAAAATGGTGAACATTGATATTAGTTTGGTGGGATATGAACAATTATTTATAGCATATCATATTTTTATATTAATTTATTATTAAAATAAATTTCAATTTTGGACTGGTATGGAGGACCATACCATGTGGACCGGTATGGATGGAGAACCATACCACGTTCATTTTACTATACATTAACTATTCAACATGTTCAGATCAGCTTGATCACATAGGTCACATGAGCTCCATATTCAGAATGCTTAGATCAGCTTGATTGTTCATGTCGAATGATCTCCACCTTCAGAATGATTAACTAAGATTGATCGTTCAGGTCACGCGAGCTCCACCTTCAACATGTCTAGCTCAGCTTGATCGTTCAGGTCACATGAGTTTCACCTTAAAGATGAGTAGCTTTTTCTCAAGTTATTGGCCAAGTAACATTGTACTCCTCCTCTTTGAGGTATCTCATAATGTGTCACCTGTACTACAAGAACAAGTGACGTGAGCTGCAAACCCTAACTCCACGCGCCCTGTACGGACGAGCAATGCAAAGGAAGAGTGACCAGCTCCATGCACTGCAATACATGTAAGGACGAACTACGTGGATCTCAGGGGGTTACCTTAATGGGCCTGAATATCTAAAGAGAGACTCATTAGGTCAATGAAGTGATGCCTATAAATTGAGACATTTAAAGAGCAGAAGAGGAGGATGATTCATCTTGGACAATGTATTTTCATCTAAATCATTTTCAGTGTGTTCTTGAAATTCCTCACTACACATTTCACTGAGCAGCTTATTTGTTGTAACAATCTCGCATTTACATACGTGAACAAATTTATAATAATTTTTGTTTACGAGATAGTCGGTATTTAATCAAACTTGAAAGTATCTAAGAATTACCCAACAAAAATCAACAAATGAAAGATCAAAAGTTGCTTTAATAAGCAAAAGCCCTTCCATATAGTCCACATATCAATTATCATTGAGATCGAGTTATCGTATCAAAAACGAAACAAATTTCCAGTTCATGATTGAATCTATTTGAATAATGCAGCCGCGCACTAACTCTAGATATATAGTGGATGTTTCCTCTATGACTAACAAACTTTATAAAAGATGTTTAACTTCTTTTCTTTTCCATTCTTCTTCACAAAAATGTTACCATTTAAAAAGTAATTCGGTTTCTAATTTTTATATAATGTGCCAAACTAGTCTCTATTATGAAATATGAATTTATGTAGCACTCAGTTCACCACTCATGTTGTCACATGTTACACCCGTTGACGGCACAGGATAAAATTTAAGAAATTTTTGCCTATCTGCAAATTGCGAGGGATAATAAAATGTTTAAAACCTACCATTTCAAGGAGCAAATTAGTGATTTACACACACACCAAATAAAAGATATTAGTTGGCAGATTAAAATACCGCATATAGGAAAATCAGTCCTCTAATGTATAAACATTGATCAAAATGTCTTTGTTTTATTTTGAAATCCACAAATATATCTCTGAAAATTATGTTCAAAATATTGTTTTATTAACTTTTGTGGTTTTTTTTTACTGGTTATGAACTTTTATTGATAAAGATTATGACATGATATATTAATGAGTATGTGACCCCTTTATGTTGATAGCACATCAATGTAATCCACACAAGATTATTTTTCCTCTAAACTTGGAAACTAATTTGCTTGTAATTAGTCCTCACACCATTGCAATTACTTACAAAAATTTCTCTTAGACTACCTAAAACTCAGACAAATAAATCCATTGTGAATTGACATTAATGTGGGATCATTGTATCATGCAATATGACATTTTCTGAAGCAGTACTATAGAGGTTCACCATTCCAAAAATATTGAAATTTATTTCCTAATATTTTAGTTTTCATCCTTTGCTGAAAATAACGATTATTCAAAAAATTCATAATTTTCATGTCCGAAGCAGTACTATAGAGGTTCATCATTGAATCCTAGATAACTCTTAGATAAGAGGCTTGAATACAAGCGGAAAGCTTTCTATAAAGTATTTGGAATTTGAAGTTCACTTGGATCTTTGTATTTTTGAGATTTGATGTGAGCTTTTTGGACTTGGAATAAGGGATTATAAGAATTCAAGATAGCACAATTAGATTTGAAAAATTGTTTATCTTGAATGCCAATGTTGTATTTATATAGACCAACTTTGATTTGACATTGAGGCGATCTTCTTTGAAATTTGTGGTCATTGAATTGATCTTATCCAATATGACCGTTGTAGAGAATTTATCAAATTCTCGGTCGTCGTCCTTGTACAATTTGCATGTATTATCGTGCATGACTTATACTATTCTACACACATGACTTGTACTAGTGTAGCTGGTTTAATATAGACAATTGTCTCCATATTTGAAACTGTGAGAGAAAACTCTTTGGTGAAGAAGATAGAATCGTCTTCACTAAGTTGAGGTATGAAAGTGTTTTGCCAATCACTACAAGAAATCAGCCTTTTAGTGACCAAATATCAATCGCTACACCATCAAAATTGGTCAAGGGCAGATTTAGTGACCGAAATAGCGATGAATAAAAAGAGTTGCTAATTCATTGGTCATAATCCTTTATTACTGATATAGCAACTGAATCTAGAGTCTAGAGACTGATAAGAAATTCTAATATGGTCACAAGACCAAAGAAAAAGTGTTTGGTCACACACACATAAAGAAATATTTTTTTAATATTAAGGAGGAAATTGATAAAAAAGATGATTGAAAATTTTGAGGAGAATCTTTTTATGTGTGTGTCCACCATGGAAGAATACTTCAGAGACTGATTTAGTGACTGAATCTAGAGTCTGATGTTGTTACCGATTCAAGACAGTATTAGAGTCTGAATATAGAGTAGAATTTGGAGACTGAAATTAGAGACAGAATCTAGACTCTGATGAGAGGGATGTAAACAAAAATTCATTTACGAGGGAAATTTTTAGGTTTCTTCATTTTTTATGATACAATGAAAGAGGGAAATTTGTTTGACACACCCGCTCAAAGTTAAAGCTTAAGTATAGCAATAATAATTATAAAATAAAAACTTATAATCTTTTTTGTGACATAAAGTGGCTTCATAATATAAATATTTTTTATTTTATAAATTGAGAAATTAAGAGAGTATAGACAATGATATTTTGCTAGCTGAAAAATTGGTTTTTAAATTAGTCGCTAAATAAATTTTGTTACTGATTTAGAGACCAACTTGGTTTTGGTTAATTTTGTACAATAATCGTTAGTTATATTGGTATCTACTATGACCAATTTATTTAAGTGTCTAAATCGGTCTCTAAACTACAATTTCTAGTAGTGAATGGACACTTATATTAGAAAATCAACTTGTTCTTGCCAAAGTGTAGTTTAAGGTTTTTTCTACATAAATTAAGAAATGCAATGATGGAAATGATGGTGTCAGAAGACAATATACTTTTACCAAACTATATTTATTCATTATTAATGTATATCTCCAACGAAGCCACAACAATAATCTTACCGGCTAGGTAATCTTACATTAAAGAATGCAAATCACATTCATTTTGAAACAATTTTTTTTATTGCTAAAGTGACGTTCATTTTAAAACTGGTAGAGTAAGAACAAAGCTATATCTTGGTATAATTGATTATTTTTTAGGACTTCTTATTTGCATTTTAGTTGATTTCTAGGTAAAGGTAATAATAACAACAATATAAACACAACTTATTACAAGTTCAACTTCAAATCAATCAAGACAAATATTATTAGTCATCTGTGTAAAACTATTTTAAATTAAAATGCATATCTCATTTTTCTTATTAAGATATCTCCAACGAAGCCACAACAATAATTTTACCAACTAGTTAATCTCTTTTAAAAAAGTTTGAAAAGGGTGAGTATGTTATTATTTAATTTAAAGTGAAACTAATAGTCACTTTATTACAACTATCTTCAAAGGAATTTGAACTTCATACACTAAAGTTACAAATCGCAATATCAAATTCCTATCACTTTACAACAGTCTTCGTTTTTGTTTATGGAATTTTTATTAATTAAATTGAAACTAATATTTATTTTACAACCATGTTCAAAGAAATTTGAATTTCATCCCTTAAAATTATAAATTACAATATCAAACTCTAACCACTAAGCTCACACCTCCCGACCCAAATAACCTAGATACCAACACTCCCACATAATAAAAGACAAGTTCATACATAATATTAACTTACAAGCACTCCCAAACAAAGACTAATTTAATAACTTACAAGCACTCCCAAACCAAAGACCAATTAATTAAGTTCTTAAAAAACTAGCAACTAAACCGAAATCTCCTTTGTACTCTTTTGTTCAGTCATAGCCATCTTACTTCTGTTGAGGAAAAATTCCACTCCTCAAATAACCAACCTTATTGTGAGGCACAAACCAAGAATTGATAACAATCCAATCCAAGTAAAAACCAACTTCTCAAGAAACTTGTTAGCTTTTTCAAAAACAGGATCTGGTGTGCTCATTTGCAAAGCTGTTATATATGAAAGTGCAAGGCTTGTGAGAGTTATACACATCCCTATTGCTAACATCCACATAGGTAACCTATGATGCAAACGAATTCCACTCACAAGCAAGAGACAAATACTTAGTGATACAACAAAACAAATTGTGTTTGAAATAAGAAACCTATGATAATCATTAGGGTATATAATAGCCAAAACAGCTTCTCCGGGACATAGTTTTGGGTCATCACCGTTGTCTTCGTCTGGAAGACATGGTATATCATTTCCTGTTTCTTTTACTGGTCTAACACCGCCTGGTGGATTAAACGCCATTTGAAAGGTCATTGTTGAGATTACTGTTGCTATTAAACTTAGGTTCCCTCTCATGTAGTTTAACCATTCTTTCTTGTCTTCTTCATTCATCCAAAGGTGCCCTGATTTTGCTACAATGTACTTTATCCAACCTTTCTTTGAGCTTGTTGTTTCCTTACCAACTTCTTCTTCATATGTTATGGATTGCGTTGGACCAGGACTATCCATGGTTCCTTCAAAAAAGAAAACATGCATGCATGCATAAATTAAAACCTTAAAGAATTATAAAAACATGTCAGATTAGTACTACTACTAACCATAAGATTACCTAGGTTAATCCTTCAACCAAAATAGGTAAAAAAAAGTACATGTATTTGATCCAAATTAAGGGGAACATTTTGGGCATGGCCGTGGCGCTTGGCTGAAACCAGATTTGGGCATACGAGATGTTTTCTCTTTCATGGAAGAGATGGCTAATATTTGGCTCAAAACATCTACCATAACAAACAAAAAAAATTACGGGGAACATTTTGTTATAATTATTTTCAAATTTATCTTTCTAATATTTTTTTAATACAAAAAAAAAAAAGAATTATATCAATTTTCCGATTTAATTATATCAATTGGTTTTTTATCTTACACTTGTGAGACATTTTACTTGTTGTACTTAGAAGTTTTTATTTTTTAAGGTCTCATGCCCTTGCTTTAACATCTTGAGCCCTAGGACGGTCCTCGTTGCATGACTTTAAGATTCCTCTTTATTCAAAGATTATTTTTTATTTTAATAGAAGAAGACATAGACACTCTAGAGAATCTTCATATATTCACCATCATGTATAGTCAACACTTTACATACTCTCGTCCCATATATGTAAGTTTATTTCATAACATCAATCTCCCTAACTATTGGAGTTGATACATAAGAATTATATGTACAAACAATACAAAAACTTCATCATTAGGACGATGAAAATATTAATTACATACCTTGGCTGTTTTTTATTTATATGATGAAAGCTTAACTGAAGATGCTATTTGGAATCGGCTGTGGAAGCCAATGTGTAGTGTGTACTTCTGAAGACAAATAAGGCTATATATACAAGAAAAATTAATCATAAGTTGTGAGATAAGGGCATGGAAGGAATTTTCTCAAAGATTCAGGTACTTTTTTTTATTAATTGTGAAAAATAAAGTTTATTTATCAATTGATTGTGATAATTTCATGTTTGGATAAGTTAACTAAAAAATGATTTTAGAATAAATTTTTTTTTTACAAGAGAATAAATATAATTTGCTTAGATCATATGTATAATCAATTTGCTGATAAGAAAAAATATGAAAATAAATTATTTAAATTATAATGTCAAGGAAAAATTTAAATCACTATAATCATTTTAATAGATTTGTTTTTTTGACGAAATCGGTCTGACAGGTTAATATCCCTTTTATCAACTTTCTCAGATGTTCCATCATTTTCAAAATTTTATAAAATAAATGGAAATTCTACAAACAAAAAAAACCTTTTTACGACTGAAAAAGATATTGGTCATAGCGTGCATATTTGTGGGGTTTTATCATTATGGGGTCAATTATTGAACTACTTAACAAACAAAAAAATTGTTTCTTTTAAGAAACGAACAAAAAATTTTAAAACCCACTATTCAACAAAACAAAAATATTCCATAAAAAACAAAACAAAACAAAAATTGTTATAAAACTATTAGAATAAGAAGAAGAATAAAGAGAAGTAGAGAAGAATAGAGAGAAGAAAGAGGATTATATTATTCTATTGTTGTGTACAATTATGTTATATGTGGTCTCTATTTATAGAAAAGTACAATGACATGACTTAAGAGTTAAGTACTTAAGGGATAAGTACAAATAGGTGTGACTTAGAGGATATGTAATATGTTGTCACTTAAGATATAAGTACAAGGGTCTGTGGATATCCACTTATTATATTCATAACACTCCCCCTTGGATGTCCATCATGGATATGCCTGATTAAAACCTTACTAGAGAAAAACCCAGTGGAAAAAAATTCTAGTGAAGGGAAAAAGAGTACAACATCCTTTTGTGTCATAATCCGCCTTGTTAAAAACCTTACCAGGAAAACTCAATGGGATAAAACTATAGTTAAGGGAAAAAGAGTGCAGAACACATTTGTCTTCCCCTCATAAAGACAATTATATATGAGACAAACAGGGTTAAATAATCATTTATGCTAGTTATCCAAAATCTTTATTTGACGGTGACTCTGTTGAAAGATATGGTATATCTCCATGCTCTTCCCCAAATTAACAGTTCTTGAGATATTGTCTTCGTATTGATTTGTAGAAAGAGTCTCCTTAAAAAAAATTAGAAAACCACAAGTTTCTTGTATGTGTGAAATCACAATCCTTGATAAAAAGCATTCTCCACTTCCTTGATGTAGTGCTAACATTTTCAAATGATCGGATGATATTGTTGTTTCTCTAAGATACAAATTGTATGCTTGACTTTGTTGCAATATCTGTATTTACTAATATTGACAGAAATAAAATACCAAGATATATATAATAAGTAAAATATATTAGTGTCCTCACTTGACCAATTCAAGTTGTTCATAATTTTCTTGAGGACATGGTTTTTACTTACGTCAAGTGACATCTCAATCATTCTAGTATATATTCAATTAAATTTGTCCATATCAAAATTTATATAACAAATTTTAGAATCTCTTCATGAGTTCTAATAATATTTATACCATTATCATAAAATCGATTATAACAAATTCATTTCCAAATCCTTAAAATGGAGAAATGATGTCATCTTTCCAATAGTTTCGATAATGTGTCTCACACAAATGAAATCCTTCGGGGAGTTTCATATAATCACCACTATCAAGTGAGCCATACAAATATATTGTATCACATCTTTCATATAATTTGAGTCTTTCATGTGCTACTGAACTTGATCAAGTATGAAAAAGTTCTTGAATTCACTTCAGGTGAATATGTCTTTTAAAATTAAATGGTAGACATTTATTGATTCACTTCCATTGAACATATCAAACTCTCTATATAAGTATTTTACTATTCTAATTCCTTTTTCGCGCAAAAAATCATATATATTCATTTAACTTCACACCTTCAAGTGTGTGGACAACAAGTCTAAAAAAAAATTATGCTTTATGAAGCAAGTTCGATTTCACTGGAATTGTCTCTTTTCATTCTGTAGATATTTTCTTTATCTATAATCTTTAGTCGACTTTAACACATGATCCTCATTATTATTTATCACATATAGCGCTATATTATATGGAAAAACACGTCAACGTTGACTTCATTTCGGTTCCATCTCATTTCACTGAGATCTTTTATTCATGACATAATTTACCAATATTTTATAAGTTTCAGGTACCTGATTAATTCTTCTGGAACTGAAAAATCAATTATGTCAGAAACTCTTTTAGAGTTTCTATATCCTCGTTTGAGTTATCTTTCCTTTAAGCTCCTTTTCTTATTTAAGACTTTTTATATTTGGAACCGATTGATCTATCATGCTTCAGGCACGATTGAGACTCATTTGCAATATTAGATTATCTGATGTGGACATCTATTTCATTTGGAGCATTTGCAGCTGATATTAGATTTGTTTACCTTTGCAAATGAGTTATTAATTGAGGATCAAGACGAGACAAAAATATTTCCTTTCAAATAATTTATTTGAACTTCAGGTTCACAATTTTTAGCTGCTTATCATCTCCCCCTAATATTGGGAAAACTAATCCATCAATTGATAATCAGCCTACTAGGCTGTAAACAAGCTGGCTCAATACAATTAATGGTAGATGGAGATTTATATCAAATATATTTTCTCAATATTCTTTCAAGATTTATCATAGTGCATTATATTGAGCAATTGTGACATACACAACACATCCAAAAGTTCACTTAGATGAGAAATATCAGGTTGTTAACCTTAAACCAATGATAAATTAAGAGGAGAACTTACATATAGTGATGTGTTGGCTTGATGCATATCAATATCTCAATAAACAAGACTATTGATTTCCAAAATTGAGTTTATAAGGCATGATCTCATAACCAAAATAGAGTTTAAGGTATGGTCTGATAAGTATCAATCATACAATTAACTTTAGACGTCTAAAGAATGGATATTCAAGTCCATTTTTATGAGCATATGCTACAAGTATTTCAATATCAATTACAAATGATACTGTGCTCCTGATTTTCGGGTATCAATCCATTGATTGGTTTTGAACCTTTAATCTTTGAACTTTCTACTTTTATTTTTGGGAAGGGAAAAAGAGAAAAAAAACCCTTAAGAGAATTTGGATCCGGGGGTTGATTTCGCGGAGGGAAGGTGTTAAGCACCCTACACGACTACGGTACTCCGTAGGAACCTTTTGCCTAATTTATCTTGTGCTAATTCATTTTATTTATCTTGAAAATACTTGCCTAAATGTCTAAGTGAAAGAATGGAGGGAGAAGAAGTATGTTTTTGTAATTTTTTATTTGATTTGGAAGGATTAGGTCCTTTGCCTACATACCCACAAGTGGGATCAAAACCAATGTAGTTCACTCTCAAAATTTATTTTTTGTGAGTTAGGTTAATTTTATAATTTTTTGAAAATAGTTTTGAGAAGAGGAAAGAGGCCTCAAGGCATGAGAGAAAATAAGATGAGGTTGGTTAAATTTTAATTACAAGAAACTCAAGTCTAGATATGAGTATTAAGTTGATTAAACATTTGATTAAGAAAATAAAAGGAAAAAGCACTTGGATTAAAATCCAAAGTCTTAAGAAAATATTTTTTGAGTTTTGCATATTTGATTTTTTTGGATAAAAGGATTTTTCTAAATTAAACGCGAATTAGTAAACTAAGCGTAACGGAGTAACGTGACAAAAAAGCGAGAAATTTACAAAGGATGTTGGATCCCAAGCAAATTCTCAAGTTATGAACATGAACCTAAAATTACTAGTAGTTTGATTTTAATAAAATAATTAAATTCCAATAATTAACCTATTTTTGTCCCTAATTCATTTTGGTCCTCGATTGCGGTTTATGGCATAATGCGGTAAATAAATTGTGGTGTCGGTGCATCTTCTCATTATCACGATTACATAGTCCCTAATTACATTCTAAAGCTTCAAAGAACAAAATTAATGACAAGAAAATAAAAATGCATAAATTAAATTACAACCAAAACTTATTATACACACTAAAACAAAATAAAATGACAAAAAATAAATATGCATAACATAATGAACAAAATATAATGTAAAATAATATAACCAAATAAAAACAGTAAAATAAACAGTTAAAACAAAGCAAAAATATTTTTAAAGGAAAGAAAACAAAGAGAAAACAAATTTTAAGAGGAAATGGTGTAATAATTAAAAACAGTGGTGCATTTAACAAAACAGTAGAGAATCTTTGGGCTTAAACAAGAAAACGGGTCGGTTCGGATTACTGGGTCCTGGATTGGTCAAACCGGCCTAAAGGAAGGGTTATGGGTTTGGCTCAGGCAGATCAGATCTGGACCGTCCGATGAATCAGGAGGTCCAGGTTTAATCATGAAACAATTCATCACAGCCGTTGGATATGAGATCCAAGGGTTAAAAAACATCAAGTAAATACTAAAATAGAAAAAAAAAATGGGATAATAAAACGTGGACCGTCAGATCGCAGATCTGACGGTTCAAACGGGCAAGTACATAATAACTCGAAAAACAACAACACACAAGATCAAAAACAGGTTCATCATTGGCCGTTGGATCTTAGATCCAACGGTCTAGATCCTGAAGGTATATTGAATACCATGGATCCATGTGCACAGAAGCAATAAAAAAAAAATACTATAAATTTGAAGTTTGCCAAAAAAAACACACATAATACAAAATATTTCTCTTTCTAAGTTGAACTTAGAGAGAGAAGCTCTCCCTTCTCTCTAACTTCAAGCTCGTCGGAGAAGAAGAGTGACGGCGGTCGGAAACTGTTCCGACGCGGTGGTTGGCCGAAGGGCCGCCGCGTCGGAATTTTTTTTTATTACCTTTTTTAGATTCCGACTCCTTTTCTTCTTCTCTACTTGAATCTCAACTCATAAATCACAAAAACCAAACACAACAACCTAGATCTAAGATTTGAAAGAGTAGATCTCAAAACTTCCAAACATCAAAATTAACATTCATACTAAGAATAAAATGAACAGAGTAGCCTATACCTTTGGTTGGAATGGCGAGAAGCTAAGCAACGACGGAAAACTTCAAAGGAGAACTCCGATCTAGCTTCTATAAGTCTGGATCCGAATTCGCGGCTCTTCTCTGTTTTCCCTCTTTTACTTCGTTTTCGGGCTTGTTAACGCGATAAAGATGTTTGCTAATGGTGAATAGATTCGGACTCGTTATTGTTATGATGGTTTCGCGAATCTGGTATATTGTTTGTGAGTGAAAAGTGTTGTTTGTATGAAAATGGATTTCTAGAAATTATCGTTGTTCTTCACTGTTTTTGAATTTTTGTTGGTTTTCTGTGTTTGATCTAAGAAATCTTGGAGAGAGAGAGAGAGAGTTTTCGTGTTTGTGTAGTAAAAGCTACGGCTACAGTGATTGTGATTTTTCTCTAACGGGTTCTGACTCTCTCTGACTCGCTACAGTGCATTAATGACAGCTTAAATAGTGACAGACTAGGGTTGTGACTCATACATACAAGGACGAAAATGCCCTTAGGCTGAACAGCAAGACACAAAATGCATTTGGACCTTGGACTAAAATTAAATCAAAATGAGATAATGACAATAATAAAAATGAAAATGACTTTAGAAATAAAATACAATACTAATGTAAAAATAAAATAAAAGTGGTAAAAATAATAAAATCTAAAACTGTCCCTTTCGGTAACCAAATGAGGTAGTTTAAAATACCTCTCTGCCGAAAATTCGTCTGAGACGACAACACTACTTGGCTTTTAAAATATGAGTACAAAACTTTTTAACTGATCAAAACAAGTAATAATTCTAAAATACAAACAAAAATGTTTTAATTAATTACAGAAATAAACAAAATAGGATTTAACCGCTTACAAAGCGAATAAAATGTTTTAACCATCAACAGTGCCAATAAAATGCTTTAAATACTTAAAAAACGGATAAAAGTACGCGTAACTTGTCAAAAAATAAAGCAAAGATTCTGGCTGTTTAAAATACGCGTAAAGACTTTAAAATACGAATAAAAAGTTTCGAACTGGTCAAAATTTGGGGTATGACAGATACTTATCAAATGATTTCTGAATAATTCAGAAAATAAACTCTTGGTCAAATTTGTTGACAGAGTAATCTCACAAACTTCTGGTTGTGAGTTGACAATAACCATACATGTGATCATTTAGTTGATGCATCGATTCAAGTAATATAAAATTCAAGTGATTCACATGATCGGTGTATTGATTTACAAATATCGCCTTATATAAGTGAGACACTGATTCCTTTAAATTGTCAACTTCCCTTAGGAACTAGTAACACAATTTTTTTTTTACTAGATTGAAGAATCTTCAGGCTCTCCAATATATATCCATAGTTTATCTATTTTTTAACTAGTTTCTCGCATCATAATAAATCCGGGATAACCCAACCGGTATTGCCAACGATAAATTTAATATAATATGTAAACTTCTGGTTTACATTTACAATAATATATGTTTCATTTATTCTAATTCATTTGAAACAATAATGAACAACAACATAATTCTACCCAAATGAAATTATATAATGAATATTCTAAAAACCTTGATTAATCTTTTGCATTACCATAATTATAGCAATTATAAAATAAACTAAACACGGAATTTCTTGAACAAGTAAAAATTTATAAATCATACAATTTTTATTTCAAGGTGTTAGTTAGCCACACACAACTTACGAATAAAATATCTTTCCAAAGTTTGACATCTCCAAAATGTAAATTATGTGTGACATAAAAAAATAAATTTATTTCATAAGAAAAAATAGATGTCTAACATAAAATATTTATGAGATAATAATCATGAAGGAATTTTCAAGAATTATGTAGAGAAGAGTTTGTGTGTACCTTGTAATTTAAGCCTTATAGAAGTCTTATGCAATAAGAAAGAAGAAAATCACATCCGAACTTTGATCATAGAATAAGGAAACAATCATGCAAGTTTCAATCCATATAGTAGAAATATGATCGTATCAAGAAAATCTTTGATCAAACACTAGTTTCCCAACTGATATAAGCTTACACTAATGGAATTGTATGACTTTGACATGCATCATATCAATAGTAATCTCTACTAAAGTAACTACCATAACCACGATATTGGTTATATAAAACAAATAGTATGAGCTATTCACTTCTGGGAATGACGTTCAATGTGACCTTTCACCATTTTAATCAAGAATTACTCTTTGTTCAATTACAAATGTGACTAAATTTTTTTTTATTTTTGAAAAAGGCCAAAAAGAAACTAGATGTGATTAATCTTTCAAAAATATTATTGAAGATATTCACTTATTTTGCTACTTCAGAAACATATTCGAGTGATATATAAATGCACATATTGTCTCATATTTTCCCCTTCTTTTTACCAGATCAAATAGATCTTATAAATCTCTACAATGTTTTAAATGTGTAGTTTTTTTTTTTTTTATAAATTAAACAAC
>Ga0228710_1006220_pt1 | contig 18218 bp, 11 predicted proteins | sample MedpolnodulmetaG_FD_177995 | JGI IMG/M metagenome (GOLD analysis project Ga0228710, IMG submission 177995) | Root nodule microbial communities from Medicago polymorpha collected in Santa Monica, California, United States - pink nodules | ecosystem: Host-associated > Plants > Roots > Nodule...
ATTAATTGCATATTACGTTATATCAGTGCCACATATACTTTTGAATAGAGGTTTCATTTATTTATATTGTACATCGATAGATTAAGATTGACTTTTTCTTATAATTACAAACAATTAACATGTGTTTCTTGCTAGAATTAAAGATTGATGTATACAAAAAGTACTCCCTCCGTTCTTTTTTAATTGTCATTTTTACAGATTTTTTTTGTTTCTAATTAATTGTCACTTTCAAAGTTCAATACAACGTTAAATGTTGTTTTACCTTTATTACCCTTGATTATTTATTGTAGAGAGAGAAGTATTTGAAATGAGATATTAAATGATGAAGGTTATTATAGGAAAAAAATGAATTGTTGTATTAAAAGTAGTAAAAAGTATTTGTTGTCTTGGTTTGTGTAAAAAACTCAAAAGTGACAATTAAAAATAAACGGAGGGAGTAATATTTAAGGAAGAGTTTTGAATTGCACCAACGAATATCGTAAACGATGTGAGAAATGTTAAATTAAAAACAATGTTTGTAACAAAATCACAATCAAATCCATAAATTCTTGTAGACCCGAGTTTTATGAAGACCCAACATTCGATGTAATTACATTATTCAGGAAAAAAAAATCAATTAACAATTTTTTTAGAATTGAAAAAAAGAAAGAAATAATATGATCTTAATAATTAACATATTCATCGTCATAAAGGGTCGTTCTTTTTTAGGTAATGAATCTTGCATTACTTTTGTTAAAAAAAAAATAAAAAATATGCGGAATGTTTTTTAAAAATAAAAACGCAACTAGTTTATTGCAAATGAGCTTATAATTATATTTAGGGTCAGAAAAGATTATTCAAGTAGGATTTATAATTAAAGAGGGATGAAGTATCACCCAGACATTGAATCATATGATATCTTAACTAAAATTCGTTTAATATGTTTAAATACATATGAATATGAATGGATTATATATTAAAATAAGATGCTTATCATTTAAATTAGTTCGTCATATGTTATACATATCATTAAATGACCTAACGAAAAAAAAGAAAGTGAAAAATGAAAATTAATATTATTAAAATGATTGCAAAATACTTGTCAATCACCTTGTAATTACAACTGATCCAAGTTGAAAATAATATGAAAATGAAGAAGAAAAAAACTTGTGAGACTTATACAATTGAGTTTGTATTTGTGCTCTATTGTCAAATACAACCCGAGATCTGCACCACCACTAACGTTCCTTACAGAATACATTTTTCTCTAAATAAGATTTGCATCATATTATACTCTTAATACACAATATATTTAGATCAAATTCAGTTTGTGTTGCCTTAAACATCAAAATCAACTCATATTTGTTTGACAGTTCTCAAACATGGCAGCGCTGCTGATGCTGGATTCGACCTTGTAAATCAAAGTTTGGCAAAATTGTTAATCAAAGTTCAGCAAACAATAGCAAGAACTATACACCCCTAATACAACAATTAAAAAATGATTAATAAGAAGTCTACAAATTCATTCATTAGAATTAAAACGAAATTAATAATATGAAGTAAGAATGACAGATTGTGTTGCACCAACAAAAAAAAAAAGAATGAGAGATTGTCACTTTGAACATCACAAATAAATCAAAACCTAGCAATAGGAACAATCAATCACATTGATTCCCTCACATGATTAATTTTAGAAATTTAACTTTTATATGAAATGGGAGCAAGAAAAACAATAAAAGAATAAGAAAACAAAAAAATAATTTAACAAACCAAGAAAACATTGGTTTAGTGCTGTCTCTCAAATATTTGTGTTGTATTTCGAAAATGGTGTGAAAAGTATGAGTCTCAAGAGGATAATTTATAGCCAAAGAAATCAAATAATCATGACATAATTAACTCTGATTGGTACAAAATTAAAACAAACGACAAATGATTCGATTTGATTGATTGAAATAAGAAACAATGATGTTAATATAAAATGACCGAGCGAACTAATGGGTATGATTATAAGCTAATTAGCAATATTGATTATCATTTAAATCTTAGAATGATATATAACTATTTCCGTCCAAAAAAAAAACTATTTATAGGAATTTACAAATCTACCTATATTGTATATGAAGGGAATAGAGAATTTTGGACCATCTTTTTTATTCTGTAATTTTACCCTTAAACAAATTTATCGATAATATTGTAAAATAGGTCTCAAATTTATAATAATTATTGTATTGAAAATTGTGTAATCAATCCATAAAAAATCCTTTTTGGTATCTTAACTAGTGCCTGGTGACATCGGTTATCATGACCCTTTATTTTTTGCACACAGGTTTAGTTCCTAATAAAATAAAATTTGTTTAACTAACCTTAAATTTTTGAACAATTTTTAGTAGACATGTTTAAAATATTACAAAAAACTTTCCCACTAAAAAAATTCTCAGGAATTGATTTATAGTCCCATATTTTAGTTGGCTTTATCTTGAATTTTTTGTAATTTAAAAAAGGAAAAAACTTACGTACAATTTCTTAGGTGCTTTTCGTATGGTTCTTAATTAAATTCACCCTGATTTCCTTAAATCCATAATTCTCTCAAAGTTTGTTATCTCCAAAAAAGTTGTATTTTTAGTTAAGAACCATACGAAAAGCACCTAAGGAATTGTACCTAAGTTTTGTCCTTTAAAAAATTTATTTTAGCAGAGAGTAAAACTGCGTGCGAATATTTGTTTAAGGACTAAAAAAGCTAAAATTAAGTTAGGACTAACCTTAAAAGGTCCCAATATTTTTTTTGGTACAAGGTCACAATTTTATAAGGTTGAATTGTGTTTTCAAAAACTTCTCCTTCTTACGTTATAAAAACTGTTCCCAGGATCAAAGTCTGATAGTGTTCAGAGTCTGACTTGAGTTCAGAGTCTTAATGCAGCGGATAGAGAGTAAGAGAACAGAGAAAGAAAGAACACAAGCAATTATACAGGTTCCTTCCACAAACGGGAAGTAGTCATGTCCTCGTTGCACTTCCAAGGAGAGTTTCACTAAAATGTAATACCAAATTACAAGTTGCTCAAACACACAGTAAGAGACTTCTCAATGCTCAAGGAGAACTCCAAGAGACTTCCTTTACTCAATCACAACTGAAAGAGACTTCTATGCTCAATCACAAAAGAAGGAGACTTCTCTAAACAATTACAAAGAATTGAAAAGTGTTTTGAATGCTTGATATACAATCAGAGTATTCACAAAACAATGCAAACAGAACAGACTCTGTTTTTCTAGACACTTAAGAATTCTAAGATATGAACTTTTGTAAGAATTCTCTAAGTTGTTGATGTGAATAAAATTATGCAGCGTTTTGGATCAGAGAGTATGCGTTGGTCTCTTGTGTTCTGATATTGTTCTTCAAGTCTTCATCCCTATTTATAGAGGATTTGAGAGACGTTGAGAACTAGCCGGTGCATCAACTTGTCTTGACTGAAGCTTTGATTCTTCATCATTGATCTTTTGCCTGATTTGATAATTGTCCTATGAAGAACCAATTTCAAATCCATTCCAATAGAGAAGGAACAATGATTGCAAACATTACTGTTATCCTTGTCTTGATGTATAGACACGATGCGGAGATGGTGGTTGCAGAGGCAGGCGCAGAGTTAGTGGTTGTACACTTCGTACCCTGTACTTTGTCAACGCTCTTAAGCTTCTGGTGAAGTGGCTTCTGATGAGATGCTTCTGAAGATCTTGCTTCTGATTACCTTGCTTCTAACGACATCATCTTCAGGAGTGCTTTTCTTCAGGAGCATTTTCTTCAGACGCATTTTCTTCAAATGCTTTTAGCTTCAATATAAATTCATTTGCTCTTTGACTTGTTCAACCAGAACCTCTATGAATAAAACTTTGATTAAGATCTTGTACACTTGAACAAATGTTTAGCATATCCAATTGACTTTTTAATACTTTGTTATCATCAAAACTTAGACGGTGATTTTGCGAAACACCCTTTGTTCCAACATACTTGACCAAAAAAAAAAAAGAAATCAAACTCTTAATACATGCTTAAAGAGTTTTAATTATTCACCACTTGAATCAATCTATTTTTGGTGATCAATACAAATAGTTATTTACTCTGCGGATTATCACTGATTACTACTAAATCAATGAGCATTTTTTATGGAACTTTTACTCTCCCAATTCATTCAAACTTAAAAGATAATTAAAGTTGCTAATAACCATGAGTAATTTTACCCAAAAATAACAATTTGAAGGTGCTGCGTAGACATGCCAATGTTATCCTTTATTATAAAAGCTAGACTTGATGAGCTAGCATGTTTTCCCTAATCCTTTGCATTTTTTCCTCTTAAACATGTAATTATTGCTAATCTAATATCCCAACCACACACTTAATCATAGCCATTGATTCAAACTCTATTTTCAAACTCCTCACTTTAACTCTCATACAGAAACGTCATAATGGCAATTGAAAACATTGTCAATCATCCTCTTTTTCCCTCCCTAATACGTAATTAATATTAATCTACTCAGTCAATCACTCCCTTCATCTCAGTCGTAGATCTCATAACCTTTCATGTATCAATTTTCCATGATTTGAGTCAACCACCCCCTACATCTCAGCCGTAGATCTCATAACCTTCCACGTATATTAACGAATGCATTCCCATTATCCTCTACTGCCATCATTTTTACGTTAAAACAGTTTAGACTTAACAGTGGAAAGTGATGCACAAACTCTCTTAGCCTTGCACTGTTTGAAGGGTACAAATAACACCGCAAAATCTAACCAAGTTTCATCTTCTTTCTTGATCTCTTATGTTTTGTTCCATATATATCTTTCAACTTGCTTTAATTTCTTTGAATCTTTGATCTTTTTCAGCTCCATTAGATCTAAGTCAAGCGCCCAGCTGTCGTGAGAGTTTGATGTCTGCAGTGCAATTGATGGAGTGCAATTTTTAGAATTTATGTTTTTAGATCCATTGTGATGTTTTTGAATTTTCTTTACATTATAATGCAATTTATGGTTTATTTTTCCAATTTAATGTGCTCTCTTTTGATTTCAATACAATAAAGAGTAATATCTTTCCAATTTAATGTGCTCTCTTTTATATTGAATGCAATTTATGGTTTTAAAATGTTTCTTCGTTTGACTATTGAGCTTAAATGTAATTTATGGATGATTGTTTTCCAGCAATTAATATTGTACCATAATCCTTCATGGAGCCAAAATCATGGTTTTAGAATGTTTCTTCGTTTGACTATTGAGCTTAAATGCAATTTATGGATGATTGTTTACCGCAATTAATATTGTATCATAATCCTTCATGGAGTCAAAATAATGGTTTTAAAATGTTTCTTCGTTTGAACAATGCACTTTTAGTTTTAACTAGCATTCAGCAAAAATTATTGTATAGATCACGAAAATCATGCTATGAAGGACATTTCAAATAAGGATATCAAATAGTTAAAAAAATATTGATGACAATCGAAACTTCAGGTTAAGACTTAATGATATGCGAAAATTCAACTTAATGATATGCGAAAATTCAATTAATTTCTATGGGTGCAATTTAATGAGTTTGCGAAAAATATTGATGGAACTTAATGATTTGCGAAAAATATTGATGGCAATCAAAACTTCAGATCAACGATTACATGTTAGATTTGATGCCCGGTGAAGAGAAGACATAATTGAGCTATGATACTCCATTGACACAGAATGAAAATTGTGATGTTGTTATGTCCACACTCTAGAATTTCTCAACACAATAAATGCTCGAGGACTCCCACATCACAAGATAAGATTGAAGATTGGAGTTCCAATTATGCTTTTGTGAAATATTGATCTAAAGTTAGGATTATGCAATGGAACAAGGTTAATCATAACCATAATGGGAAAATTTGTGCTTGAAACAAAGGTTATATCTGGAAGTAACATCAGCGAAAAAGTTTTCATACCCAGGTTATCTCTTTCACCATCTGATGTTAAAATTCCTTTCAAATTTCAAAGAAGACAATTTCCAATATTTGTCTCATTTGCTATGACAATCAACAAGAGTAAAGGGAAATCACTTAAAAATGTTGGAATTTATTTGCTGAGTCATGTGTTCTCGCATGGTTAGTTGTACGTTGCAATTTCCAGAGTCACTTCAAAACAAGGTTTGAAAATACTAATCGTTGATGGAGATGGAGAGAACACTAATACAACCTCAAATGTTGTTTATCACGAAGTCTTTCGTAATGCATCTTGATGTTCAATGTTCAAACCTTTTTGTTATGTATGCTACCATTTCATTTTGTTGCTATTGTTGTCTTAGAAGGGAACATATTTTTAAATTGTTATAAAACTTCTATTAACTATATATGTTTACATTTTTGCGACTGATTTGATTAACTTCTACGTGGTATGATCCGTACGGTAGCACAGATCAAGAGTCTAGTTAAATAAAAAAGCAGAAAAGGATACAATTAGGTATACGTTACAAAAAAAAATACATGCCACAGTTTTATTTTTATTTTTTTTTGAAACATGCCACAGTTTTTTATATATGCTAAAAAACAGCTTTAAATAAAAACCTGCAATAACAAAATCATGCTCGATACATAATATAAAATTAATCAAACTAATTGAAAATTAGCAAAGTTTGCCGATTGATTTTAACCGACGGCAATTAACTCTTAATGGACATTTACGTTTTTTTTCGCGTGTTAAAAGTGGGAACAGCTTTCCACTTTTGTTCCTTGCAATTTTTAAATTTTGGGCCTTATTTTTCATGTGAGCCCAATATTTGTAATGTTAGATACACAATTGCAAAACGAAAATTGCTCTTTAAGCCTCAGCAATTGCTCTTTGGCACCTTAAAATGACCATAATACTCTCCGATGACAGTTATCTATATTTATTACAGGAATAAAAAAGATGGTCCAAAATTCTCTATTCCCTTCATATACAATATAGGTAGATTAGTAAAAGGTAACCGTTAATCGTGTTCGCATTGCGGTTTGATTTGAGTATCCAATAAAAATTCATCCGATCCAAAATTTTAAATATCCGCAGTTTGAATCATTTTGAACGACGTTCGTAACTGTTGTTGGATATCTAAATTAAAATCTTGTATGCGTCAAAAAAAAATCTTATAAAACATATGATAAAGTTAATATATTTTTTTGAAGGATACTAAAATGAATACTACCAACACGTAAAATCATAAGTTTGATAAAAAATACAACACAACATATATTTTTTAGGTGATAACATATCATATATTAATACTTCAAAAAAACTAATATCATATATTAAAAACTAACAATTAAAAATGAAATTAATCGATCATATATGATACTATGAAATAGTGCAATCAATTTTTTTAAAGAAGTAAAATGAAATTATTAAATTTAACTAATAAGTATTATTAAAAAAATTAGAAACCGTCCAACAACAATAAATGCAATATATTTTATTAATAATAAAGAAATATTTTAAAAAACATTAATATTTATTTGTTTTTTTTTGAAAAAATCAAAATGAAATATATTGCTCAAAAGGTGCATCCACCAGAAAAAGAAAATGAACAAAACCAAATGAAATATATTGTTTTTTTTGAATCATCCAATATATGTTACAACACAACGACACCTATCAAAGGTGCATCCACCAGAAAAAGAAAATGAACAAAACCAAATTACATGATGCCCATACAAAGGATAGCGTGTCTCCACTAATCATGAAATACAAAAGAAATAGGAACAATATTTGAAGATAATCATAAAAATGAATCCAGCTTCACTCTTTCAAGTATCCTATAAGGATCAATTACCGCAATTTTGAAGACACAATTGTTTCTAACCTTCCATATTGCCCATGTAGATGCTAGCCAAATAATCTTAAAGTAAATATGAGATGATCTTGGCATACCCGCCATGTGAATAAACTGAGTAAAGTGATCTTGTAACAACCCTGGACACACAAAAGAAATGCCAAACCAAAGACAAATGAGGTACCAAATACTTTCAAACAAATTGCAATCAATAAATAAATGATCCGCCATCTCCATGTCACCTGGTTTGGTCTTGAAAAATATATACAAAATTCTACCCGATCCAAATGATTTTACAAAAACACAGCCATAAATTTTTTTAGTACCGTTTTCAGTTCTTTTAATCGATTTACGATTTAATTTTGGATTAGTTTTGATGTGAACAACCGTAATAATTATGATACCAGCAACCATTTTGCAACCGTATCGATGAAAATTTGAACATAGTGTATATGACACGAGGTTACAAATCAAAGTCTTACACCGAGTTTACAAAAATTAGATTCCTTTTTTCAAATGTAACTTTTTTTGGTTAATTTTTTTTATGAGCTAATGATTTTTTGGTTAATTGTTTCTTTTTTTAGTTGTTTTTTGTTGATTGTTCTTAAATAAATTTAATGCCTGGTTTTAATAACGCGAAAATCAATAACCAGTAATTAATGTTTGGTTATTAAAAATTTGTTTTCATTACTAGTAATTCTTAATACTACTACTACATGTTTTAAAATACATCCCACATTTAACTACTTCACGTATGCCATGACACAATTTTAATCATTAATATATTTAATTATCCATAATTTAAAATTATAAAATTTTCATATTTTAAAAATACTTTTTGAAATAAATCGAATAATATGTAATTTGCTAACATTTACATGTATATATCAGTTGAAAAATATGGTCAAGGTAAATTATGCGAAAAGTGCATATTATCAAAATGTGATATGAATTTTAAAGGAGATGAAACATTAGGAATGCTAACATACCATGGGAGACGACGTTTCGTTGATTATGAAATTTATGAAAAGGAGATTTTCCATTTCAAAGCCCCAAAAACTTCATAGTTAAATGTTTCTTCTTCAATATGAAACTAGTTGAAGCTTATTTTACAACAAATTAATAATTTCAGTCTCAAATTATAAGCAATAGGAAAAAATAAAATTAATGTTTTATTGATATTGTAAAATTATAAAATTAAACTTTTTTTGATTATTTAATTCATCTTTACCAAATCATTAACGAAGGATGATTTATAAAATTATTCATAATTTTCTTTCTCGAACAAAATTAATTATACTTTTTAATTTGTGTGAAATGATAAAAACAAAATATAATTTTGGGATGGAGAAAGTAATAAAGGAAAAAAAAACAAAGACCTTGAATATGTAACACAATATCTTTTGGAGTTTTTTCTCCCTCTAATATACCATCATTTTAATCCACCGATAAATTCTTATTTTTATACGCATACTCTGTTTTTTTTATTAAATTTGATTTGATACCTTTCTCCACGGTCACATTTATAAACAACTATTTATTTTTCAGATTCATTAAATAATTGATGTATCTAAACTATAATATAGTTCAAGTACATTAAAAATTAAATAAACCTGAATAAAAAATATTTACTAATAAATGAAATCGGAGGGAATAAATGGTAATTACTTCTTGTTCAAAAAATTGCTAGTTACTTTATTCTACCCAACCAATTGCTAGTTGCATTTGTCTTCTAATTTTTCATTAAAATTGTCTTGCACTTATTTTAAGTCATGTTATTTATAGAATTTAAACTCTGGTACCAAAATTTTGTTTCAAGAAAGTTTAAATTTAAAGATAGCAAAAACAAATTTTATTTAAAAAGATACATACTAAGTTTTTTTAAAATAAATAATATTAATTAATTCTATTGAATAGAAATAAATATGAGTAATCGAAAAAATAAGTAAACAACTGCAAATCAAACTGACAATTAAATAAGAAAACACTTAAAAAAGAGAGTTGCAAAATATTATTACTAATATCGTCAAAAACAAATTACGAGTAGTAATAAGTAAACGACGGCAAATCATCCAACAAGACATTGGTGATAAAATAAGAATAAGATTCCCCGTATGAAAATAAACTAAAAAGAAAGTAACCGTTAACCACCACCTTACTTTCTAAATCATACCAGATTTACATAGTAACGATTAATAACCACCTTACTTGAAAATACTAAAAAGAAAAAGAAACCACCACCATGTTTCCATTATTTCCTACTGCTAATAAAACCAATATACCCACCCTTATTCTAATTCCCTCCTAAGGTTAGCTCAAACACCCCCAGACCCATGCTCCCACTCCCTGAACCTGAACCAGAACCAGAACCAGAACCCGAATTATTCTCTTGCATTGGGGCTTGATTATGAACTTGGTGGTGACGGTGCTCAAACTCATACGTTACAACCAGCATATTTGGATCATCTCTTGCCTTCTCCACTCTTTTCCTAGCTGGACAATTTTTAGATATAGTGCACCTATAATAACCCCTGAAATAAACAAAATCAACCTTATTAGACATTCATTTGACCATACTCAAATTAATAAATCATCACTTACCTTGGATGTGGTGTTCCCTTAATCGGTTTGGAACCATACTTCCTCCATGAATACTCATCTGCTGGTATATCAGCAATCCTTGAACTTATGCAAGGGACTCTCACTTCTCTCCTGTTCCGATTTTTCCTAAAAAAAAAAATTAAATCAAAAAGTTATAATATGCCATTGTTGCTAACATGCACAAAGTCAGACAGCAGTAAAAAGCAAAGATTCTGTTTGTGACATTTGTTTTCCTTGTCTTTTTTTACAAGACAGTGTCGAAAAATTCGTTTGTTGACAACAAACGAGAAACATAACAAAAAAACTCATGTTGTCGTTTTGACGCGTGCCGTGACCAATGAATGATCCGTAAATTAATTGTACCTTTTCTGGCAGTGGCATTTCTTAGATGCGGAGGTTTTCCCAGAGACATCGCCGGAGTGATTGTGACAGCTTTTCTTCAATGACGGCGATGAAAGAGGCGGTTTACCACCGGAGACAGTAGGGGTGAGGGTATAAGAAGGACTGATCCTGCCGCTGGAAACGCTTCTATCGCCGGTGATGGCGGAGGACATGAAGGATGAGTAAGATGTGAGGGGCTGTTTACCACGGGAGACAGAAGGGGTGAGGAGGGGAGATGTTCCTAGTCTGCCATTGGAAACACTGCCTTGGCCAGTAATGGGGGAGAAAATGAATGATGAGTTAGATGAGAGAGGTTGCTTACCGCGGGAGACAGCAGGGGTGGAGATGATAGATGGGCATGGACATGGACCTAACCTGCCATTGGAAACACTGCCGTCGCCGGTGATATCACGGGTGAAGGCAGATGACATGAATGATGAGTTAGGTGAAAGAGGTGGTTTACCACCGGAGACAGCGGGGGTGAGAAATTGAGACGGACCAAGTCTGCCATTGGATACACTGCCGTCGCCATTGATGGCGGAGGACAGGAGTGATGGAAAACTAAATGTTTCTTTGGGGATTTCTGGATCTAAGGATTTAGGGTTAGATCTAAAGGTGTTATAAGGCTTGGTTAAATCGAGAGTTAAAGGCTGGTTTTGGCTCTTGGGAGGAATTTGAATTTGAGGTGGTGGTGGCTGAGTAGAGGTGGAGGGAGTGGAAGTTTGTGGCAGCGGTTGATCAGGGGTTGCTTTCGGATTGCGGCGGAAGCGAGCATGTCCTTTACGGTTGAGTAAGTTGGATAGTTTCTTTAGGTCTGAAACAGTGATGTTGTTGAGTTTAGTGTTTTGAATAGAGGGTTGGGGAGAGACATTATTAGCGAATTTGGCAAGTGAGTTTAAGCCTTGTGTGACAGTTTCTAATATTGCTTTTTCTTTTTCCTCATCCATTTTTGGAAAATCCATCAATCTCAATGTCATTTTCTACTAAAAATGGACAATGGTTGAGGTTAAGGAGAATATCTGAGTTTATGTTTTGATTTTGTATGGAAAATGATGATGATGGGTGAGGTTAATTTATATGGAGGAGTGAGAGGCAAAAAAAAAAGTTTGAATATTTTTTATTTTTCTGAATGAAAAATACAAAAGTTAGTCAATGAGTTTTTTAATTTCCTTTTGTTCTACTTGATCAAAGGGTGGAGATTAATCTGACGAATTATGAACGGTTCCTGATATGGGGTGTTGAACGTTGAAGTGGGTCCAAAAAGCATCCTCGGGTTCTAACTTTCTCAGCGTTGAATTTCATAAAGAATGATTATCTAGAAAATCAATTACTTCCATATTGTCAAAAGAACAAGTAAAAATCAATTATGAGTAATTCAATTCAACGCGTCACTTTAATACTAGGATTACTATATTTTTTTAAAGACTTCCCTTTCCTAGTCATAAAAAAGGCAGTGTTTTTAAAGAAATATCGAAAATAATTGTGTTTTTAATCAAGTTTCTTCTTGTTTTTTGACAGCATTAATCGTTTTGTGATTATTCTTAATGACTCTCTTTAGTCTTGTTTATACTATAAGAAACAAAAGATATAAATTATTAAGATTAAAGAAACACATTGAATATAATGATTTGTATTTGATGTTCCTGTATCAATTGGTTTAATTCCACAGACTTACTTGTTTTTCATATTACCTCTATAATAACAATGGCACAAATGAAATTTATATTTCCTTTAAAAAAAAATATTAAACCTACTGGTTCAAACACATTTGAAAGTTTATCAATATTTCTAATGAAAAAGAAACAAATCATTAACACTTTTTTTTTTAGGAAAAAAAGGTCAACATTTTTATTTTATATAAAAGTGAGCAGAGGAAGTACTTTCTTCATAAAACTCATTGAAAATATAATCCTAATTACTGATACTACAAATACTTAATTGTGATAGCTAAATATATATTATTGGAACAACATATTACAAAATATATTAAATTACTCAACTAAAAAAATATTTTTTGTTGTACTAGTTTCGCCTCAAATTATGAGTAATTCAATGTGTAACTTTAATAAAATTATTACTGTATTTTTTCAACACTTCCCCTTCCAAGTCATAAGAAAGGCAGTATTTTTAAAGAAAAATCAGAATCATTTTGTGATTCTTCTTAATTACTCCTTTTAGTCTTGTTTATAAGAAACAAAAATATGAATTATCATGATTAAAGAAACACATTACTAATAATTATTTGTAGTTGATGTTCCTATATCAATTAATTTTGATTCCACAAACTTACTTGTATTAACTCTATAATAACAATGGCACAAATGAAATTTACATTTTCTCAAAAAAAAAAAATATTGAAATTTACATTTTAATATGTTTGAAAATTTATCAACGTTTCTTACGATAAAATTTATCAATGTTTCTAATGAAAAAGACACAAATCATTAACAATTTTTTTAGAGGAAGAAAAGTTTAACACTTTTTTTATAAAAATTATAAGAAAATATAATCATAATTAGTGATATTAATTAGGATTATATTTCGGAAAAAATAACAAATACTTTTAAAAAAATTAAATATGTTTTTACCTCGTAAAAAATCATAAGCTTTTAAGTTTAATCTCTAAAAAAAATTATTCATTTTTATTTCCCATTTGCGTTTTGTAGAGACTATTTTGATGGACTAAAAGTATGAATTTTTTTAAATTTTTTTTTATCAAAATAAAAACAATCCTTACAAACTACAATATTATGGAGAACTAAAATTAACATTAAAGTTTTATATAAATTAAACTTGATACTTGTGATTTTGAAGAGATTAACAATGCGTTTAACCCAAAAGACTTATATTTAAGTAAATAACATTAACCACAAAACAAATTGTCATGATTTCCATCAAAACCAAAGTTATATTATTTTTGCAAAAAAAATAATATTATTTCTAATAAAAAAATTATCTATAACCGCCATTTCCCCATGGTGATTTTTGTTTGTTTGATTTGTTGTGGGAAATAACATTGTTGTAATTTATTTATTTTTTTAACAATGTGTTTATAATTAGAGACAAAATGAGTAAAAATAAAAAATTAACCTTTGACAAATGAAGAGTTCGTCGTATGGTAAAACTAAACAAAAATTAAAAAGGCTTCCAAAGTTACCAATTTTTTTTTATTGTCTAAATACATTGTATTTTTGTTTATTTATTTTCAAACATTAATTTTTTCTCTCAAAAAAAATAATTCAAACATTAACTTTTATATCATTAACTGATTGATACAATGTTAAAAGTTTCAAATTGAGTGAAGTATAGTTTGAGAATTTTATAAGCGGGATAAGTTCTCACATTATACTACTAATAAACTATCATTGTTTAGAAAATCAATTCCTACCAATATCATATTGTCAAAAATAGAAATAGAAATCAATTATGAGTAATTTGTGTTTTTCAATGCATAAATTTAATAGCATTGCTGTATTTTTAATTTTTTTTATAAAAAGCATTGCTAGACTAAAGTACTTTGTTTTGAATCATAAGAAAGGCAGTATTTTTAAGGAAAAATCGAAAAATGACTGTTTTTTTAATTGTTTCTTCTTGACAACTTTAATTGTTTTGTGATTCTTCTTAATTACTTCTGACTATGAAAACGATTACGTAGTCTATGGATGAATTAGGCTGATAAATTTAATCGATACCCACAAACAACGTCTATAAATGGGCATAAGCAGGAGGAAGAGTTACCTGTAAAATTAAGCGGGTACGAGCACTCTAATACCTATGTTGCCCTGCACCCGCATGTATACATATATATCTGTAACTTTTCTTGATAACTCTCTTTGGTCTTGTTTATAACATAAGAAATAAAAGATATAAATAATTAAAATTAAAAAAACACATTAAAAATAATTGTTTGTGTTTGATGTCCATGTATCAATTAGTTTTAATTCCCCAAACTTACATGTTTTTAATATTACCTCTATAATAACAATGGCACAAATGAAATTTACCTTTTCTTAAAAAAAAATGAAACTTTCTAAGTTCTAACACATTTGAAAATTTATCAATATTTTTAATGAAAAAGACACAAATCATTAACACTTTTTTTTCAAGGAAAAAAAGGTCAGCACTTTTTTTTTATAAAAATGATTAGAGGAAGTACTTTCTTCGTAATACTCGTTGAAAATATAATCCTAATTAATGATATTACAAATACTTATTTGTGGTAGCTAAATATATATTATTGGAGCAACATATTACAAAATATACTAAATTACTCAAAAAAAAAAAATATTTTTTGGGGTAGCTTTACAACACATAGTTTCGCCTCTAATTATGAATAATTTAACGTGTAACTTTAATAAGATTATTACTGTATTTTTTTAACACTTCCCCTTCCAAGTCATAAGAAAGGCGATATTTTTAAAGAAAAATCAGAAAATGATTGTAACTTTAATAAAAGTATGAATTTTTAAAAAAAAAGGTTAATAGGTCTTTATCCCCCTGTAATATAGGTCATTTTCGGTTTCCCCCCTGTAAAATATTTTTTTTGATTTACCCCCCTGTAAAATATTTTTGTTTTGATTTACCCCCCTAATAGGCCAAACAAAAACGAAAAATTCTTGAAAAAAAATAAAATTGGTTTTTGTTTGGCCTATTAGGGGGATAAATCAAAACAAAAATATTTTACAGGGGGTAAATCAAAAAAAATGTTTTACAGGGGGCAGAATCGAAAATGACCTATATTACAGGGGGGTAAAGACCTATTAACCCTTAAAAAAATTATCGAAATAAAAACTATCCTCACAAACTACAATATTACGGAGAACTAAAATTAACATTAAAGTTTTATATAAATTAAACTTGATACTTGTGATTTTGTAGAGATTAACAATGTGTTTAACCCAAAAAATTACTTATATTTAACTAAATAATACCATTAACCACGAAACAAATTGTCATGATTTCCATCAAAACCAAAGTTATATTATTTTTACAAAAAAAATAATATTATTTCTAATAATTTTTTTATCTAAAACCACCATTTCCCCTTGCACGGTGGTTTTTGTTTGTTTGATGTGTTGTAGAAAATAACATTGTTTTTTTTTTTTTTAGAGATTGTAATTTATTTCTTTGAAAAATATGTTTATAATCAGAGACAAAGTGCGTAAAAATAAAACATTAACCTTTGACAAATGAAGAGCTCGTGGTATGGTAAAACTAAACTAAAATTAGAAAGGTTTCCAAAGTTACCAACTTTTTTGTTGTTGCCTAAATACACAGTATTTTTGTTTATTTATTTTCAAACATTAATTTTTATATCATTAACCAATTGATACAATATTAAAAGTTTCAAATTGAACGAATTATAGTTTGAGAATTATACTACTAATAATTTATCATTATCTAGAAAATCATTTACTACTAGTTTCATATTGTCAAAAATAGAAATAGAAATCAATTATGAGTAATTATTTTGTTTTTCAATGCATAAATTTAATAGCATTGCTGTATTTTTACTTCTTTGATAAAAAACATTGCTGGACTATTACTCCATTTTGAATCAAAAGAAAGTCATTATTTTTAAGGAAAAATCGAAAATGACTGTGTTTTTAATTGTCTCTTTTTGACAGCTTTAATTGTTTTGTGATTCTTCTTAATTACTCCTGATTACGAAAATGATTACACAGTCCAGGATGAATTAGGCTGATAAATTTAATCGATACCCACAAACACCGTCTATAAATGAGCATAGGCAGAAGGAAAGGTTATCTATAAAATTTAACGGGTACGAGCACTCTAGTACCTACGTTGCCCCGCTCCCGCATATATACATATATATTTGTAATTCTTCTTGATGACTCTTTTTGGTCTTGTTTATAGCGTAAGAAATAAAAGATATAAATCATTAAAATTTAACAACCACATTAAAAATAATTATTTGTGTTTGATGTCCTTGTATCAATTAGTTTTAATTCTCCAAACTTACTTGTTTTAACATTAAAGTTTTATATAAATTAAACTTGATACTTGTGATTTTGTAGAGATTAGCAACGTGTTTAACCCAAAAAAATTACTTATATTTAAGTAAATAATGCCATTAACCACGAAACAAATTGCCATGATTTCCATCAAAACCAAAGTTATACTATTTTTGCAAAAAAAATTATATTATTTATAATAATTTTTTTTATCTAAAACCACCATTTCCCTTTGCACGGTGGTTTTTGTTTGTTTGATGTGTTATGGGAAATAACATTGTTTTTTTTTTTGAAAGAGTGGAAAATAATATTGTTGTAATTTATTTATTTTTAACAATTTTTTTATAATTAGAGACAAAGTGAGTAAAAATAAAAAATTAACTTTTGACAAATGAAGGGCGCATTGTATGGTAAAACTAAACTAAAATTAAAAAGGCTTCGAAAGTTACCAACTTTCTTTTTTGTTGTCTAAATACACAGTATTTTTGTTTATTTATTTTCAAACATTAATTTTTGGTGAGACCTAGCATGCCTTTGAAAATTGGTGGGCAATTTACCCAAACCAATAAAAACCAGCCACGTGTCATCCATTATAAAAAAAAACTTTTTTTTTTAAAAAAAAAACATTTATTATTTTATTTTACAATTTTAGCATGTATTTTATTATTTACATATTCACCCCATTTTAAATTAATGATATTTTACGATTTAAACCATCAAATCAATTAGATTTTCCTTTCAATCCAATCACTATCCAAATCCCCCTTCTTTTTTAAAAAAAATCTGGGTTAGGACAGATTTATTTAGACATGCATTCATTCCAATTAAGAATGGCTTTACAAAATCATCAAAAATAAAAAATATCACCCCTAGGATTCAAACCAAGGCCCACACACTCTTGATTAAATAACTTAACCATTTGACCAATACATCTTGATGAAACAAATTGAAATGCAAAATATGTTATTAGTGAGCAATATTTTTTTTTTGCAGCGTCTTATAATCCAAGCTTTAGTAAAAAAAAACTCAATATATATATGTGTGTATATTTTTTTTGAGGGAATATGTATATATATGATATAATAAATATTTTTAAAATAAAACAATATGAATTCATTCATTTGTTTTTTTATATTTTAAATATTACTCTTTTATATAAATTTATATTATTTATCTAGATTCGATGAACTACAACAATGTTTTATTTTTGATCAACCGAATTGTGATTTATTTTAGGTTCAACATTTCTTTTGAATCAGATGAACTATTTAAGGGTATTAAATGAAAATTATCAAGATAAATGAAATTTTTCTATTAAATATTTTTGTCTTTTATATGTAGAAAAATCTGTAAATGTTTGCATTGCGCTCGCTGAGGATTTTATTTGCTTATATATGCCGGTGTAAATTTTTATGTATTCATATGAGAAATTTAATATGACAAAATTTTGAAAACTAATAACTATTTT
>Ga0228710_1006221_pt1 | contig 18215 bp, 17 predicted proteins | sample MedpolnodulmetaG_FD_177995 | JGI IMG/M metagenome (GOLD analysis project Ga0228710, IMG submission 177995) | Root nodule microbial communities from Medicago polymorpha collected in Santa Monica, California, United States - pink nodules | ecosystem: Host-associated > Plants > Roots > Nodule...
TACAATTGGGGAAGAAATAGCTGTTGGGGAAGAAAAGAGCCATTTGGGAAGAAAGCCAAAACATTTTCTGCAAATCAATCAATTTAGTCCTTCGAAATGTTTGTTATTATCGGCCAAATTAGTCCCTACCTACGTGGCGTCTGACATGTGAGAGGTTAACGGCCACGTCAGCCCGTTAACGCTCCGTTTGAGCAGAAGGATTAACTTGATTGACATTTAACAAATTCAAGGACTAAGTTGATATTTCGCATAATTGAGGGACTAAGTTGGCCGACGCGTGAAAATTCAGGGACTAAGTTGATGGTTCACTCATATTTCAGAGTTTAACGGAGATATATTTCTTCTGAGAGGTGTTTGATGAAGATATTGTTGGTGTAAAAAATTGTCTTTCAATAAAAACTCATTATGTGGAGACATAAGTTCAATTTGTAATCGTAATTTAAATACAACCCCAAAATACTAATTGTTTATTTAACGTGTAAAACCTGCTCTTTCTTTTTAGTTAGTAGAAACAAAATCGTAAAATGCTTGAAATAAGCCAATAGTGTAAGGACAAATATGGAAATGGGATGTTATACTTAGCAAGTGAAGGAGTATAGCTATCAAAATTTAAACCTCGAAATCCAATACAAATATGGAAATGTGGAGATTTACTGGGTGTGTTGGTTAACTTGAAAATGATATTTTAACCAGATACACTGTAGCTTTTAAACTAAAGAAATAGTTCCCCTAAAAACACACAAGAAATAATTATTTTTTGGGAGATTTTTAATGCAAAACTACATTTGCTATAAATCTAGGATAAAATATACTATACAACAGAAACCTCAAACAAGTAAAATTCTTGACAAGGTTTTGGATTTCATTCCTAAATAAATAAATAAGGAGACTAAAGAGTTCATGACCATTAAACTTCACTTGCCTTCCCCAGTAGTTAAATAATGGAGAAACTCTTATTTTAGTAATAATCTAAGGAAACTGAAAAATAGCATCTCTGCAAAATTCACAATACACTGCTCAGTCTTTTCTCTAGTAAGACTGGCGCTGACATAGTTGTAATTGATGGTGCATACAATCTCTTTACTGGTTGGTGTACACCATCCCCCCAAAAATATCCAACCATCGATAATTTACTGGAAACCAACGAAAAATAATAATCAGGCTCGGTACTGTTGTTAACTACTTGGTCGGGTTTGTTGTAATACTGAGCTTGTCACACTGCGAGTTCTCAGCAACGGAGCATAGACACTTGAGAAATTTATCCCAAGAAAGCCACCAGAACTAGATTCATTGATCTTGTTTCCTGCAGGAGGAGTTTTCATCGAATCCACACGACTACTGGAGAAATCTCTCTCATTGGATATAGGACTACTCTCCTGAAAAGATAGACGGCAATTTATGGATGGTTTAAATATATGACTAAAATATTAGTATAGTCAACAAAATAAAAATTGAGATTGGAACTAGAAAGAAATTTAAACCTAATGGAAATGGTTTTTTCTTGCAAAAACGACATCAATAAAAATATAACTTGGTTTGAAATTTTGTGAAGAGAATATTTCATTGCAATAATGATGAACATAAACAACCTTGTCAACCATGTCAGCCAAAAACAAATAAAATGCACAAACATAAAGGAATGGACCATTTTATCTTAAAATGTACAAATATAAAGAATTGGACCCTTATTTGGCTGTCAAATAACGCATCTAAAGGAGATAAGTCATAAAATACCATTCTTTTTACAGGCCTGTTGAGTAAATTATCTGAATAAAGTAAATCAGAAATATTGCAAACCTGGTCAGATCCGACAGTATTTGATGGAGATGGTGGATCAGCTGACCTAGTTGGAGGCACAGATCCAGTCTGATAAGAGAACGAAAGGTTGAAAAAATTAGAAACTAATAATCAGAGCATAATGGCAAGGGTGCAACAAAAGCTTTCAATTGAAAGTTACCCTTGATATTGGTGTAATAGAAGGCTGCTCAAGATATAGCCTGGAAGGACCTGACTGCAAAGCCTGTATAATTAAAGATATAACATAGGTATAAGTTCCAAAAATGGAGAGCACCGAAGTATAAAGTAAAACTTATATATAATCATTATTTGGATTATAATGAAGTATAAAGTAAAACTTATATATAATCATTATTTGGATTATAATTAACTGCAAAATCTAAATGCACTGTTAAAATTTAAATTTCCTATTAATTTACAATAAACAATATTATTATGTTTAATGCGTAATACAGTTTTCTAAAAGGGCACACTATGCATGCAAAAGGAAAACGCTTACCCTGGAAGATGGTGAAACTGGTGGTAGCTCAATGGCTGGCATGGATGAAGATCCCTATATAATTTAAAGACTTATTACTAACAAAATAGAAAATAAATAGAAAGAACATGATAAAAAATAATCTGATATTCGAATTATGAAGCCAAGCCAGAGTAAACAAAAATCCATTTGTAATGATATATGGGTTCATGCCTGAATATACTGCGGAGTCGAGCCATTCTGCAAACTCTCAGTAAATAGACACATTCCCTTCACTCTATCATTTGTGGCAACCTAAGCAGACAGAAAAAGTAAATCATAGGAACAAACGATACTACACCCTTCAAATAATAACAAGGATTATATATAACTGAATAATTAATAACTAAAATTTAATGGAATATACCTGATTCCCTTCTATTAAAGTGATTTTATCTTCCTGAAAACCAAAGCAATCAAGCTAAAGTTGGATATCCAGCAAATTTTTCAAAGAAATAACTGAATTCTTGCAAATGACTTACAATAGTTCGGATTATAATGTGAAACTTGTTGATATCTCCACCTATTTCCTCTGCGTCGCGTTGTATTGCATTGATCTGTAACAGAAGTTAATTTATTGTTGACAACAAAGAAGCCAAAAACAATGCCTCCAAACATTTGTACTCACATTTTTTTGGGTATCATCTGCAATGGCTTCAATTTGATCTATGTGTTTTTCGACACCGATAATTCTTCCACCTATCTTCCCCTTGGCTTCCTGAAATCATCACAGATAAGTAAATGGTAAATGCTTAAGCAGTGGCTTTGTTCTGAGTCTTTAGAAAGTAAGAAAAGTAAACTGAACAAAAAGCAGAGATAAAAAAGCTCTGAACTGTCAAAATACACAAAGCTCTTCTCAACATTAATTTTATATCATGATGTAAATGAAATGCGCATTAAGCACTGAAATTTTCACGTAAATAAGATTACACAGTTGGCAGATAAATCAAGATGGAAGGTCAATTGAATGCGGTTATAAAATAGATAATCAATTAAGTTAACTGGTTTTTCTTCCCTGTATGTCAAATTAGAACCAAAACAATTCTTAAACAAGCTACTATGCAGAAAATCCTTGACAGCCCGTCTCAGACTACCTCATAATTTGCAAATTTTGCAGGTCTTCGTAGTTGATTATTACATATCGCGGAAGTATCAACAACAGGTTTAATTCGAGTTGTACGAAGATACTGATAAAGTTGTGTCGGTGCCAATTTTCAACAACATATAGACAGAAAAAACTTTACTTTCTTTCATTTTTCATTTATTAGATTTGTTAGTGTTTTATAAACCAAATAATATACTACCTCCGTCCCTAAATATAGGAGCCTTTTGCCAAAATTATGGGAATTAAGAAAGTTGATTATAGTATTAAATTTGTACATAATTACTATTGTTTTTACAATTTTATCCTTAAGAGAGAGTTAATTTATGTTTTCAACATAAAATTTATTGTTGATTGAAGAAAAAGATGCAAAATAAATAAGGGTATGTTGGTAAGGAAATAATTAATGTACTTGGAAATAGCAAAGGGGTCTTATAAAAAGGAACAAAGTTTTTTCTCGAAAGGGTCTTATAATTAGGGACGGAGGTAGTACATATTTTTAGTGTTTTTGATAATTATTTTGATCACATTAGAGCTTAGAGACAAAAGAAAGAAAGGAAACAGTGTAAAAGGAGGATGTGGATTCCGGGAATCCCACATTCGCAGAGTCAGACAAACATAAGCCATCCAATTCATCCATTTGTTGGCATCTGTTCTTTTTCAAGTCCCAGTTATGATCTATAACGAGGTTGTCCAACTTAGCGAAAACCCACGTGCAAATATAAGATCTGGAGCCAGAACACAGCTTCTGTTGTGACTTTCATCCATCTTCAGTTTTGCACGCCAAGTCGCCAATGCAGTTCCGCACACCATTTTCAAATCACTTGCTTTGGTTTGTTTCCTCCAAACAGAAACCACTTTACGAAATCGTTTTGCTTTTGTCTATTTCCTCTTAAGCCTACCTTCATAGATTTGACATGTACAACTTTTTCTTTTTGACGGTATGTTCAGTACGTACAATACAACTTGAAAAGTAAAATATCTGAACCAACCTGACACAGTTATATCAGAGGCAGCAGTAAGAAAGGCCTAAATACACATCACAAGAAACTGTTTCAAGAGGGGCTTGAGAGAACAAAATAAAACTTGGGATATCAAAGAAATTGTCAAAGAGCTTTGCTCCACCATGACTTAAATAGAATTAACATAAGAAAAAAAAACAAAAAAAGGGGGTTGCAATTTCGATTGGGGAAATCAGATGGATAGAACAAATTTTGATAGGGATTTTGTTTTGAAGTGGTTTGTCCCACTTTTATTGAACATTGGTATGCATGTTTCATTTCTTGAACTTCTTTCTTCTCCATCACCATCTCCCCCTTCCTTCCCCCTCTCTATTTATCATCACCAAAAAAACGAGTTTTTCTTGTCACTGAAGTAGGAAGAGCACCGGAAACATCAGACGAGCAGGGATTGCAGGTTTCGGGGTCCCAACCTAGTGTGGCGCTACATGTACTGCCATGCCAAACGTGAACAGTGCCACAATTCTATACAGCGCTCGTCTGCTCCACCCACATCCTTAGTATGTGAATGTGACGCACCAGGTACTAGTGTGGCCGCCAGTCGCTCTGATGAGATAGTAACTATGAAGCACGGACACTCCTCAGGTTAGGTGTGTCCCGGTGTCGGACACGCGTCGGTGTCCGACACCGACACAACACCTATGATTACACTGAATTATGTCATTTTCTCAAATTATTATCCGACACCGACACAACACCTATGATTACACTGAATTATGTCATTTTCTCAAATTATTATCTGTGCCGGTGTCTGTATCGTGTCCATGTCTATGTCCGTGCTTCATAGGATAGTAATACTAAATAATGGTTGGCTACATTTTGTGTGTCATGTGGGTAAAAGGAAAGTGCACAATGACCTCATTAACAAGAAGGAATTTGGGTTGAGGAAGTTAGACAAGATAAAGAGATGTGTTGTGGGGATTGCAGGGGCGAAGATGAATGGAGTTTGACAAACAACGGAGGAGAACAATGCTGTCCGGATTTTCATTAGGTTTTTTAATTTCATTGAATTATTTCAAAATACTAGTATGACATGGCCAAAACATTAACTCTTATTGGATGTCAGGGCAAAGCTATTTTATGCAGCCAAAGTAAACCCATCAAACTCCTTGATATATCCATTATCATATATCCTAGCTAATAAAAAGCTATCATTTAAGGTCATCAATAAGACAAAATGTGAGTTTTATCACAATCTAAGAAAAACAAATTATACCACAAAACAAAATTACCTCAATTGATTCATAAACCTTCCCCAGCTGTTTACCTATGCCTGTACAAGCATCATTTAAACTACGCCTTGTTGCAAACATCATATGAGGAATCCATCCCTGTAAATATACAAAGGCAATAAAACTCAATCATCTTCATATAGAAAGGGGACAAGCTTTCAAGAATTTATGGTCATAACAGATAATAGAGGAAACATGCACTATTATGCCAATAATTTTGTTGATTTTCCACCATATTTCAAAGAGTTGATTTTTAGCCGGTAAGGTTTATCCACAGAAATTTCTTGATTAGTTCAAACTAAATAACATCCAACTTCAAGTAATAAAAAATTTATTTTGCGCCAAATCACGTTGAGAATATTGGCAGCAACATGAGTTGAGCTTCAAATGAATTGAATTGAATTACACAATTAGCAAAGCATACACATGGAAAAGAATGATCAATGTAGTTTGGCAGATAGAAACCACAACAACCTAAACAGCCACAAATCCCCATTTCAACAAATCTCAACACACTTGAAAGAGAACCCCATGGAAAAAAGTTCAGATATCTTGCATGATTTAATAAACATTCAAATACAACATTGACCATGTGATATATATCACATACGGTATCAAAAGCACCAACATTTGAATATAAATTCCGGCCATACAAACTTCCTACAAGGATGCATGGCTACAACATCTTGTTCCTCAAATCAACAATTCACAGAAGAGAAATGCCCTACCTTCCACCAAAGGCATCCACATCCTACCCCAATAATTACCACTGCAGCATATTTTCTTCCTTCTGTACATTGTCAAAGCATATCAGAAAATGACACAGATACGAAGGAAAGTTTTGTTAGCTTAGACAAAAATATGGGCACAATCATGCAAACAACGGTTAGAGCCAATGATTGGAAAAACAGTAAAGATGTTAGCATTAATTGAATTACTGAAGAATAATAAAATAAAATAGCCCTATAATGTGAGAAAGGCAGTAGATAAGCATAACCTGTTCCACTTGGATTTACAATAATGATATCTTTATTATCTCTAACAAGATCCTCTATTTGCTTCCGAAGGTTACTAACCTGTGATCACAAGTATAAGCAGCCATTTCAATTACCCTAAATTACAATTAGTATTGGTATAAGTAAATAAATAAAATTTAAATGTTCTGCATAAACTATGAAATAAGGTCATGCTTTTATTCCATTCATTGAGAGTGAGAAAAAATATGCAAACTAATATCTGGAGAACTATATACGATGACTAGCATACCTCATTGCCCTTGTTTCCAAACGATACATACCAAGTTTAAGAAGCAATAACATGCTTTAGGTATAAACGAAAGAAGAGTAAGGTTCACAAATATGATATTTCCAATATCTACAAATAAATTTTGTTAGAATTTGGGGCCTAACTCATCTTTACAAAATCGGCTTGTAAGGTGAGGAGTGCCTTCTCTTTATAAACTCTTCTCAAGAGTCTTATCTATCCGATGTGGGACTAAATCCACCCCCTCAAAGCCAACACAATGAGTGTTGGAGGTTGCAATGAAGGCTAACCAAAGGTCGCAATTTAGGTGACTAGGGGCGAACCGCAATTAAGGCGAATTTCCAACACACCCCCTCATGCATCAGTCTAGCCCAATGGGCCTGAAGTGTGGACGACGCGGGAAGCCCAACGATAGATCTAGAATAGGCTCTGATACCGTGTTGAAATTTGGGGCCTAACTCATCCTTACAAAACCGGCTTGTGAGGTGAGGAGTGCCTCCTCTTTATAAACTCTTCTCAAGAGTCCTATCTATCCAATGTAGGACTAAATCCACCCCCTCAAAGCCAACACAATGAAGGTGTTGGAGGTTGCAATGAAGGCTAACCAAAGGTCGCAATTTAGGTGACTAGGGGTGGACCGCAATTAAAGCGGTCACGACAGTGATGCACGACGCATTTGGCATTGATGTAGCATACAGCGGTTGCTATTGGCAGTGGTTAACTGCCTAGGCCTGTTAGTGGCTAGGGCCCACTCTGCTAAACCGTGCAATTTACAACACTACTTTAAATGGGTCTATATGTTTTGACTGGGACTAAAATTTGCAAAACCATATATGAGCACCCACTTTAAAATGGTATAATATGAGTTTGTTGTATAGATACACGTAGTACGTTTGACCTGTTTCAACTTTTCAAACTTGCAAATGAAACTATTCAAAGTTCCGACACAAGTACGGTGCACTAAGTTAGAACATAGATTAGGTACATTAGTAACTATATAACAAATGTTTAACAATATATGCATATACTCAAAACTCAAATTAATTATAATTTTCCCCTTCCCCAAATTTTTTGACGTATGCAAATATAAGTATACAAGAAGTCAACAATATATGCATATGCTCAAAACTCAAGTCACATTTAAAATTCTCTAACTGATGAAGGGCAGGTTGTGTGAGGCTCTACTTAACAATAATAAGAATTTTTCATAGTTAGATAAATTAAAATGAAAAACATCATACAAACAGACCTGATCAAGCAACACATCATTGTGTGGCTTTTTAACAGTTGGAGTAGAATCATTGCTTTGAAGTTGCCTTAAAAAAACCTGGCCAAAGAAAGAGTCCAAAATCAGTAAAGAGCCTGCAACATTACTTATCAACAATAAATGACAGCCCCCCATACTCATAGACTCACTGCATGAATCAGATTTGGACCTAATAACAAATAATTAATAACAACATCCAGAATAGTGTCAAATCTTAGGTTTTTTGAGATGCAGCATAAATTGAAGAGATGTTTTTGAACTTCTGAATAACATACAACAACCAACAATGAAAGCTGGAATCAGATGCCTGAGATAATAATCAGCCGACGTTGGGTTCTAGCAAAACAACAGTCTTAGAAAACTATTACTACAATGTCTTTTTCAATTTGTAATTTTTTATTTTTTTTTAATCAGCAAATATTATTAAAAACCAGGTCCCTGCTCAAGACGAACAAAGACCGGTGATACGATACAAACGAAAGGCGCCGTATATAGGCGGAACACCTGAAGAATAAACACCAAAAAAAGACACCCATGCGCACAACACCCACCAAAATAAGCATCACTATCTAAAAACAGACTCCTACACGAACCGACCACTGAAAAAACGATGTCCATAACCTCCTACCGCCACTACTCAGCCCAAAAATAACCCCCTCTAAATGAAACACTTCGTCTGCATCACCTAAGCTGAGCCACTATTCTAAAGATCAATCAGCTTCCACCACCTCACAACCTCTGGTCCACTGAAAGAACACCAAAAAGCCCAAAGCCAAACTTGAGCCAAAGAACTGACTCCCGATCGCGAATCAAAAGCGATCGGCTCACCAGACTTCAGGACCCAACCAGACGGGCACCCCTTACCCCCGGTTCACCAAAGAAACCGTAGCCAGCCAAACAAGAAACCCACCTTAGGCAAGTTCAAAAAATATTCTCCGGCTCCAAAAAATTTCAATTTGTAATAGTTTCTTTCTTCCAATTAAAACACCTTAGGTTTCATATGATCCATTTTTCTCAACTGATGAAACCCACCTTAGGCAAGTTCAAAAAATATTCTCCAGTTCCAAATTTTTCCATGATACCATTATCTTCAATTCATATTATTACACTAACGCATCCACCTCAGCACTCTAAACTTTCCTTTGATTTTGATAGACATTTTACAGTCATAAATTACACCTAGAGGATTTTTACACTTAGTGCACATAGCATGAATCGTATTTGTGCCTGCCCGCACCATCAATCTCCATATATTATCAAACATTGCAACCGACATCTTACAAAAACCTAAATTACATATATTTCATCTTATACACCTAAAAAACCTGCATTACATATATTTCTTCTTACAAAAACATGGGATGTTCCATTCAAGGGTTGGACATCCCATTGAATCATTCGCCTCACTCCTACTGACCAAATCCCTTGGATTGCACATATAAATGAGCTGAGTAGCACATTTAAAAAGCTTAGCTCATTTCTATGAATAGGTAAATCTGACGTTTGGGTCTGGCTTGTTTATAAAATAGAGTAAATTACGCTATCCTTCCCTAAGAGAATCTTGAATTACACTTCTCTCCCTTGTATACATTCAACATAGCTCCTAACAAAATATCTTCGGGCTTAACTTCTATTATTTTAACCAGCATCTTAATCACACTGTTTTCAACTAGATTTTTTGGGACCTTAACTTCTATTATTTTAATCAGCGTCTAAATCTGTTAATCACACTGCTTTGAACTAGATTTCTTTGAAGTTTGAACTGAACTTCAATTATTTTAACCAGCATCTTCATCATACTACTTTGAACAACAAAAGGAGAGAAATTGCATTTCATATATGAAAATAAAGGACATATTCCTATGGCTATATCACATAGATGAAGCAAAGAGATAAAATTGTGGGGAAAAAAGAAAACCACATCTGCCATTTATCAATCTGCACCATCAGCATAATAAATTGACACACGCACACATCCTTCACTATATAGCACTAACACTTCAGATTGAAAGCATGTTTGATGTCTGTGTCGGTTCTAACACCAGATCGACACTACATGTATAGTTACATTCAATCCCTTCCATTTTTTAAAATAATTAGCAGTGTCTACCTCGTTATTACCATCGTCTACCTCTATATCAACGGCACTTCTAATTAAAGTTGTGTGAGACACCAACATGACACTCACACATGTTACTGTTTTCAACTAATTCATCTTCTCAAATTATTACCAACGGCATCGTGTCAACATCGTTTATGTGCTTCATAGGTGACTATGTCAATGTCGTGGTGTTTAATAGCATGTTAAACACCGACACCTGCACATCTTATTTATTGCATTCAATAAATTCATTTTCTTAAATTATCACCGGGTGTCACTGTGTGTAAGTACTCCATATATCCTTCACCAAAAATCATAAAAACCAACCTTGAAAGCACCAGATACAAGACCAGAAAAATCCGCCAATCCACCTTCTTTAGAAGCCATTGCTCCACCAAAAAGACCTAAAAACACAAAAACAAATTATTCCAATAATCCATTTCAATTTTCACACCAAAACATGACAAATAGCAATTCACAACATCAAATTCACCACAATCACAAATAACAATAACCTAGATTCGAATTTTATTCTCCAATTCATTCACAACCACAAAGAATCACATAACTAAACCACGATTTACACAGATTAACGGAACCATAGAAATCAAAGGAAGAGAAACTCGCAGGTGAAGAAGAGAGAGTGTACCTGCACCGAGGAGAATGGTGAGTTTTCCGAGTGAGAGAGCCATGGTGTGTGACCAGTGAACCTCTGAAACTAGAGGAACACTCTTTTATATAGAGGAATTTCTGCGCGCGCTAAAACGGTACCGTTTTAGGGTTTGGCCGCGATGAACGATTGTGTTGTAGGTAGGTAGTGAGAATGGAAATGAATTGATGAACAAGATAATAATAACCACGACGAAGAAAACCCTCGGTGGCTAGCTAAGCTTCGTGTTACTCTGTTTTACGTGGTTCTACCCTAGTTAATGGTAGAATTAAATAATTTTCATAAAAAAAAATGAATTAAATGATGGGATATCAATAGTATATTCCGAGCTGAATTGCAATTTTGATCATTTAATTATTTAGGTAGTATCGTTTTGGTCTCTTAACTAAAATTCGATTTATTTTGGTACCTTAATTTCTCTTCGTCACACATTTTGGTCATTTCAGTTAGTTTCAATTAAAAAATGTCAGATTTTCTTCATTTTCTTCTGAAATTTTTCTAGGATTCTTGTTGTTGAAGGTTGATACACCTGGTGTTAGAACCGACACAGACATCAAACATGCTTTATGCATTATAGCACTAATATTGTTGCATATTGTTATCGTGACCATGATGTAACCTGATGTCAGTGCCTATAACACGTCCAGATTGACTCCCGTTGAATACTCTGTCGGTTGCAGTTCTCCCGGTGCCTCCATACCGCTTGATTCCCCTTGATTTGTCCCGTCTTTGATTAGCCTATAAGATCGCTTTCCTCCATCGCGAGCTCACCTCCCGATCCCCCCCATTTAGTGTCACCTTGGCTGGAGCCCCACCCCTCCCCTTGTATCCCACCATCGGTGAAAAGGACCGATGTGGTGGTCATAAGTTGAACCTAGGGCCACCGTCTCTTTCTCTATCTCTCTCATGTTTTTTCATACTATTTTACAAATATATTAATACTATTTTTCTTATATTTGACATCAAAATTTAAAATTTATATTTTACAAATGCAGAGGGGAGATACTTTTTTTTTGTTAAAATTTCAATCGTAAAGAAAAAGACTCTAGTAATCTAAAATTCAACTGCAAAATAAATTAATTTCAGAATCTATTCACCCAAAAGTAAATTTGAATTTTTTTCCCAACAATTTGTTTTTAATCTTTTGAAAACAAATATTTTTGACATGCCTAATCACGTTATACGGAATATAGGCTAAATTGCATTTTTGGTCCCTTAACTATTTAGGTAGTATTGCTTTGGTCCCTTAATTAAAATTATATTTATTTTGGTCCCTTAACTTCTCTCTGTTACACATTTTGGTGTCTTGACAGATTTGTTCTTCTCAAGAAATTGAAATGTTAAGGACCAGGTGTATGGTTTTATGCATTATGATAAAGTTTGTGATGTTGATAAGCTGAGTAGGGCTCTCAATAATGTGTATTTAAGTCGGTATCGGGTGTGGGATAATGTGGCTTGCGTCGAAAAGGTTGAGAGGCATATGAGGGTAATAACGTTACACGATATGAAGGACAAAAAAAGAGCTTGCTGAGGCAGAAAAAATCAAGTGTGTTGAGGGAGAAAAAATAGAGATTGTTGAGGGAGAAAAAAGTAAGTGTGTTAAGAAAGAAATGAGTAAGCTTGACGAGGGAGAAAAAATTGTGAGAGTTAAGGAGCGAATGGGTCATCAGGGAGGGAGTTGGAGAGGAAGGCTATTTTAGATGGGATGAAGGAGGAAGCTTGGTTAAGTGAGGAGAATGCGGAGAAAGCTAGATTGGATGTAACACAAGTGAAGAGACCGATGACCGGTTGAGCATTTGGCTTGGAAATAAGTGATTACCGATGACAGAGCATCATGTGACATTTTTTGCTATGTTTTTAGTAGTTTTCTTTACATTTGAAGATAAATAAGTTTAGAGATATATGAGTTGTCAATGGTTTGAGGAACATATTGTATTGTTTTCACTCGAGTCGTTGTAATTCACTTTTATCCAAGATCATGCAACTCCATAGGTGTTTTGAGTGTTTTGTAGTGAGAAATCATGTAAATCAACAAATCAAGACATCACATGAAGGATCAAATATATGAAGATTGAATTCATTGGTTTTTAGAAGGTTTTTGAAGAGAATACAAAGTGAAGAAATTTCATTGCAAGTTTTTAGGAGTTGTCAGACGGAAGAACGATCGAAAACAAGAGAAAACGCAAGAATTAGCACATCGGGGCTGCCTCATGCGCCATTAGCGCCTGGCTGCAGGTATTTTTTGCCTGCCCCTTATTTTCCAAGTTGGATCAGTGCAAAAGCCTAGTTTTCTTCTCCTAAACTCTACCTAATCATTTGCTATAAATAAAGGCCATTGCACTCATTATTATTCATTTAGAACACTAACGGTTCAAGGCTAGGGTCAAACATTAGAGCTTCAAGGCAATATTTCTTCCTTCTCTTGTTCTCTCTAGAGTATGTTTTTATATTATTTTGTTATGATATGTGTTGCCATGAGCAACTAAACCTCTTGATTAGGGTTCCATGATGAACCCATTCTTATTTGATTGATATTATTAATAAAGTTTTCATTCAGTTTATGTTTTTATTGTGCTCGATTTAAATTAGATCATGCATGTTCATAATGCTTTTTTCAATTGGTTAATTTGATTGTAATTTTGAAGAATGGTCCGTAGGATAAAAGTAGCAATTGACAACCCGAAATCATATCAGTTTCATTGGCTTTTCTAATCACCATTTCTTATAGAGATTAAGAAATTCGGGTTTGAATTCTGGCCGTTTAAAACTCCCTTCTTTGGACAACATCGTACATAACCTATGTTAGTCCTGCAATAGTTGTTATGAGAAGCTTCGTGAGAGTTTCATCCGCTTGTTTCATTAAATCATAAGTAGCACACATAACTATTTGTTTCTTAAAGTTTAATTCCAACAAAGACGAAGGGGAATTCAAAGGATTCCCTACTCAGCGTTAATTATCTGAATCTGCAGAAACCTAATATTGCATTTGGCAGGGTAATTCAACCTTGCAACTCAATTCAATTTTACTCTACTTTCACCCTTTAAAATAAGTTTAATTAATTACTAAGTTGAATGGAAATTCCTCTGAAGAACGATAAACTTACTACTTTATTACTTGTTACGATTTGGCGCACTTGTCAATTTCGTCCATCAATTACTAAATTGAAGAATGATATGAAAGTGCTCTCATATGAGGGTACATCAACAGAGATGAGTAAACTAGGGATGGCAAGCAAATCTCTTCAAGATATGAAGAAATGTCGGAAAGCATCGGTAGAAGCTAACAAAGAGGCTTTGAAGCAATGACTTGCAGAGGTACTGCATCATATGGATTTGTTGGATCTTAGATGCAATCCTCGGAGGCAGTTTCCTGGTACAATACCACCAACAATTATTGATGTTGTCCCATAGATCTATGAGTTTTTTCCATTAGATATGAATTCTTACTATGTATTGCTTCCTCTTGAACATTTGATCATCAATAAAGTTGTTTTGTAACCATCTTTATCATTATCTGCATATGATTTCGAGGCTTTTAAAGAAAATATCATAATTGAGTTGGCTGCTCAGAGAATTGCTGTAGAAATGAAGCTGGATGCTCAGACAACCAAGCAGAAAGCGATGGATGAAAAGCTTAATTTGATACTCAATCAGATGGAAGTAGAAACACTTGGGATTTTTTTTACCCATTTTTATTTTGTACGTGGTTTTTTTTTTTGTAACTTTAATCAAGAATATTAACTTGTAACGAACGCTTATTCTCTGAATATTTTATGCAAGCTATATATATTATTTTTTGTTGATGACAATAAGGGGAGTAAGAGTAGTAATTTAATTCTGCTATTAATTGTTTAAACTCTGCAGAAAATATATTTTATTGCCTCTGATACTTTAATATATTTTATAGAGAATTAATTAACTTGGCTTAGACTTAGGGGATCTTACAATCCTCACCCTATGGCCGCTAAGACTTAGGAGGAGCTTACGAACCTCATCCTCTGATAATGTCAAGTTAATTAATAAAAACAATTATTCTCAAGAATACATAAGTTTGTCATCATAAAAAATGGAAGATTGTTGAACCAAAATGAGTTTTAAACAATGACTCTGAAGTTTTGATGATAACATTGTATGAAAGAACAATTGGATATGATAATGTGTGTTCAAGTATGCAAGACCATATAATTAAATTATGACTCTCAAAGTCATGTTTTGGTTTTGAAGCATCAAGATTCTGAACGCATAGGAAAGCAACTGAATCAAAAGAGAAACTTATGTGACTTCAAGCAAGATACGAAGATGGGCTAACCTTTAAGTCAAAGCTCTGACCAACGGAAGCATTTTGCTCGGAAGCTTCTGATGAAATCAAACTCTGAAGGAAAGAAGCCTCCGAAGGTGACGTCAGGAGTCTGGGAGACTCTGACGTGGTTTGTCGTCTTATGATGGAATGTCACTATTAGACTGTGAATAGTACAATTTGTCTTTTTCTGACCACGTGCAGAAAAAACAAGAAAATTCAAGGACAAAAAGAATGTCACATATCATTTTATTAGAATCAAAGAATTTTTTAATGAATATTTAACGACATTATCCATAAGAGGCAAAGTTTCAATTACTCTTGTCAAGCTATCAAGGAAGAATTTGATGAGTTAGCAATGTTCAACAACAAATCTTTTATTCTCTCCAATATAAGCCATCGGCAGTTGAATAAATATAAAAAGACTTCTATCATTTTACAAGTGGCAATACTCTGTCAAATTCTCTAGCGCACAAACACTTAGAAAAATTCTTACAAAGTTTCAATCTTAGAATTTCTTTAGTGTTCAAAAGTTACCTGCACTTTAAGTTAATTACACCTCTGATTGTAAATCAAGTGTAAACATAATCTTTTATTTGATAAACTCTAATTGTAAAAGCCCTCTTGTGGGAGGCAAGAAAGTCTTTTCCTTGTATGTTTGAGCAATTGTAATCTCCTACTAAATAAAAAGTTAATGAAGCTCCACATTGCACCTTATAGGTTTTTAGGAAGATACCATCCTTACTAGATTTGACAGCAACCAAAAAAGAATGTTAAATCATGTGCTCGCCTGTTAAGGGAGTAAAAAAGTCCCATCTTTGAGGATGGTCAAGAAGTCATATATAGGAGGAAAGTAAGACCTTGAAACATAGGCGCTTTAAAAACCTAAAAAGTTCCACTTTCGAGGAAGGTTGAGAAGTCATATATAGGAGGAAGGTAAGACCTTGAAACATAGGCGCTTTAAAAACCTCAAAAGTCCCACTTTCGAGGAAGGTTGAGAAGTCATATATAGGAGGAAGGTAGGACCTTGAAACATAGGACCTTTAAAAACATCAAAAGTCTCGCCTTCAAAAAAGGTCAAGAAGTGATATATAGGAGGAAGGTAAGACCTTGAAACATAATGCCTTGAAAAACCTCAAAAGTCTCACCTTCAAGGAAGGTTAAGAAGTTATATATAGGAGGAAGATAAGACTACAAGAAAAGAACATTTTAACCTCAATTTAAGCGACGCCCCCCGACACCAACACTAATAGCGTTAACTTAACGCACAATACGTTAATTTATAATGTTTCTTTTTTAGCGTCAGTAGAACCCATCTATACCCTTTTTGAATATATTTAGAGTTGGCCTATCTGACTCTATAATTTTTTGTTGATAAAAAATTAACTTTTTTTAGAAAATATTAATACTTCTTTTGACTAAAGTCAACAAAAAATTTACCCTAAATTTTTTCCCACACTTTTTTCCCTCTCTTCATTCACAAAAAAAAAATCCAATATCATTTTTTTTCTTTCTCTCTCACACTTACTCACAAAAAAACAATCATTTACCACCACTCATTCTCCACTCACACCCAGTTAACCCAAAACCCACTTACTCTTCATATAACCCATTTCCCTTCATGAATCTTCTTTCTCATAACCTAGAACCTTTAACTACCACCCTTCATGAATTGTTCCATCTTCCTTACCGTTTCACCTTTACTCCCTCTCAGCTAACCCAGATACACATCCTCCTTCTATGTTTCTTCACACCCCCTTTATCTATTCCAAGTGAACATCACCACCCTTACTGGAACCATACAGTGGGGTAGGAACAATCGTACTTCTTGCAAGTATAATTTTCATTTTTATCGAATACATGAATGATTAAATAAAATTGTTTTTTGACAAATTAAATAGTGACTTTAATTCATGTCGGGCTATTTGGCGAATGTGAGTTTAAACACTATTATGAGCAACGATTGATTAACCTTTACTTATCTTTCAGCTTTTCACCGAACTCATTATTACAATTCTAAATACCAAAATAAAATGTGCTTACACTGACCCCAAAAGGATAGAGATATTTTATTACGCAACTAAAATTCAATATCTTATTACATATGTTTGATCGAAGACAATGACCTCATTTTATATGGTACTCTATACTCATATTATTATTGCTTATGATTTATGCTAGTTAATACTACGTTAAGACATTATTATAGATTAAACATAAATGGATCAAAGCTTAAGGGTCAAATCAATCTTGGATGCTTCCTCCCCTTGAGTCTCATTGTCTTCCTGGTCAACTTCGTCACCAACAACACCTCCCTCTGAAATTGAACCAAATTCAATCTCAGTCATATTAACTTTATGACTCACAATGCCTTGATCAGCCTCATTCCCTTCATCTATATGTGAAATATGCGGTAATGCACCAAACAAATTTTCTGCATAAAAGGTTGATGACCCTGCATGCATGCTGAATCATATTGTTAAATCCATAACATTGATATCCACACCCCATATGGAAAGGAGTGACAATGTTTAGACTTATCCCTTGATTACCATTTGAGTAATTTATCCAAGCTTCGTTAAAAGCTTGGATCGATTTTTTGACCAGACTTCTCTCAAATTTGTGAGAAGTTTGATGGCCACCTAATGCATGTGGAGTAGTGAACTTTCTGCTGCAAAATTTGCATGAGTAAGCATTTCAAATTCCTTTCCTCTAATCAACAATGAATCCAAAAAGAAGAAATGGAGGAATTTCTTTGGGAGAATCAATTGGTTCTTCTTCAACAATATCTTTTTGGGGAGACTTTGAATTCTTAGTTTCAAAATGGGATTCTTCCATCACGATGGCCTTTCGCTTGTTCACATTGTTCTGATTCTCCATCATCTTCAAATTGGACATTGATTCTTCATTCACCCTCTCCTTCCCCTTGTTCTCATTGGTGTTGCACATG
>Ga0228710_1006224_pt1 | contig 18213 bp, 11 predicted proteins | sample MedpolnodulmetaG_FD_177995 | JGI IMG/M metagenome (GOLD analysis project Ga0228710, IMG submission 177995) | Root nodule microbial communities from Medicago polymorpha collected in Santa Monica, California, United States - pink nodules | ecosystem: Host-associated > Plants > Roots > Nodule...
CAATCTTAGCTCAGCAATTTTTTGTTGTAGTTCTTTTTTAAGAAGGGAAAAAAAAATCATTTTGATGTAATTTCAGATTTGTGATTTAGATGAGGCTATGGTTTTTTTTGGTTCAGATTTGAGGAAAATTGGGAGTGATTAGAAGAATGAATTTCAAAGGTTTTGGGAATGATCCAGGAGCCTCCGCTGCCGGAGCAGGCAATGGAGGTGGGAGGATAGCAGCGGGCAATTTTCCGCTGACGAGGCAACCGTCAGTGTATTCGCTGACGGTTGATGAATTTATGAACAGTATGGGGGGTTCTGGAAAAGATTTTGGGTCAATGAACATGGATGAATTATTGAAGAATATCTGGAGTGCTGAAGAGGTTCAAACAATGGGTGGTGAAGAAGCTATCAGTAATCATTTGCAAAGACAAGGTTCGTTGACGCTGCCGCGAACTCTTAGTCAGAAAACAGTTGATGAGGTTTGGAAGGATATTTCTAAGGATTATGGTGGTCCTAATTTGGCTGCACCAATGACTCAGAGACAACCAACTTTGGGGGAGATGACTTTGGAAGAGTTTTTGGTTAGAGCTGGTGTTGTTAGAGAAGATGCTAAGCCAAATGATGGTGTTTTTCTTGATCTTGGTAGTGTTGGAAATAATGGTAATTTGGGTTTGGCTTTTCAGGCTCAGCAGATGAATAAAGTTGCTGGCTTTATGGGGAATGGTAGTAGAATTAATGGTAATGATGATCCACTTGTTGGTCTTCAAAGTCCTACTAATTTGCCTTTGAATGTTAATGGGATTAGATCAACAAATCAGCAACAACAGATGCAAAATTCACAGTCTCAGGCTCAGCAACAACATCAGAATCAACAACTTCAGCAACTTCAACAGCAGCATCAACAACAGCAGCAGCAACAACAGCAGCAAATATTTCCAAAGCAACCTGGTTTGAACTATGTAACTCAGATGCCTTTGTCTAATAATCAAGGAATGAGAGGTGGAATTGTAGGGCTTTCTCCTGATCAAGGAATGAATGGTAATCTTGTGCAAGGTGGAGGGATTGGAATGGTTGGTTTGGCACCAGGGGCTGTTCAAATCGGTGCTGTCTCACCGGCTAACCAAATATCTAGTGATAAAATGGGAAAGAGTAATGGTGATACTTCTTCTGTGTCGCCGGTTCCTTATGTTTTTAATGGTGGTATGCGAGGGAGGAAAGGTAATGGAGCTGTGGAGAAGGTAATTGAGAGGAGGCAGAGAAGAATGATCAAGAATAGGGAGTCAGCTGCTAGATCCCGTGCTCGCAAGCAGGTAAATTTTTAGACTTACTTTCTTGTTGTTGTGATTTGATTATTGATCTAAATTTAGCAATCAAAGTTCTTTAACTTGTTCAAATGAACACTTACATGGATTCAAGAATACTAATTTATACAACTATTTTTTCCTAGTATTTGTTCCCTTATATATGTCTACTCCTCTCGATATACAAAGAGTCTAGATCGAGAATTGATGACAAGCCGTGCTTGTTAGTCACTTAATTTTGGAACTGCATTCTCCATGTACTGGTCTGAGCGAAACAATCGAAAGTCAGTCAGTGCAGACTGTAGATTTTACCTTCTAGTAACAGAAAGGTGAGAAGAGTTCCTCTTTATTCTGAAAATATAATAGATAGTTCACTATTAATAGGGTTTGGTAACATATGTGAATATGTAATCAATTCAAAAACCAAAAGAATGTGTTGGTGATTTTAGTCATGTTATGATTATAGTACAAGGAATAGCACTCAGCCATTGACATTCTGCTTTTATCCTCTGTGAACGTGCTGTATATGTGCAGCAGAATGGTAATATGATAGCGATCTGACCTGATGAAAGGTGAAAGATTTTTGGGAAGTTACAGTCATGACAATTTGTAAGGATTCAGGTTTTAACAAGGTAATGGTGCAACTGACTGGGGAACATAACTGCGGTTGGATAATCATCAGATCCACAAAAGCATATATTAACGGGTTTTGGTGGGAACATGACATGGGAATGAAGTGCAGTTTTGAAATTTTGTAAAAATGTGTTAAGATATATGCTGTACGTTCTGATCACATTTTTATTTTCATTTATTACAGGCTTATACCATGGAATTGGAAGCAGAAGTTGCAAAGTTAAAAGAAGAGAATGAAGAACTTCAGAAAAAGCAGGTAATTATGGCTATTCCGCATTTCACAGCCAGATGCAGGCTTTCATTTGTACATGAATTTGTGGCTTAAGGTCACTTATATCAAAACATTCCCTAATTGACCATTATTTTGAACACTGCAGGAAGAAATCATGGAACTTCAGAAAAATCAAGTAAGTTCAGCTTTCACAAAAATCACCGGAAATCACTCATTTTTGGTTTAAGTCATTGCGTGCATTTAAATTTACCTTAACTGTACAAGTCACTAGTTTTACTAGAACACATAGTGGTGTTCTTGTGCCCTGTTTTGTGACTAATCGGTTAAGAAGTCATGAATAGCTTCATTCATATAACATGCTAATTAGTCAGCCCTCCACTAAGAGCAATAGAGGGTTTGACAAAGGTCATTGTGAAGATAGCATTTGGTCACAAGCTATGCCAATCGACGCATTTTTGTGTGCTTGTCATGTTCAAATTATGAACGGTCGGTTTGGTGTTATGTGGTGATTCAGTAATATACCTGCTTGAACTAATGCCTAATTTAGGTTCTCCTCTTGATTATCACATGCCATCAAATATTAAAATAAATTTATTTATTAATTTTTTATTTGATTAAATACCAATCCCTGTATATTCTGCGAGAATGTAGTAAGTGCTTTTCTCTAGTACTGAGCCTTTGTCTCATGGCATTTTCTATCTTCTGTCTTGTATTCACTTGATGGTTGTAGAATGATTTGATGGTCATTTTGCATAAAGCTAGTGAGAAATATGTTCAAGGGTCTCACTTACTAGTGCCCTTAATGAATAAGTATATAGCAAGTTTTCTTGCATTAGTAATTTCAAAAGCTACAGTTTTCAATTAACAATACTAATCATATTTTTAATTCCTTACGCATCTATGTTTTGATGTATTTTTAATGCCTAAGGGCACTAGTTAAAGTTTGCATATGTTTTGATATAACATCATGTTACCAAACTTAAACCCATTTGAAAAGCTACAAAAGAGAAAGAATATCAATCCAACCTTTGTGCAGATGATTCTTTTAGCTCATTGATTTCAAACCATATAAATTAGTTCCTTATGCTCAAAAGCAAAATTGGGTTTACTATTAACCCATTTCTGGTTGAGATTGCTTTTCTCATATTTTGGTTACATTTCTTTCTGTTAGTTGTAGCTGGAATGTTAATTAAAGCTTTCTGAATTTCCAGAACTAGTCTAGGGTTTCCCTTCTCATGAAATCACAATTTTGAGTATACCCTTTTGTATTTCTTTTTGCATATCTATAGCTAACTGTCACAATTCTAATTGTTTCGTCATATTAGCATGTTAGGCTCACAATTTTGTATTCTCAATATGATAACAGTAGGAGTGATTATGAGCTAGCATGTGATGTCTACTATATTTTATGAATGTTTTGGCATCTTCTTACTGTTTAAACATACTTTTGGACCATTTACACTTGTTCCGAAACATGTGCAGTAAGTTCCAAGTCAGGTCAAGATATCATGAATCATGGTTTTAGCGTCCTACATATCTGCATTCTGTTGAAACGTATTTTTGGACCATATCACATTCTTAATTTAGGAATTGATGCCACCTTAGTACTGAATTGTCTAGTACTTGCTGATATCGCAGGTTAAAGAAATGATGAATTTGCAACGAGAAGTCAAGAGAAAATGCTTAAGAAGAACACAAACTGGTCCATGGTAGATTGAAGATTGGATTATGATTCCGCAGTTGAAAACATTCTGTAAATACACATAAATACATGTTTTTCTGTAGATTGAGGCTTTTGTAGTTTAGATTAGCACTCGAAAACTTTGATGTCTTGCTAACAGTTTGCATAGTTAGGGAGGATATGCACAGTAGCGTGAGAATATGTTTCAGTTCGTGTCCAAAATCATGCCACCATTGGTTAGACAATCTTGAGCAGAACACCTTCACTGGATTTGATCCCGTGAGTGAAATATTTGTATGTACTTCTATTTAATGCACTATCCATGAGTTTGGACCAATGGTTATCCACATATTTTACTATCAAGCAAATCGTTTAATTTGTCCACAAGCAATAATAAAATCAGATTTATTTATCTTTTTTTTTTTTTTTTTTGAGTAATTTATTGTCAAGTTCATGACCTTAGTCACTACACCGATTAACTATATCAATAATTATGACATATTATGGGTTCAGTTTAGCAATGAGCAAGAGAATATAGATTTATTGATTTTTAATACCCTTGTTATGGTTTGGTGACCAAATTTTTTAGAACTCTAGATCTCTTATATCTTTTAAAGGCTAAATAAGTTGGCTGATTCTTGACTCAGTCTAATTCAAATTGTTCCTCGCTTTGCTTCTTTTTGATTTATTGACTGATTTGAGGGCGAGGGCTTTTAGCTTTTTTGTTCTTTTTCGGTTTCTGTTGAAGGGATGACCCCTTTTTATCCTACAGAAAAAATATCAATAACTTCATGATCATTGCTGAGCAAAAATCACATTTGGATTTATGTATAAAATGTTATTAGGGCAGTGCATTAAAGCTCTTGCGTATGCATGGGGTTCCACCATTTTTGTGTATTCAACACAACTTTATTTGTTTCCAAAACTCAAACGCTGTCTTTAAATATAAGATCCACCTTACATTATAGCATAGTTGTATGACTAAATTCAATGATACTGCAATCATGAAATCTTGTGATGATAAAAAACTCTACAGATAAATACAGTACAAATGTTTTATAGTGCAATCAACAGATTACAATTAATCTATTATAACAAAAATTACTACAACAGCGCACACTTGTAACATACTAGTCTTTGCCCTGTGCAACGCACGGGCAAAAAGTGGTATATTATAGTGCTTTGAATTGTTGACACTTAACACAACAACAAAATATATAAGATGCATTGTCATTCATATATATATTTTAATATATAGTTATCTTTTTTTGACTAACAAATAAAACGAATGCCACATCAACCACACCATTTTATTTCGATACGACATTAATGTCTTTTAATCATCGAATGAACAAAACAATGGCTCAAAACAATTATTTAGATAAGTAGAAGAAAAAAGTAATCAAAGTAGGTCCTTGTAGACAATGCATTTGCTACCCCTTCGCTCCAAAATAATCTGCAAAATAAATGAAAGATACATCTATCTAATTTGTAGAGCTTAAATAATGATTATAATCTTCTCATTTTAATAACTATATATTCATACCTTGTATGCCTGCAATCTACAACTTTTCAAATACTTCTGGATATTGTATCTTACAAAAAGACGGTTGAAAAATAGAGAATTCATTTATATGCTTTTGATTCAAAATACACTATGAAGAGGAAGATTTCAAAAGCCTCTCGTGTTTGTTGGAGTCTGAGATTGAAATTATCCTAATGGATGGATAAACAAAGAGTGAGTATTAACTAAAATAATAATGTTGTTTATGTTTAAAAAGATAAATTAAAAAAAAGTAAATGTTTAAAGAAATTGAGGTCTTGTTTGTTTATCCATAAGAACAGTTTGTTTAAAGAACCCATAAGAATAATTGTTTCTCTAACATTACAACTGATTCAAACTACTCTATGAGAAAGATGATTCCTTAAGCCTCCCGTGTTACTTGAGGGATATTTTTGAAATTATCCTAATGAATTGGTAAACAAAATCGTGTTGGTGTAACATATAATGAAAGCCCTTCAATATTGTATACTAATTTCTAGTTATTGTGGTCTTTTCATTTGAAAAATCTAGTTGGAAACTTACGTCACATGTCTTTTCAGGAGATCGTTGTGAGAGAGTGTGCAAAATGCCTTTCATATGTCTTTCCAGGAGATCGTCTTCCGTTAGAGGGTGTACGGTCTTCCATAAAAATAAAAATAAAAATAAAAATCTCATATTCTAGAATCTGATTCAATTGTGTCTTTATATTTAGACCGCCAACCAATGCCTTTAGATTTATTTGTTGATGTAAGATCTGATTTAATCACAAGTGGTGGAGCTGAGCACGGTTGGGATGAGCGACCGCCCAAGACCCGTACATAAAGGCCCCAATTTCTTTTAGTAATACATTCATAAATTTGTGCCCGTAAAATGTATTTTATTTTACACATTTGTGTTAAATGAAGTAAGGAAGCTAAGAAAATAGAAAATAATAGATGAATACAAACAAGAAAACAAATAAATAATTAATGATGACGATGTTTGTCCATAAAATAATAGAAAATTATAAATTTTATGCGATTACTTATAACAAAAAAAATCAGTTAATTGATAGATAATAGATATTATATTTATCCCTAATTATAAGACCCTTTGTAAAGAAAAGAAAAATATCCTTTTATATGAACTTTTTGTTATTTTCAACTACATTAACTATTTCTTTACATGCATACCCTTGTTTATTATACTTTTTTTTCTCTTCAATCAACAATAAATAGCATGTTGAAAACATAAACTAACTCTCTTTCTTAAAGATAAAATTGTAAAAACTATAGTAATTACAAACGAATTTAATATAGATATAAACTTTCTTAATTCGTGTGGTTTTGCCAAAAGGGTCTTATAATTAGGGACGGAGGTACTTTCTTTGTTTCAAATTATATGTCACTTTAAAATTTTCACATAGATTAAGAAATGTAGTTAATGTTGTATAGAAAAGAGTAATTGTGAGTTGTTTTACAAAAATATCATTTATCAATGATATGGAAAACATAAATTAAAAGAATTGTAAAAAGATAAAGTAATAAATAGTTGGGGGCATAATAGAAAAATTACACTAATGATTCCTTGATATTGTAAAATGACATAATTTAAAACAAACAAACTTCATTAAAATGGCATAGTTTGGAACAAACAAATTTTGTTAAAATGACATAATTTGGAACGGAGGGAGCACATATAAATATAAGAGGAGCTAAAATTTAAAACCATTTTATATTTTTAACATATATAATATTTATTCTCACGTGACATGCATGATTTAAATATTTATATTTATTCTATAGAGAATGAGTGAGATATGTATTATTGATGGTTCATGCATGTGTTAGTAGGTGTTTGTGACTGAGGTTGATGACTCCAAGAGTAATATTTAATACAAGAGTCATGTTTATTTGATAATAGGAGAAATTGATTGTATGTGATTTATCTAATATTCATAATTGAGTTTTTAAATTTAAAATTAATGAAATATTAATTGTATTTTTATCTTCTTTTTAATGGATTTTTTTTTGTTGACAAATCTTCTTTTTAATGGAGAACATGCATTCCCAATGTTTGGTAGATTTCTAAAATGTTTTCCTTTTGTTGATCGATTCAAACACGTTATTAATCCCCTTAGAAAAACCGTAAATGTTGTAATTGATAAGAACAAAAATTATATTTTGCTTTATAAATAAAATGTTTTAAAATAAACAAAAAATAATAATAAACTCAAATGACTGAAAAATAGGATTAGATAATGCTCATCCAAATGTTAACTAAACAAGATTGACATTCTAAAGATCGATATGGAAACTCAATTGGGGTGTATTTCAAGAAAAAACTACAATTGTGAAGAATTTTAAATATAAAAAACCACATTACATCCTAGCATAATTGCAAGACTAAATTCAATGATATGTCTAAACTTGCATGTGTTATAAACCACAATCATGGAATCTTTTGTGAAAAACAATACCAGTACCTGGAAAGATGCATTGAAGTAAAATTAATAAATTACAATGAACCTATAAAAATCGCTGCTGCTCGCTGATACTCGGTAGTTTTCATCATGGCAGGGTCGTTAGGAATTTTACTTTTTTTATTCCTCCTAGCATACTTAAATCCATGCAGCTGCAATTTCTCAGACCAGCTTTTTAAATGTGAAGTCAAGGGATAGTTTGAAGTGCACTCAATGTCCTAACAGAATATCGGTACTGTGGTCTTTTCCTCTGAAAGACCTAGCAGGGAACCTACCGCTACTTGGGGTCAGTTGGAAGTAAATTTCGTGTCTTTCCAGGAGATCGTCTTCCGGTGATCCCTTCCTCTGAAAGATCTGCCCAAGAACCCACCACTAACAGGCTTGCATAAGCCAACATCAACCAAGGTAGTGCAATTTGTCCTTTCAGATGATGACCCGTCATCTAAATAATAGTCGAATAACATGGCAAGGCAACTCACTTGATGAGCCAATATGTAATTATGTTCATTAACAGGTAGTGTCTTTAGCATGTGTAAGTTGACCTACAATTTAGAAAGGAAAACATTAATAGGTACTGTGAGCTGGATAAATCAAGGAAACAGCAACATTTGTGATGATGCGGGTATATTAGGTGATTTTCTTCTCTTCTATTTAACTTTTTTATCTTTGGACATTATGGTAAAGGGGAAAATGGCTTCCAGACTCCCATCAAGAACAAAAAAACGTGATTATAAGAGACCCATTCCTTGAAGAAATCATATCACAAGATACAGCTTAATGATTTTACTATAGTAACATCTTGAACCATTGTGTACTTACCTCCGCCTCTATTGCACGAAGTTCATTGTACCATTCCAATCCATCATTCTCAATATGGTACTCCCCAGAAGGTCTACCACAAAAACTCAACGCAAAAAGAGGAGGCCTTAGAGGATATTCCATACTGATCTTGATCTGTCAAAAAAATAAAATCTAGGTGGAAATGCCAGATCCTTGAATAAATTTTGTAGATAAAAAGGGATGCTTCTTTACCTTGGCTTCTAGATTCACATTTCTTTCATCTGCATTGGTTTTTCTGCTAAGAACAAGGACAAATTCCTTCGCACCAGATTCCATCCACGAAAGAGACTTTGTGGCACAGTAATCAGATACGCTATGTTCATGTTCATGTTCACTTTCTGCTTGTGCAGGCTCATCAAAATCACTATCAGTATCCAGCAAGAAATCAGAACTATCATCGCCTTTTTTGAAACTCAGGGACCTAACTTTATTAAGTGAAGGAATGATGCTTTTAGAAATTAAGCTAGCTTGCTTGGAGTGATCAAACTTAGTCCTCTTTGGAAGTAAAGTTGGAAGCTCGCCATCTTCCGTCATACTATCCAGTTCTCCTTTTGTGACACCGGAATTTTCAATTACATCAACATCCATTGATTCCTGAACATGCTCCTCTTTATCTATGATAGCCGGAGACGAAGCTTCACTAGGCACAGGTAGCGCTCTTATAGGTGACCAGCCATCCAATTTGCACAAGGGAGTGTGCAAAGCCCACGGAACACTTTTACAGGACAAAAGAGGCCACTCAAGTTTTGTAAGAGATTCTAGCTGTTCCCTGTAAGCCAGCCAAAGAATTCCACAAATTTTAACTTAAGCATGCCCAACTACAACGACAAGCAAGATAAACTAGGGACTCTTAAGAGATATAATGGATTTATTGTAAATGAACTGGAAAAAAAATCTAACATGCAGCATAAACACTAAAATGATTCAGAACAGGGAGGCAAACGAAGAAACATTACTAAGATGTCAGTAATGAAAACATAGCCAAAACAAAGGCCATAGAAAATCTTAGGTTGATCAAGTTACATATTATCTTATGTTGAACATCATGAAAGATATTCTAAAATTCTAATATTGAAAACATGCTAGAGCCGTGACTCACAGAAGAGCCAACTGAGCTTTTCTCCTTGAGCGAATTCTCTGCAGAACTGTCTGTACTCGGTTCTGTTGGCGATATAATGTGAGACCAGATACAACATCTTCACTCTTGGCTGCTTCACTGTTGTCAGCGGGAAGCAGTGGAGACACCTCAGGCAAGAAATCAATTCCTGCCAGGTGCTGAGCCCATTTGTAAGGACGTGAAGTTCTTTGAGTATTGAATGCCATAGCATCTTGAACAAAGAGTTTAGCTGACTGCATCACCATTCAAATGAAAGAAATGGAAGATAAATAACGAATTGGAGAATACATCAAAGATGCTGATAGCTAAATGAAGAACATTCCCATGACATGAAAGCGCTCAAACCTGGTGTGGGAGCTCGAGTCCTGTATCATTGGGGAATAAATTGCATAAGATGTCATTGTCAGGACCATCATTAGATCCTTCTACTCCAACACATACAATATTCAACTTCACCACGTACTCAAACCTTAGCGTAATGAGTTTTGCAGGCTTAGGATCAGAAGACACATCTTCATACACATTGATAATGATTTTAAGTGGGTGACTTTTGAATATACCCCCTTGGTCAGGACTCTCCTTGACTTCTACCCTCCTTGGCCTTTTTCTACGTCTTTGACCATCTTCTTCATCATCGTGAACATCATCTTCCAATTTGGAGCTCTCCATGACGGTGGAAATGCCTGAGTAGTAAAAATAAAATCACATCATGTTGATTTTTTTTCTTTTTCAGTTGAGTCAAAGAAGATAACAAATAAATTTAAGATTCGGTATTAAAAGATTCAAATACTCGAGAAATTATAGAGCCACATAATGTACTTGCATAGAAAGATTGCATACAGAGTGAAGTAATAAACTTCCTTTCTTTAACTTGTCTTGATTTTAGCATTACAACTATCTATAACTTTCAAGAGCTAACAATGTCCTGGATAATACCTTTGGAGTGATACATTGGTTTGAAGTTAAATCATAAAAAATGATGTTTATATAGGTGGCTTCTAGGGTGAGGGCTCTATTAAGTCCCTCACCGGTGAAGCAGAAAAAAATCACTGTCAGATTGAACCAATGGTCTATATTTATTAAAAGAAAAAATGAGAATATATACACTGCCGCACACAATAATTCTGCCTCTCCTTTCTTCATCACTTTCTTTCTCTCTCACCTTGCAATCTCGCTAACCAAATGACAATTGAATCCATCAACATTGATAAAAAAAAAAAAAACCTTTTCATTCCTCCTTTTTGTTTTCTTTCTTAAAACTTCCTTCAAACATTAATTGATTTTTTTTATAAAAATTATCTGTATTTTCTCAGAAGTTTCCTATTCATGCTTCTCCTCCACGGGGAAGAACTATGCTTGTCCATGATGGAAAGAAAGATCGACTTTGAGCAGAAAAAAAAAACTTAATTTCTGACGAAGCTTCAAGACTACTATTAAAAACAGCCCCAAATGTTTCATTTCACACTAGATCTAGCATTCCCCACATGAAGCAGATGCCGTGAATCTATTTAAATTTCAAGAAGGGGAACTTGAGCATTACTGATTTACAATGAGACGATGAAGTAATTTGACAAGGGTTTTTTAATTTCGAAGAAGACTTACCCACATATGGAAAATAGGTTTAGAGATTTAAGGTCTGGTACTCCTACGAACACAATCACACATATGAGAGATGTGAAAGTAAGATTATGTGTGGAATTTTTTTGGTTGTTCTCATTTTAATTTGTAACAATTATGGACCACAGATTTGATCTAATGGTATTTTTTAACTGGTTCACCGGCGAGGGACTTAATAGAGCCATCAGCTTACAATCCACCGTTAATATAAAAATATAATCCGGTGTCAGAATATACACTGCCAGCAGCAATAGAACTGGTAACATATAGTATATCCAAAGAATGTTAAAATTCATGTATCAGCTATAACTTACCAGTGTCCTTGTTGGCCTGACTGCGAGCAAAAGCTTGGGCATCTTTCAGGCTTCCTACAATCTCCAGATCAATAGGTTCTGCAAAGGCCTCTTTCTGAGCCAATAGCTGTGAGTAAATCACATAAAGAGCCGGTGGAAGCAACTCTGCTGAATGATGCTGTTTTAGTTTCTTTGTATGAGTAATTCCTAGCTGGTTTTGTACAGGCAAGGATGCTTTCTTAAGAGACTTAAGATGTGAAGGGAGACTTGTCAGGAACTTCTTTCGGTTTGCAATAGTCTCCAAAAGGATTTTCTTTTGCTGTTCCAGTTTCGCATGATGTTTGCAGAGCTCTTTACGCTGATACAAATTTGCATATAAGAAGAATTGTAAGGATATTTAATGCATTATCAATACAACTCTAAAAGATGAATGAATGAAGGAGAGTAAGAAACTTTAAACTTCAAAATAGCACAACCAGCATACTTAAAGCCAAACCAACCTGATATAACACCACATTCAGTTTGATTGAACAGGTCACACAACACACACTTTTAACTTTACAACAAAATATCAACTTATCAAGTAACTTTGGATTGGATATAAATTTGTACATGTCTAGAAAAATATAGATTAACGCAAGCCAACCCTGTATTTATCCTACAATCCTTTCCTAACACAACAGCAGGCTTATCAATACAAATCTTTTGGTGAGGACAAAAGCATGCTGTATAGAAATGCGATATAAACTTTTGCCAATATCACAAATATCACATTCTCTTTGAAATTTAAATACTATAGGCCTGCTTGGATTGGCTTATTTGAGCTTATCTGCTGGCATAAATTTTGAGAGACTGTTTGGGAGAGCTGATGAAAACAGCTTATGGCATTGTTCATAAGTTATGTTCAGCTTATTTTCAAAAGTTCTCCAAGATAGGTTATGAAAACAGCTTATAACTCATACAAAATAATTTAACTGTTTTATCTTTTGATATAGAAATTTCATATAGATAAGCGCTTATTGCTGATCATGATAATCACTTGTGCTATAAGCTGCAAATAAGTTGTTTATCCAAACAGGACCTATATACAATGCACATTTCTTCTAAGCTAATTACAAAATGCCAAATATTCAAGGTAATATTTTGCAACAGAATATCTTATATTCACCTGATATAGCTCAAAATTGAGCCTCTTGAGCATCAAATTATGAGCACTATCTTTGGACAAAGCCAAGTCCTTTATATCTTTCGGAGCATCCCGGAAAAACTCTTCCTCAGGCACAAGTTCAATGTCAGGATACTTCGATTTAAAATCTTTACAAGCCTTAATAGCTTTAAGATAATGACTCTTCTCATACACCAAATTATGAAGCTGCAACGTCGTGAAATCCACCGGCGCCTTTGCGCGTTCCGTCTGCATTTTAACCCGATCCTCCTCAATTAAAATCGAACGATTCGCCTAAAAAATTGAGAAGAAAACAAAAATTAAAATAATCGAAACTGTAATATTTTAGTTGAATTGTGAAATTGGATAAACCCTAGGTACCTGACGAAGAGTGATGAAGTGAAGAAACATTTGAGTAACGAGATCGCGAAGGAGTTGTTTAGGTTTAGCTTCTTTTTTGATGGAGAGGATATCGGAGATGATTGATTCAATGGAAGATTTACTGTTTTGAAGCAATTCGTAGGGTGATTCTTCATCCGATTTGGAATCTTCTGAGGAATTGGGAAAGGCTTGTTCGTTTTGTTCTTCCATGGCGATTGAACCTTCTTCTATCTCACCGTCTTCCATTTTCTCTGTTGTTTTGTTCTCTGCTTGACCTAAAACCCTTTTCTTTCTTCTTCCCCTTTGAAGCAAAAATCAGCTTATACAAAAGATTTGAATTCCGACAGAAAAAACATTTATGCAATAAGTGTAACTAACTACTCTCTTGTTAATACAACAAAATAAATCAACAAAAATTGATGTAAGTTAATTAACCGATGGAATTCATGTGATTAATAAATTTCACTGCAAATGGATTGTTTGATAGAGCTTGAATTTTGAATTTGATTTTCAAATAGAACAATCTTTATTCGAGTTATATTTATCTCACGACAAAACACGAATAATCAGTGTCATTACATCATTTTTTATTGATTCAACTTTTATTTATATATAGGTCTAGAGGAAGTAAACAACCAAATATCAACATTCTTAAATTCTTAAATAAAACGAGCACATTACTAATTCCAACCAAACTCTCCTAGGGTTTCCTTAAGAGCTTGTGGAGGCTAATCCCAACACTTTTATGATCCCTAAAATGCATGGATTTCCGCTTCTAACAACTCTTATCCCGTGTTTATTTACATCTTGTGTGTGTTCTCTGATACTACAAGAGGATAACCAGAAGAAAACCCAACCATATTTTTGAAAGGATAAGAAGAAGATGAAATAGTTGTCGCCGAAATGATGGTTTGTGAAGATGAGTCCTTCAAAAGAAATTACGGACAGAGGACCACTTCAACAGTCGCATATTTAAGAGAGTGGTTAGTCTTTGAGATTGAAGAATCCATCGAAGATTCAAGACCTTGGCAAGAATCTTATCATGTTTCACTTTAATACAAAATGAAATATGGAAATAGTGCTAAGGAGCAGGCCATTGAGCTTTGACAAAAACCTGGTTGTGTTGAAATGCATCTTAGGTGAGGAACAACCATATGGTTGCCTTGAAATATCTATCGCTAATTTTTAGGCTAAAGTTTATGATTTGCATATGAAACTAAGATATAATGCAATGTCTTTGAGATGAGGTGATACTATTGGAAAAATTTTAGAACTGGACATCAAAGAAGGGCACTGAATTGAGATGTTTCTTAGGGTTAAAGTTTCTATCGACTGAAATAAGAAGAATAAGAAGAAAAAAAACCCTCAAACGAGGCACTGCGATCAACTACCAAGGAAAAAAACTCCATCACCAAGGAAAAAGATTCCATGGTTTTCTCAAATAGGAAAGACTACCGAATAGGTGGGATTTCCTTGATGTGTGACGATCAGATGAATCTCTCCATCGTTAATTTTTTAGTAAATGACATTTCCCTCTCCTCAGAGATGCTTGAATTGTACTTCACTCCCCTCTTGTGTTAAAATATGCATTTCTCTCCCCTCTTATTCAAAACATATTAGAAAACATTTCACTTATCTCCCCTAAGAGTAGCTTGAATTACATTTTCATTCTCTCTTATGTTAAAATCTACAATTTTCTCCCTCAATAAATTTTTATTTCTAATAATTCAGCAAAAAAAAATCTAACACACTTCAGAAAAAATAGTATTGCGGGTCTATTTTAATATAATCAAAATTTGAATACATATTTTTCGTTATTTTTTATTCACAATTTTATTAACATACGTTTTAAACCCTATTATAAAATATGAAACAACCCAAAATAAAATTAAAATATTTTAAAAAATTACTAAAGACAATAAAGTATGGTTATCTAAAAGTTAATTTTATACTCTAAATTATAAAATTAATAGCAAAATATTTAAATTTATAATTATTATTGGCATTTAAATTATAAAGAAATGAATTTATTTTTCGTAAATGGTAGTTCAAAATTAGTATATTTCATAAAAATATTTATTTATGTTAAAATAGATTAAAGTGTAATGTTTAATTAATTATTAAGGGATGAGATTGTAATTAAAGCATCTTACAGGGATGAGAGTAAAAATTTTACTTTTCAAGAGAGGGTAGTGTATGTTTTAACATAAGAGCGAAGGGGTGTATAATTTACTCTTAATTTTTCTCTCAAAGCAAGATAGTATCCAAGGAGCTACTTCATGGAATCGAAAGCTGGATAGCAACCAGGTTATGCTTGTAGGAGTATTCTTAGCACAAATGGCGTCCATTGAAGTGGAGCCTTTAATGGATGATGCTCTGGGAGTCCGGTGGGCATCCTAGTCTGCTCTTGAGCACAATTTGAAGAGGATTCAACTAGCCTCATACGTTGCAGTTGTTGTTACCTGTATTAATATCAATTGGTGCATAAATGTCATTGTTTCGCTCATATTAGATTTTAAAATGTCTATGAAACAATTTGAAGTTGTGTTTGTTTATTATGTTATAAGGAACTTAAATTTGGTAGCTCGTTAGTTAGCATGTTTTTCTAAGAGTATTGTTGGAACATGTGTGGAAATTGAGTTAAAAAGACTAAACACAAGTTTTTATATTGGGCAGAACTAGTGTTGTGTGAATTAAAAAAGTGGAAGTCTCACGTCGGATGGAACACACACATTAGTAGTGTTTATACAGTGGGGGTGTACCTCTAATGGGGTACATAATTAAGTGAACGAAATAAGCACTAGAGAAAAAAAAATATATTGATATATATTTTATTATTTAGAAATGATAAATTAAATAATTAATTTAATCATTATTAGAAAGTGTTTTCTTAGTCCCCAAGTTTTGCTAAAATATTTTGGAACGCAATCTATAATATTTTGGAACACAATCTGAAATATTTGGGTAGGCAATCTAATATATTTTAATACTTGATCTGAGATATATTTTGGTACATAATATAATATATTTTTGTACTCAATATAATATATTTTGGTACTCAATTGAGATATTTTTGTACTAGATCTAATACGTGAATTATTTAATCACAAAGTAATGTATTACTTGTTCCCAAAGTTTCTCACTTATTAGTTGTAAATTTTCTCTATAAATAGAGAGCTCACACAGTGCATTCTATACACTGAAACCCACAGTTGATGCTTCCTGTGTTTTCCCTCTCTTCTCTCTCCTTCGACTTGTGTTGCCAAGTCCTTCTCCTTTCGACTTGTGATGTCTCATTTGATAGGCCTGAGCCTGACCTACAAAATATTTTGCAGGCCTAAGTCTGGCCTGACCTATTTAAAAGTCTGACCTGACCTTTAAGCCTATTTACAGGCCTACTTAATATTATAGTCATTAAATATTCAACTTTGTCTATTTTTAAATAGGCCAAATTAGCCTTAAAGCCTATTTCATTGTAAGGCCTATATATTGCTATGAGGCCTTAAAAGCCTATATCGCTATAAGGTCTCAAAACCTATTTTAAAAGTCCATTATTTGAGTTTTTTTTCTTGATTTTTATTAATAAAAATCAATTTCTTTATATAAATAAAAAATAAATTTTAATAATATGCATAAATAGGCCGGCCTATCAGGCTTCGTAGGCCTTTTTTGATAGCCTAAGCCTAACCTATTAACTTAAATAAACTTTTTCAAAAGCCTAAATCTAACCTTTTTTATAAACAGGTCAGGCCAGGTCAGGTTTAAACAGGTCAGGCCGTAGGTCCCTGTAGGCCGGCCTGACCTATTCCCAACCTTAGATAGAAGGATTAAATGTCCCTCGGTTTGTTATTTATGCAATAACTATTGACTTAGTTATGGACTATAAAGCGGTTTTGCTTCCCGTCACTTCTTGGAGTTGCTACTGAATGGTTCCAGTTATAACCAAAATTTAATTTGTTGAATATATGTGAAGTAGCATGAAACAAGAAAGACAATTTTACAATCTAAATGGTCCCTGTTGCATACAAAATATGAACATTGAAAAATCAAAGAATGGATCAAATTGGAAAAGGTTTTTTGATGAACTAGAATTTATATGAGAAATCTGTTCCAAATGTTTCATATAATAAGAAAGAATCTGAATTTCAGATTTCTATTGAATAAGATTGAGTAGACTTAGACTTAAAGAGATACTTGTTCACCATGCACTCTTGTGGAAAAAGACTGCGCTTTGATGGCATGTTCAAAATTAAATTCTCCTTATATTTTATAAGTTGTGTGATTTTAATATTTGACATATCAAAACTTATTATGTGAACAAGCATTTAATTTTAAAATTGAGTAACTTGAACTTAATTCCAAAGTTATATGATTAGACAATTTTATTTTCTGCAGTCAAGATAAATGAACCAAAAGTTCATATCAATTAGTGTTTAGAGAATTTGAATCTCAAAACTTAATAAATTATGATATGTGCGAGATGACACATAACCTAAAAATGATAAAATGATATTTTATCATATTTATTGATGACTGCGAATTTTGAAAAATAAAATTGATATGCTTGATATGTTCAATTTCTTTAATAAAAATTGAAATTTATGTTGGTTAGAGTACCCAAGTCTATGAACAAAAATTCTAATTAAGAATTTTTTTGAAGAAAAGACAATTCAACTTGTCTTATTTTTTGAACTTGGGATTGTCTTATCCCGTGCTTTTGTGTATCAATAACTTTTTTTTTCAATGATATATATTTGTTCCATATTTTATTGTGTATTTTTTTATGTATAAGAGACAAATATTTGTCCTTTTTTTAATATTTATCATTGATGAATATTTGTCTTGAATTTTATTTAAAATAATGGTAAAGAATTATTCAGTTAATTTTTTCAATATTTATTAGTGAATATATATATTTGTTATGTGTTTTTTATGTACCAGTTACTAATATTTGTCTTTTATTA
>Ga0228710_1006225_pt1 | contig 18211 bp, 6 predicted proteins | sample MedpolnodulmetaG_FD_177995 | JGI IMG/M metagenome (GOLD analysis project Ga0228710, IMG submission 177995) | Root nodule microbial communities from Medicago polymorpha collected in Santa Monica, California, United States - pink nodules | ecosystem: Host-associated > Plants > Roots > Nodule...
CGTTCATGCATAATTCAAAGACGGAGAACCTCAGAGGTTGAAGGTTTGGTGCCTTGGTGTAACGTTAAGATGTCTCAATGATCAAATTAATGAATTCAGCCAAGGAGTCAACCCCAGAGACACAAGGAGGGTGAAATACGTTCGGTATAAACGTCCAACGCTCGACGAGGGGAGAATATTGTTCACTTGGGTGGAATTAACGAACGACGAAAATGTGAAGAACATGTTTTGGGAGCACAACATGTTCCGGTGGATCGATATGCAGGTAACGTTGCTGAGATCAACTGAAGATATTATCAATAGTCTGATTCCGCCAGAAGATCGTGATTAGATAGGGAATGCACCTTCCAACTACAACAATTGTCTTCCTTTGAATAGGGTAATTTAAACTTGTTAAACAGCATGACTCCAACATTCGACCGACATTTCTATTGTTTCATTCAAAAGATAAAATTCTTGTTATTAGGCGGGTTTAAATGAAGGTATTGAAGTGTCAAGGAATGGACCTCATTCTTTTGACACTTGAATACCGTCATTTAAACAAAGCCTAACAAGAATTTAATATTTTGAATGGAACGGTAGAAATGTCTGTCGAATGTTGGAGTCCTGCTGCTTAGCAAGTTTGAATTTACCCCATTCAGAGGTAAGACAATTGTTGTAGTTGGAAGCTACATTCCCGAATGTAATGTAATGACTCGTCTATATAAGTTAGGAACTTGTATTATTGAGAATCAACTATATAAGTTATGATATCGAATTCCTTCGTATAAGATTTACTCAGTCTTTATTGGATTATGCAATTTTTATTCGAATTCACGTTAAATTTAATCATTCTTTATTCGAATACTCAATTTTTAATCGAAATTATTCAAAACGCAATTTTTATTCAAAATACCATATTGTCAAGCAAAATGTAGTAAAATGTGCGTGACATATAAAAAAAACCATAAAAAAGATCCAAACACAATTAGGCATTAGAAACCATTACATTCATTCATCTTCCTCGTCACACAAGTCAATCGGATTTCACACTACAGTCCCTGGGGCACCTGCTTTTGGTTGAGGACCAAAATAGCATGTTCTCCCGCTCCTTCTCAACCTCGACTGATTGTACACCAGCACCTTTGAATCCTTCTTTTTTACGTAACCATCACATGTAATTCTGTGCCAAGTCATAGGTGATTTTTCTTTCTTCTTGTCATCACCCTCATTTTTGTTCAACTCAACTCCCTGATTCTGAGACATATCTACATAAACAAATTGACGATCAAAACCTAAACTAATTGTAACGATTCTGCAATAATTCATCAATAATTAAACTAATCCTAAAAATTATACCATAACTAATCGCAACAAGTCTATCACAAATTCATAACAACAAAAAATCATAACAAACCTAAACTAATTGTAACGATTATACAACAATTCTAACCTAAACCTAAATTATCATAAAATCAAAACCTAAACTTATCAATTCTAACAACATAAACTATCATAACATCATAAAATCAATAAAACCTCTATAATCGCAATTTAACTAAAAATAACTAACAAATCAATCACAAAATAGCAATGCAATAGGATTCAAAAAACTTACTTGATTTTGTGCTTAAAATTGGCTTGGAATGACTTATGTTTTGTGAAATTCGCACCTATGGAAACAAAAAACGCAACAATGGAGTTTTGGAAACTCCTATGTCTGTTCTGTTCTTATGTTACGAACACAACGGCAGTTAACTACTGCTGGGGGCATTTCGGTAATTTTCTTGTGTCATTGTGAAGTTATCAATGTCAGAAAAGCAATTTTCATTTTCTTTTGCAAAAAAACAAAAAAGAAGAGTTGTTGGGATTCAGTCTATTGGCCCCTTTTATACGTATTCCTATATACACCCCCATGAAAAGAAGCTTTACCTCCTACCTACAAAAAAACAATTGGGCACATACAAGACTGGACCCTAGACCGTCGCACCCCTGACCTATTCTTAAGGCCGACCCTGAAAAGCATCTAGACTTTTTTCGCAAGAACATAATCTCTTAAAATCCAATCCGAAAATAAAAAAGAGATACCACACAACACAAGTGAAATTTAGAAAAATGTTGGGATTATCTTTATTTTTCAAAATAAACGGATAACTTCATTTGATTAATGGAGTTTGAGGCATTTATTTTATAGTTTTGACTATTAAAAAACTTAATGCCAAAGTTACATACTTGATAAAGAAAATCTCAACCCCATCAAACGAGTCACACCATCATTAAATCTTTCTCAAACTTACAAGATTTATGTGTGACCAAAATAACTTAAAAGACTTATCTGTTATAAACTTCAAACTTAAAGGACTCATGATGTAATTTAGTCAATTTTTGACCAACTAAGTATAAAACATGTCAATTTGCAAATCAAATTTATATGTGACCATTCTAATCAGGGCCGTCCATTGGGGGTTGCAGACAACTCTACTGAGCTGAACCTCCAAAATTTGTGAGCCCAAAATATTTTTTTTATCTAGCCTATAATACATCCAAAATATCGATATCCATACTCTCTATTATCTCCTTAATTCAATTCACTTCTCAACGTATTAAACTACTTTTTTTTTTGACAAGCCTATTAAACTACATATTTACAAACAAAAACACCACACACACATACATTTTTCTAATTATTTTAGAACACTTGTAATTTCAGACACATACTTGTCGTATAAAATAGTAAAGTTATAATAATAAACATTATATTATCCTCTATAAAAACAAATAAGTATAAAAGTTTTTTTACTCTTAAAAAAATACATTTTTTATTAAAAGACTATCTTTTTTTATGAAAGTCGGGCCTCCACTTTTACAGAAACGGCCTTGATTCTAACTAATTTGAATCCTGTGACGATTTGAGACACATGTGGGGAGGGGGGAAGTTGGATCCTTGTAGGAACAAGTCAACAAACAAAAAGTTCATGACTTCCAAGCAAACTATAAGGAACCAATGAAGGTTACATCACTAACTTACTGTATATTCGTACTGATGAGAAGACGAATCAGAGAATTGTCTTCATCCCTTAATTAGCATTCAATTTCCATCAAAAGACACAATAGCTAGCTTAAACTTGAATAAGTGTCAAATTATGGTGACTGGTCTTACATACGCAGAACCCAAAAATGGATGTTGCTAGCTAGCTATAGTTAATTATTCATTCATTTCTTATATGCTGCTCTGAACTATACGTACTGTGCTTGCGACTAAGAGTAATTGAGATCATGGGGGACGAGTTGCCTCTAACGTGATCAAATTGTAGCTGTATAGTTGTTTTGATTTATCAGTGGCAGTTTCCATTTGCATAAAGAGCTTTTGTTTTAGGACCATGATATTTGAAAGACCCTACTTTTTCATACACTTATTTAACATTATTCCCTTTATTTCTATATTTTTCTTTCTATTAAATCATCAATGTATCACATTTACTACACCACTCTCTTTTTCTTTTCATTGTAAGGTATATACACTCGCATGAGTTGTACCCTAAACATTTTCTTTTGATTTAATATTCTTCAAAATTATAAAAGTAGGCATCATGCTAATGTCATTGCTAGGTTTTAGGAACAAGTCTTAGATGGTCACCTGATCAAACATGTAGTACTTAAGCACACACAAAGAGACACATTCCAAAAATGTAAAATCATTATCTATAATAGTTATTAGAAAAATTATTTCTTTTGTGTGTGTTTAAACACATACATTTAGCCTAAACACATACATTTAGTCATGTAACCATAGAAGAATTGCTCTATCTTTATACTAGCTTTTAGGAGCAAATCTTACTTGGGTACAATCCCAAATAAAATTTATTTGGACACACAAAAGTGAAAAATGTTAAATGAGAAATAATTTAGTCACATCACTTAATGATTATTTTTCTTTTATTTTTATTTGCGAGTGTGCCCAAATAAATTTTATTTGGGGTTGTGGCCAAGTAAGATTTATTCAACTTTTAAATACGTTTGAATCTATTATTATTTTGGCAAAATTATTTTCTTCGTCTTTTAGCTTAATTTTAAGTATCGATTTCATCTTTTATCTGTTTTCATATCATTTTCGTTCTTTTTACATATGCATGTTCAAGTTTCAAACTGTGATTTTATTTCGCTCGTGTTTTCATATAAATTATAGATTTGATGCTTCAAAATTCTCATGCAAACTGATTAAAATGATGTGAAAAAAAGATAAATGATAAAATCATTATTTGAAATTAAGTTAAGAGTGTAATTTTGCTTATTATTTTTCACCAGAATTCTAAGTCATGTCTCACTTCTACTTAATTGTAGCTTACCTTTATCCCCAAGTGGGAAGAAACATTATTTCACACTTTTGATACATTAATTTTTATTTTTTCAGACGAATGACTTTGGTTCTAACCTCCTATGTTGAACTTTCTTTTTGTTGAGATTGCTTTCCTTCCCCTATTGGATCTTTTTTATTTGATTTAGAATACATCATCTAGTTTCACACTCTGTCTACTTCAAGATCGTTTGTTTCCACAAGAAGGAGCCCATTAAAGATTATTCATTAGATAAAATTATGGTATGAGGTTTTACACGCCAAAATCTTCATCTCTAATTTTGACTTTGATCAAAATTCGTACAAAAGACATAGGGAATTAGGGTTGTGAACCAACCAAACAAAAAAAAATTGAGTATCTATTATAAAAGTATTAATTAAACAAGCCTCAAAAGTCAAAGTGTTATTATTTCTTTTAAAAGCTAAGATCTTTGTATTTCTGAGCTAAATTTTTTTATTCTCTCTTGTTGAGAGTTATTCTTTGTTGAAAGAAACAATTATTTGAACTTCTACTTGGATCCAATAGTTACTGTGTAAATCCTCAAAGGTTTGAACAGACTAACACATTGTTTGGTTCTACGTTGAATTTACTAATTTCGCGTCCCAACGCCAATTTAAACGTGATATTGAGAAGCTAACTTTTCAAGCTTCAGCCAAAACGCACATTCTAGGCTATCCAACGTGAAAACAAACACTAGCTAAGACAATTTGAAATGACTAAAGTAAAGCACATTAATAGAAGTATACTCTAATGGTTATAGTTTGTTGAAAATTCATACCTGGAATGTCATATAGGGTTGAACTTGTGCTGGACCGGAAAACATTGAAGGTGAGGGTGAAAATTTAAGATGTAAAATATCAAATGGTAAAGGGGACAAAATTAAATGTTTTAATAATTTATAGGAGGTGAAGGTATAGATATAAGGGTATAGGATATAATCCAATGCTCCGTCTTTTACAAAATGGGCTTTTTAACTTTCTCCGTGTTTAAGTCCAAGTGGAAATTCCAAGTGCCCAAGAGTCTGCTACACCAATCTAATTTTATTTTACTACTCCAACTCTTTTAAATTATATGTCATTCTACCAAAATTTGTTTGTTTCAAATTATATGTCCTTTTACAATATCAATGAATCATTAATGCTTATTTTTGTATTATGTCTTTGACTATTTATTATTTTATCATTTTCTAATTCTTTTAATTTATGTTTTTTCATATCATTAATGAATGCTATTTTTATAATATCATGTGTAATTACTCTTTTCTATACAACATTAACCGCATTTCTTAATGAGCAATGCTAGCAACACTCTCTTTTGAGCACTCTCTCTAGCACTCACTCTTTTATTGGGTAAAATCATTGTATGTCCCACCACCATATGTGGGTTCCATTTCCAAAGTGTAGGTCCCACATTGATTTCACCTAATAAAAGAGTGAGTGCTAGAGAGAGTGCTCAAAAGAGAGTGTTGATAGCATTCCTCTTTCTTAATATATGTGAAATTTTTAGACCATCTACAACAAAGCACCCTAAATTGGGTGCTTAAATGGGTCCCCTGCGTCTAAATCATTAATTTTACGATAATAGTTAATAAACACCAATTTTCTCCAATCCAACACCTCATTACTAAATAGGTCCTACAAATAATTCTATATCATTACATTTCAACAAAATTTATTTAATTTATCAAGATTCATTAAATAGGACCAACAAAAAAAGAAGAGAGAGAGTGCTTCCATAGCCACCCTTCTCTATAGGCACTCATATATTTTACTCCACAATGGAGGTGCCTATTTAATGTGGTGCTAAATAGGTTAAGCACCCACCACTGTGGATGGTCTTAGAATGCCATATAATTTGGAATGGAGGGAATATAAAATAATTTATATTGTGGATTCAAGTATTGTCTCTCTCTTTTTTTTTAATGAAATTAACCATTTGTTTGGTCATGTCAAATTAACAACCCAATCAACATTAAATTTGGATCAAACATAAATATTTTAACTTTTCGTTTTAGTCGTTTTAAAATTTTTCGTCGCTTTTAAGATTTTCATCACCATTTTTTATTTCTGTTTTTAAGTCAACACATGTTGTTATTTAACATTTTGAATTTTTTTCAATCATGTTTAGCTCATTATAGAATTATCTTTTGCAATAAATTTTTTAATTAAAGATGAAATAAATATGATTTTTTTTTATGATTTTGGCACTTAAAAAATCACAATTAATTCATGGTTTGTTAAAAAACATTATTTTTTTGAAAAGAGATTCTTATAATAAAATCTAAGTTTATGTAAAAATTAAACTCATTAAAAAATTTGAAGTGTACACATGACATGACATGACATAAAAGTATCAATAAAAAATGTGAACGAAAATTTTTTGGATTACTAAAAATCAAAGAAATTTTTCTAACAAAATATTTTTTTTAATATTTATAGGAATAAAAATATATTTAATCTTAAATACTAATACCTACAACAAATCAAAATTGAATTAGTGCTTTTTTTTCTTTTCTTTCTTTCTATAAAAAAATGAAAGAAAAATCTTCTTGCCTCTTTGACCGATAATTTGAATGACATAGTACTACTAACTAGTAGCAATAGTTTTGTCAACAAAAAAGAAAACTAGTAGTAATAGTATAGTATGGTAATTGTATGCGGCCCCACGGAGAGTCATGAATGTATATAATAAATATAAATAAATGACTGACCTAGATCTTGGAGGATGGAGCTAGCTTGAAATAAGGAAAATAACAAAGTACTCTCAATTTTATTTTATTTAATTTTGAATCAAATATAAGTACGTGATTTGGAGTATTCACATAAATCAGAGAATACAACAAGATTTAGAGAGTGATTACAAATTTATAAACCGTCTTGAAGAGGTTCTCACGCCGATATGGAGAGCCGATCTCACGTCCCTTTACCAACTTTGATTAGTTGTACTTCACATATTCTCTTTTTATAATAACATTAATGATAATGATAAATTGGTGTAATAATAATATATAAACATGCAACAAGTTAAGGGAAAAATATTCGTAATAGAAAAATCATTGACGTAACTAAAAGCATAGGATGGGATGAGAAATTTATTTTCATGCAATGTCTCTCACAACTTAATAGTAATGTCTTTGGATGTTTATTCTTGATGTTTATCATACAAATTATGTCTTGTGTGGCCTCTTCCTCGAGTCATCATATCATCTTTTTGTAATCTGTAATTTCTTGCTTCAAGTGTGGTAGAAGATCTTGAACTGGTTTAGGTGGGAGCTGAATATGACCTTCAGATTGTTTTGTTTATTCTATGTTTTTTTGTTCCTTTGGAAGTGGCTCCGGACTTGGAAATTGTTGACCTTGGATTTTGGCATTTTGTAGTGTGGTTGATCCGTAAGTCATGTAATGAAGTTGTTTTCTCAAAAAAAGTTTATAAACATTGAGTAAACGGATCATATTATACTATTTTTTTTCCTTCAAACCTTAATATCCGACAAATAACCACTAATCTGATGGGTGCAATCCCACCGTCCATCTGTTGGATGTCCATCTAAAGCCAGAGAAAAGCTCTCTGTGGACTTGCCTTCTTGGTATTGTGAAGAATGGAACATGAGACTTCAAATGGAGCACACTCCTCTACAAGTTGGTAGTAAAACTCTTCCTATATATGGCTAGATAGTCTTTTGGTTTGGTGGCATTTGCTCATATAATATAGTTTTCTTTGAGTTTTATAACTTTTTGTGGTTCTGAGTTGGAGTATTCTTCACACTCATCTTTTAATAAAATATTTTATTTGCTATTATAAAAATATAAAAAATAAGAAAAATAAAAACTCAAGAGAGAAGGTAACACTTTTCAATTCAAAACATGACCGCTTGAAAGGAAGAAAGCTGAAGACAATTTTCTCTACTGGTTTGCAAGTTGCCTAGTTGCTAGACTTCAGAACAATAGAACAATTGTTTGTTTGAGTTATTGCATAATTAATTAAGATCAAGAATGGACCACCTAAAAAGTAATCATAGTATATGTACACACTAGCAATAAAATTTCAGATGGTTGGGCGCCCGTTAATTGCATGATACTTCGGTCCAGATTTTAAAAATATCTAATATTACGTACATGTCACTAATCCTTCATATATAGTACCAACCAGCTAGTCAAGGGCAGCTTCAGTAGAGTGGTCCATGAATTCACCTGATTTTAATGCCTACCTCTCTCTTAATTAGGTAATGTCTTTTTTTCTTCTTTATAACCATTTCAGGTGTGTGTGTAGGGGAAGGAAAAGGAACCACTCAGCTACCTCTCTCCTGTTTGTTTTTTCCATTCACAAATGCATGCTGCTCCAAATCAAGAGGAAATTAACTGCGTAGAATTTGGTTCCATCTAGTTACATAGTAACCATCTAGTTGTCCTCTTTTTATTTTTTAATTAAATAATATATTTAGCCATGTCATTGTTATCAAGGAATGCATATATGTATGAGAAGCTAGAATCAAATGCTAGGAAACAGAATAAAATGATGAATGTGTTAAAATAAGAAAATCCAAACAAATTTCTTTAGATGATACACATCTATATGAAAAGGACTATGTATATGTAATCTAAGAGATATAGCAAGTTTTGAAAGAATAAAACAACAAATGTGGGGTTAAGTGTATCCGGCCCCAAGTTAGATTGCAAAAACCCTAATGATAGATACTGATAGCAACCTTTCCATGAAGCAAGTCTAAGTCCCCTGGGTAGAATTTTACACCCAGAAAGGAGGCATTGAGCTATTGTGGACCATACATGACCTGTTTCTCAAACATGTCCCCCCTCTGTTAGCACAATAACCACGCTAAATGTCTCTACGTACCCTATGTCTTGTCTTCCTTTCTTTCTTAGTATAAATGCTACTATCTTTCATTCTTAGGGCAACCCACCTTTAATGCCCCAAACATACATATATCATCATGTACTACACATTTCATTTCATTTCTGTTTTATTCTTTATAAAATATTTTCTTTAAATTGAGGTATGATCGATCAATTTTTTTAAATAATTTCATTGACATTATTTATATTAATATAATTTTGACATTTTTTTTGCCCTTCTAGGGAAAAAACGACATATCCAGAAGTGGTACAAGGTAGGATATAGTTATTATTAATATTATTAATAATTAACACAAGGGTCTCACTAACATGTGTCTCATTAGGGCACATGTTAAAAATTCCAAAAGAAACAATTTTACATTGAGATAAATATTTTATAGTTTTAAAACGTTGAATGTACAACTTTTAAAGACAATATATATTACTTTATAAGTTTTTTAACATGTACCTTATGTTAACATTCTCCTTAATGCTAGTGTGTCTGAGTCTTCAAAAATCAAATAATAATATTTCTTACTAATAATTTTTCTTTACAAAAATCAAATATTTCTTTAAGTAGAACATATTTCTAAATAATAACATTTCTTTACAAAATTCAAGAATTAAATCCATAGTGGCACAAAAGGGTTTAAACCCCAGAGATATATTAGGGCGCCTACTGAATATCATAATTACAACGAGTTAGTAAAAGTAAATAAATTGTTCTTTTCAAGCATAATGTGCCACACTTAACATATTTAAGTATGCGGTCATGAATTTGATACGCACGTAGAAAAACACTTACTAAAAGTCGACCCTTTAAATTTGAATCTCCGTAGATCAAATGATTAATCTTTAACTTCTGACGGGGATACTTTGGATTTATATTAAAAAAAACAGTCTTGCTAACGAGTGTTCTAAAAGCACCATTTAAGGATTCTTAATGATGAAATTACTCCTTAAAAAAATCAAAAACTCCAATTTTCAAAGCAATTGATAACATAAACTTACCATTTAAGGTCATTAAACAATGCCACGAGGGTACTCATTATCATTTCCCAAAAAAAGGTATTTGTTTGCCATTCCTTACTATGATCATTTGGTTTCTTAAGTCTCAACCAAACCAGACGAAGTTAGCTAGCTAGGAATTAGCAAGTATCTGATTAAGCTAGCTTTAGCAACTCTTCACTACTTTCACACACACACTCTCTTTTTAAAGTCACGAGAAGCCACTGTCCCATTGTTCATTCAATTTTGTGTGAGAGTGTGTGGGGGAGATATAAGAGAGAGAAAGAGAGAGAGAGATTCGAGAGAGGAGGTGGCAGAGGAACTGATAGAGAACTTTCAAAGCTCTTTATCTTCTACCATCACTCAACTAGCCTCTATATTGCAGTCTGAAACTGAAAGTCTCACAAATTTTGTGGAAACCTCTAGTTTTATCTTCCCTTCTAAAAGAAAGGGTGTTTATCTCATATCATTTTTCTTCTTTCTGTCTCTCTCTGTCGGTACCATCATGTAGGTCTTCCCCCACTATACTACACCTTTCTCATTCATATTTATCTTCTTCTCTATAACTCTAACTCATTAATTAACTCTCTCTCTTTTCTCTCTCTCCCCTTCACTATATGTATTTGTTCCATTTTCAGGAGACCGCAAGGAAACCCATTAGATCTTAACAATTTGCCTGATGAATACTCTAGAGATCATGGTAAACAACTCCTTGAAGACACTGATCTACCCGGTAATTTATTTTACATTTTTTTTCTTCTTCTTAATTTAGTGATCAAATCATACAATATAAATATACACTGAAACATATATAAAAACAACATAAAACTTGTTTGTCCTATATTATATTCCATAATCACACATACCATGAAAGACTTATTATACTTTCAACAGGAAACAAAATTGAACACTGTCATATTTTGTCATCCTCGTGGTATATTCTTTTGACCATGAAACAGTGCTTAATAATTACATGTTTTTATTTTATTATATTTTATTTTTGGTTTAACTCCCTTTCTTTCTTTTATTAAATTTTTTTCCTTCTCTTTTATCTTTTTCCATACTTCCTAGCTTCTTTAAACTTCAAATGTAGTGTCATACATACTGGAAAAGGACTTGAGAGGAAAAATAAAAATAATAAATAAAAAGGTAAGTGAGTAAATAAATAAGGGAAATGCTAAATATATATTTGATGATATATGGGAAATTGGGAATGTTGATTAAGGGAAAGTAGTGGTCTCATCGAAGTTGCTTAAATAGGATATTGTTGTTAATTTGTTGGCAGGTTGCAGGAAAAAGAAAAACGGCGGGAAGGATGGAAAAGATGAGTGTGGGAAGGTCTACGAATGTAGATTCTGTTCCCTCAAGTTCTGTAAATCTCAGGCTCTTGGGGGACACATGAACCGTCACCGCCAAGGCTAGCTATTCTTTTCATTTCTTCAAATTAATTTCCTTTAAAATTAAAATATATATATCCCAAAAATAAAATAATAAGGGATACTCATACTAGTTGTTAATGATTTGTCCATGAAACGTTGTCACATGTCATTTCAAAAACAAAAGTTATGAAGTACTAAAATTCTTTCTTGGTTTTGATTTGAAAGGTCTTTCTCTTATGTTGGCTTTGATTTGATGTGTATATTTGTGTTGGGTTTAATTTGGTGCAGAGAGGGAAACTGAGACGCTTAACCATGCACGTCAGCTAGTCTTCCGTAACGATCATAACCTTGCACCACAACCAGCTCCCTCTCACCTTGTAGGGTATGTATCCAATGCACCACTTTTTCCTTTAACTAATACTTTGCTCCCTCCCTCCCTTTAATTTCATCTCTACCCATATACATATACATATAGCTCCTTTATCATACAAATAAATTAGAATTTTATTAATATGTTGTGGGTTCGAACCCATACACTCGCACTCATGTCACAACGATGCTAACCACCATACTACAACATGAGGGAAAAATAGTATTCGCCATTGTGATACAAATTAATGGAGCCCTAAATCAAATGCTTTTGCTTTATTTTCAATACCAATTACTTTTAATTTTCAAGAAAAATCATAACAATAGTATTAGGCATCATGATATAAATTGATGGAGCCCTAAATCAATTCATATATGTCCATTATGGCTCATTGTTTTGTATACTTTCTATTTATAGTTCCATTTTCTTTTTCAGATGTTGTCCACCACCAATACCAACAGCAGGCTATATTCCAGCAAATAACATGGGAGATCAAACAATTCCTATGAGATTCCCAAGATATTTCTCAGGTTCATCTTCAACCCACATTCCACCACCACCACCACCACCACAACCATCTCAACCATATCTATACTCTTCACCTACACGCCCAGTGTCTTTCCCTACACATTTGATTCCTCAGCATCCAATGAATGAATATCATGTGGGTCACGTGATGAGTAGCAGCCACCACCAGCAATATCACAACGTGAACTATGTTGCGGGTGCAGGCGGTGGTGAGTCAAGTTACACTTGCATAGGTGCACCGGTTAGACAAGGTTTTATTCCAGGAAGTAGTGGTGGGAAGGATCATCATCAAGATATGGAAGGGACATTGAATTGGGGAAGGAGCTATTCAGGAGGAGGAGGACAGCAGCATCGTTTAGATAAAACTACTACTAATTCAGCAGCATTGATCAATCGGTTTCAAGATGGTTTCTAATGAGAGTGAGAGAGATTCTTTGTGATTGTGTTGATCTGTTCAATGATAACAAAATGTGACAGATGCAGGGGTGATGATGAGTCATGAGAGAGAGATATGTATTGTGGTTTGGTTTTATTTTGGTTTTTATGTTAATTTTTACTTTACTGCAACAGTAACTAAGGACACCTTTTTAGATCATTCACACGCTCAGCTACTTTGGCTTGGAGCTGTGGGATCTATGGGAATTAACAAACGACAAGTTCGATATCAACTCAAACTTTCCTATCCCCCTCGATTTTTCCATTTTAATTCTACCTTCCTTTTGCATTTTAAACATGAAGAATGCTAACTACTCTTCTTAGGACACTTTTTTTAATGAATCATATATAATTAAGATAAGCGTGTCTTTAACCATCTAAAAGTTTAAAAAAAATGCAAATTTTAATACTGAATTTCCTTTTTTCTTTCTTCTTGTATACAAGTGTTCCAAGAACATTCGTTGGCATATCCATTTTAATTCATGTGTTTGATTTTTTTTTTGTTTTTCTTAGCTTCCCTACTTGTTTGGTTTCAGATTAACACTCTTTTAGTCTCAAACTCTGATCGTGCAACAATTCCATGCATTCACACAGTAAATACATTGATGTCCCCGTTAAATCAAGATTGGACATTTTATATTTAAAACTTGATAGTATTACAGTTTTTTAAAATTTGGATTGAAATATAAACCGTCATCATCCAACGGGCCTAATGTGTCGATTGCTTGAATCAATGGAACTGAACGAAATCCAAATTCCTCACTTTACTCTCTTTATTGGAACCAAATTTGGAATTTTCTAGTTTCTCAGAATGCTTTTGGTCTCAATGTCACGACATGCTTGCACGATTAGGGAAATAAGACCGGCAGAGATGTTTAGAATCCTCATGAAGTGAGACTTGACATCCATTTTGCTGAATATATGGTGAATGTTATGCTACCTAATTTGAAAATTTTAATATGCAGAATACTTAATTATGTCATCTAGCCTTTCAGAATACTGGTAGGGAGCATATCCATATTTCCGTATTGTAAATACAGAAAAATCAAATTGGTTCACAAACAATATCTCATAATTGATATTTTGATGATAACAAAGAAAATTAACAATTTGTTTACTAGTCGTGTGTGTTTAAGTGTGTAGACTATCAAGATACTCATGTTTTCTATTTGGTAGTACAATCCTCATGTGTGTTTACATTGAATTGTTGTAAACTCGATTGTATATGGATTGTAGTAAATCTTGTACACCCCTAATTCATTTTGTTAATATTAATAAATAAAATATAAAATAAAGCTCATGTTCTAAATGCTTTTAACATCAATTTAACATAAAAAAAAACAATAAATGTAAAAAAAACAATAAAATAGAGGCGAGTTGGATGGGTCACAGTAGACCACAACAATTTTGACAAAAGAAAGTTATACTATTAAACTCTAATAACAAAATCAGAGTGTCATACGTGATTTTATGAAACTCGTTGTTCATCTAAAAATACATAATGTATATATAATTATGAATTTATCATGTTTTTTTTTAAGTATGAAACATAGTTGTACTATGAAAATAACTATTTTTTTAAAAGGCCTTGAAATATAGTTATGTTCTATCTTTTATACTATATTTTTTTTTTAAAACTTAGTATCTGATCCATGGATCGAATAATTCGAAAGGATCAATCCCATTGTCTACTTGCGGGGCCCCATTTAAAGCCAGAGTGAGCTTTGTATAGAATTGTTCATCAAAATTGGCAATAGAGAGAATCGAACTTGAGACCTAAAGAGGAGCACACTCCAAAATCATAAGTCAACCACTAGGTCAATCCCAAATGAGTTTTTATACTATATGTTTATTCACATCCGTTTTGCTCATGAAAAAACTTAAATTGTTTTGATCCAATACTTGGTGCAATTAATATTGTAGGTATTGTGTCGCACAATTTCATTTGGTTTGAGAGTTCAATCTCGTTAGGATTTCTTTATATGCATATGTTTAATATTACGGTGAATAATCCAGAATCAAAGTGATCCACTGTCAAAAGTTACACTTTATAACTTCTTCATAATCACAGTGGATCACCGTGATTCAAACAAGTAAGGATCCTCTCAATTTCTTCAAAATAAATGGTTATGTCGCTTAGAGAGAGATAAACAAAAAAATATATGAATCTTACCATGCTCCATTTTTTGTGTCTTTATCTCTTCAAATTGAAGAAATTAGAGAATCTTAAATGGTGCTAACTCGATTTTGACACACTTTTGATACTAATGAATTGAGATTCTTTCCATTTACTAGACATTATCATTTTGAAGATAGATAATGTCTATTAAATGAAGATGATCACAACTCCAACTCGACACCAACCATACTAAATCTAGTGATATTATAAATTTAAAATTTTGGAAAATACTTGATTAACTTTAAGTTTCGGTAACATTAGTGATTTTTAGTATATTTAATTGATTGATGAATTATTAAAATAAATTAGTTTAATAAAACAAAATGATTGATTAAAAGAAAGATAGAGACAAAGTCACTTAAGCTTTGTTTGTGAGCTTGGATAGAAAGGGAAAGGAGGGTTTGAAGAAAGAAAAAGAAAAAAAAAGTAAGTGGAAGAAATAGAGAACATGGAGAGGAGAGGACTTTGAGTGGTTTATTTTTCTTCAATAAATAAAATCCTCCCCCAAATGGGAAATGAAAAATTGTATTAGAAGAGAGTTTTAGAAGGTTTGAAATGGTTTATATGAATTCTTCAAATATAATCTTTGTTGTTATAATATTTTTAAAATTAAAAATATATTAATCATAAGTATTAATTTATTACTCTCTAAATAAACTCTTTCAAAAAATGTAAATGATTTCTCAATTTTCCTCTATATTTCTCATCTCCAAAATCTTTCATTCCCTTCCCCTCCAAACTCTCAAACAAACTTCAAGTAAAATGCCAAAATTTTAAGTGCTGGCTTAATAGATAGCTAACCTCACTGCGAGAAAAGGACTTTTAAAGTCATTACTTATACGTACCTATACTTAGGTAGCTCTAGCTAGCTGAAGTGATTAGATAGAACCCAAAGTTACTGAGACATATTTCAGGCGGCTAAGAAGCGTAGGCTTGAATTATAGACTTAATCCATTTTTGGGCAAGCCACGGGCATGCATGAATGTGGGGACAGATATTAGGGTTTCCAGGTGCTTAAAAGTGCAAAAACTGGTGCATAAAACGAACATAATATAGCTAGTAGTATTAATTAGCCATGTACTTAGGAACTACAAGACAAAAAGATACGAACAAGATTGATATCGGAGATTGTTATTATCGAAGAGTACCTAGCTAGCAATGAGATGAGACCTAAGCTACCAAATGCGAATGTGATCTTGAGATTTTAATGAGTAGCTAGTTTCAGCTGAGAGTATCCATGCAAGATGTCGTGCGACCATTTTGGTTTCAAACCAGGTATGCGTTAATTTGTCCATTAACGGAGCTACCACTTGGTTGGGCCCCATCCAAATTTTGCATTCACATTTGAGAACCAAAAAGTGAGACGAGTGATTGACATCTCAAATGTTTCTTGTATTCATTTACTTTTTCCCACTTGTACTCCACTCCCCTTTGAGGGTCAACCTTATAAGAGAAAGAGAAGTGCTAGTATTACTCGTACTTTGTTTGTGTGTATATATGGGTCATGTCAACAAAGTGTTTAAAAGATTCTAATTAGAAAGATTAAATATAGAATTGCATATTGAAAATAACAATTTTTGAATCTTTCTAAAATATATGGTTCAAAAATATAGGGCTTTCTAAAATATATTTAACCCTAAAAAGTATTCTTAGATATGTCTTAAAATATAAGTTTGACAAAATATAATATTGTGAAATGTTACTCCCTCCGTTTTTAAATATAAGCAAATTTTACTTTTTAGGTTCATTCAATTAATAATATATGTAGTCCATGTTATGAACTACATACATCATTAATTGAATGTACCTAAAAAATAAAATTTGCTTATATTTAGAAACGGAAGGAGTACTTTCTAATTTCTCAAGAAAACAAATTAATTTTGTTGTTCATCATTTAGCAAGAGCGTCAAAATTAAATTAATTAAAGGGGTGATTTTTATAACGACATAACGTTGAATATGATATAGTTTGTTGCTGTCGAATATTTTTGGCGGTGGTCGAGGTTCGAACCCCGTACCTTACATATTTTATGCATTGTCCATATCAACTGAACTAAACTCACGAGGACTGTTGTTGATATAGTTAGTTAAGTTTTGCTTATATTTAAAATCACAAAATAATCCTTTATTTTAACCCTTATTTTTACCCCAAAAAAGAAGATAAATCGATATAATAGAAGAAAAAAGAGAGAAAGGGGGAGCACCAAAGATACTCTGATATAAAATACAAGAAAACAGAACCGAGTTACAATCATCAAACACTTGATTTACAAAACCTAAGCCTAATTGATACAAAAAGGGATTGGTACACCATTCTTAATGCATAGAAATATCTCTTTTCCCCTTGTTTGGAAATCATCTTCAAGACAAGACTTTGGTATAATCTACTATAGATCTAATACACAATAATACTTTTTGAGCAAATACAAAATATTTACTATCCCGAAATGACCCGCAGTGCATAGTATCAAATTGGAGCACTAATGACTAAATTTAGTAAGTGCACCAAACAATAAAGATTGTCATTCGATAATGCAACTAGTTAAACTTATTAAAAACGGTAAATAACATGTAAGTTTGATTTGATTGCGCAAAATAGGTGGTTTTATTGTTGAAAAGTAAAGGGTTTTGATTCAAAATTTTAGTGGCAATCTAGATTCTTTGAACCCCTCTATCTCTTTATTGGGATTAATGCAAACAATATCAGTTATGAAATGAGGGCTCTTATTCAAGTGGTTAGTTCGGTGGAATCAAAGTGTCCCTCTAGATGTCATGTTGTTCCTCAATCAACCTAAAGGTCATGTGTTTGAGTGTGTGACAAAAAAAAGTCATGTGTCACATTATAGTTGAGCAATGCAATGTGACATTCTCGCCACAATGACACATAAGTGAGATCAGAATTTTTAACTTGCTGACATGACATACATTTATTATAATTTTTTTTTTAAAATTGTCTAACACAACCTATCTACCATTAATCAATGTTTTTTTTATTGCAGTTATAGTTTTTATTGATTGTTTTTGACCCCTTCACTTTTAATTTCTAGATGGAATTTTAAAGTGTTGAGTATATATTTTATTAAATTTTAGTATTGGAATTTTATGATTTTTTTTTAATGTTCAAGATAT
>Ga0228710_1006227_pt1 | contig 18207 bp, 8 predicted proteins | sample MedpolnodulmetaG_FD_177995 | JGI IMG/M metagenome (GOLD analysis project Ga0228710, IMG submission 177995) | Root nodule microbial communities from Medicago polymorpha collected in Santa Monica, California, United States - pink nodules | ecosystem: Host-associated > Plants > Roots > Nodule...
TTTTTACTTTTAACCGAGGCCAAAAAAAAATAAAAATGTATCTGATGTTTATATTATAAATCAGATACATTAATTATTTAATAAAAATTAAAAAAATAGATTTTTAATTATATTTAAAATGAGACAGCATGCTTTCATCTAAAACATACAATTGTATTGTGTATAATGATTTGACTTATAACAATAAAAGAAAAGTATAAAATCACAAATCTAAATCAACGTCTCCGTATCAAAATCTAAAATTAAATTTAAAAAATTATACTTATATTATCACATTGTATTAAATGTGATACATTATCCAAAAACACTTGGATGAGATGACAATATATCTCTTGTACTTTAATCAAGATCTTTGATTTGAATAGAGTCGTAGAAATACAACAACGTTAAATCTCTTGATCCTAGAGATTAATCTCTACATATGTGCATAGAGAAATCCCAATTCACACGTATAAAAAATAGACTACACTCTAATTCAAGTCTTCATGGTTAAAGAGACTCTTGACTGATTTAAACATTGTATGTTATTTATGCACGCGCTCGATATAAATGAAGTATTAGCAACATTTGCTCTATTTTTTACATGGTAAAATTCATGTAGATTTTTATAATTTTATGTCGCTAAAGCGTTCTAAAAATGGTGTGAAATTGCTTTCAATAAAAAAGAATGTTAAATAAAGAGTGTTATTAACACCTTTCTTCGAGACAAATATCGGTGCTCATAAAACAATCACATAACTTTGATAATGTTATGTCATATCTGCTTAAAGAAAATCTACATATCCATCCAACAACAGAACGCAACTCTTGGATGAATTTGTTTGAACTTCATCATATTGGCTTTAAAAGGCAAACAAAAAAGGCCATTAACCAGTTCTATTTTTCGGGTGGAAAGAATAGAAAAGGAGGGTAACATTAAAAAGCCTAAAGTTCAGAGGTCAAGATTTGAATTTGTCATTTTGATTTCTTTCATGCTAGGGTAACCTAAGCTCCCCCTATGGATGCTATGAATGAGCATTGTGTTTGTTTGTTCAATAATATATTATGCATCTCATTATGACTAAACACCTTACTAAAAGAAGATTGGAAGGTGTTTATGTTTTTGACAAAGAAGATTGAAAGAGTGTTAAAATTAAGCACGCGACATATTGAATTATGGGGATGGCACAAGTGGCCGTGATAAATATTGTGGCACGTTGCTTCACCAAGAAAGAATCCAAGTAGATAGATTTGTGGTCCATCTTCCTTCTCATCACATTCACATGTCATGCCTTGGAATTTATTCCTGGATTTTTATCTCTAAAGGAGACATAGGAATGATAGGATTGGCTAAAAATGATCGGTTATTGGTATCACTCCTATAGTAGAAGTTAATTGAAGAGCAAAAGAAACTCCATTAATCATTATAATTGAATGATTCTAAGAATAATAAAACCAAAACTTCCTTTCACATACTTCAATGTATTAGGGGTTTTTGCATAATTGAAGATGTTATGGCAAGTTTCATGAGGTATCATTTTCAAAAAATAAGATTTATAGGGAAATCATTTTTTTTTTTGAGGGATTTATAGGGAAATCATAAAAGCAATGAAAATGTTAATTTCATCATTTTATACATTCTGATTTTTTTTTATCAACCAAAAAAATTAATGGGTGTTCATACATCCATTACAAAATGGCTATGGTCAAGAGATAATTAGTAGTCCCATAGTTAAACTATCTTATTCTTTGAAAATTGTTTCCACCAACGATAATAAGAATGGGAAAAAGGATTGTGATTGTTATATCTAAATAGAAATGCTAACGAGTGTTATTAGCACACTTGATAAGAAACCTAAAAAAGAAATTATGTATTAGAATTGGTGCATTCAACAAATTGAAACTTTAAAATATAATTTTTTCTACATGAAACTTACGAATTATTTCTATTTTAGAATCCTTGACAAGTTCCCTTAGGGCACTTGTACACAAGACCTGTATGTAAAATAGACTAGATTTTCTCCCCTTCTTTCATATAGCCTATCTGGACTATAAAAACATATGTCTCTCTAACCGATATTTGTCCTTCAATCCTTCGAGGAGGTCTGTTGTTCGTCTTGGAAAGAGCACTCGACCGTCGCCATACTTCTTAGACTAAGTCAATGCGTCTATTTAATGTGCGCCTATATGTTATCTAGGAACCTCAGAATAGAGGTAATTTTATAAAAAGTGAAAACAATTTTTAAAAGTATTTTAGGTAGGAATTTATGGAGTATGAAGTAGTTTTTTCCTCTAGATTCTCTCCATTAGAGATATTCACATTTGAAGTGTGTTTAACTATGAATGTGAATACATCTTTTAAACTGAAATTTGAACATTGATTTATCGTATTTGTGAATGTCTAACCCCTTCTATTAGATCCACTATAGTTGGCCAAGTACGAAGCAATTTTTTAGTAGGATTAGGCACGCTATGTTGGTTGGTTGACTGGAAAATCTGAATTTCATCGTGTGTTTTGGGAAGCAATAACGTTGCGGATGAATTGACAAATTTGACTTGTGTGATTCTACTAGTCAAACCACCATCAAAATTTAAAACTTCACACTAGTATTGTCATGGAAAATTATCCTTCTAAACTTATTATGTATTTTTGAATAGATTGAATTACTAAAAAGCAAGAGGTAAAAACTTGAAAACAGAGTGTAGTGTACTCTACTGTACTACAACAACAAAAGATAATAGGGACTGAATTACATAATAGTCCCAAAGCATGGGAAAAAAATGTTGCTAAATTTGATCTGAATTTCCCAGGAGAATCTCCACCGTCCATCAAGCTCTGATTACACTATATAACTACCACTAATCATAGAGTAGTTTTTTTCTTCTTTTTTTTTCACTGTTACCTGCTGATATTGCTCTTGGAAGGAGCGAGAGAGGTAACATTCCTCTGTGCAACCAAACAGCATAAGAATCCTGAACCCGCTAATCCTTTATTTCCCGCCGCTAATTCTCTCACTCCATTCCATTCCTTCAACGCCGTCGTTTTGGGTGATGAAGTAGACGACGTCGTTGTGGACCCTTCTTCATCCACTGATGACTCCGCATCGCAAGATTCGCTTGAAACTTCTTCTCCAGCCACCGTAACCTCCTTCCATTTCTGTTCCAACAAATTTTTCCGGCAGTTTTTTAGTTTCTCTCCCATTAAGTCATGGTAACCAATCGCTGAGATTTTCTCCAGTGCCGGAAAACCTGAACCGTCTACCACCATTGCTCCTATGTTCAATATACCGCAGAAACTCCCTGACGGCCGGCGTATTTGAACTGCACTGAAACAAGGAGTTCTGTTGCCGGAGTCGGCGGAGGAGGATGAGAGGATGTTGCTGATTAAGAATCTGACTGTACCGACTAAGTGATCACGAAAAGTACCGACGGCGTAGATCGCAACAGAGACGCCGGAAGTTTCGCTGGCGAGAAACTTCGGTGTGATACGAAAGAGAAATTTGTCGTTCCATGTAGGGTTCTGACCTCCGATTTTGTCGACTCGTGTTCGGAGCTTGGTGGAAGAATCGATCCACGTGAGTGCGTAGGTTTGAAGGTTTCGCCGTGGTGATGACGGTGGTTTCAAACCTTGTGCTGAGATCAAGTTGATCTCTAATACTAGTTGCGTCTTCGCCGGTGACTTCACCGGAGACGCCATCGTTGTTCTTTCTTTCTTTCTCTCTGGAGCCTTACCGATTCATCTTTGTTCAAGAAAGGATCAACGGTTGTGATTGCGGCGGAAGAAAGAACAAGAGAAAGAAAAGGGAAGGGTCCTCTCTCGGTTATGAAAAAGAGTGGGACCTACTACGTATATTATTATTAGCTGTGAGTTATAACCGTTACTCGTTAGAGTGTTAATGTGAATATTAGCTGTAATTAGTGAAAGTAGTTTCGTTTTATTGCTAGTTAACACCATTTTAACTCAAAACCAACAAACTAACCCATTTTGACAGCTATTATCCAGTGTATATTCTAACAAATTAATTTTATTACCGTTAAAGATTTCAAGTTAGATATGGTATCAACTCAATTAAAAAAAAAAAACAAAGGCTTTGCCTCTCAGGTTATTGATAAAATAAGAAAGGTATTGATATGAACAGTGTTTCTACTTCCACTTGTTCTTAGTTTTATTTTCAGTCTTGAAGAGAATGGATCACACTGTTGATTTTCTTGATGTGCATTTATCCAAATTATCATCTAGATTCAAGTTTTCGATTTTAACATTTTATTTTTGGAACCGTTATATTCAGCTGGAGCAAATGCAATTTCGCAACAAAATTTTCAACCCTGCTTCTTGACATGCACTAACCCTTGAGTCAAAAAGACATATAAAAATATAAAAATTTGATGTATACTAACTTTTTTTTTTTGAAGAACTGCCGTATACTAACTTAGTCATGTCTATGGGTCAATTTAAAATGTATTGATTTGTGGATTAGATCCAAATGTTTATGATTTTATTTTTTTTAGTTCAACGGCAAAAGATAAACATACTAACTTGTATTCTTGGCGTACGAGTTGAGACTTAAAAAGCTAAAAAGAAATTAAAAAATAAATTTTCTGTAACAAAGTCGACTTTTGTTGACCGAACCATGTGGAGAAGGAGAAGCATATATATAACAAGGGAAATCCTAACCCGTGCATCCGGAGCACTTGTTAAGGATATGAAAAAGGAAATTATATCGTAGTTAATGCATTGAAATTGTATAATTAATTAATAATAAAGTCAAAAACAATTTCCTTTTATAGTAATAATTCCTTTTTGTGGTATGCTTAACCAGTGTCACGAGGGCACTGGTTAGCAGGACCATATAATAATGAGTATGATAAGAAGATTAGTTAATAATAGATATAGTCATCCTAACTTATGTTCTAAATGCACATATTAATGAGATAAAAATAAGAGTAAATTACACTCTCCTCCCCTTAAAGATGTTTGAATTACACTTCACTCCTCTCTTATGTTAAAATATACATCATCTCCCCTCTTATTCAAAACATATTAGAAAACTTTTTACTCCCCTCCCCTAAAAGAAGCTTGAATTACATTCCCCTCCTCTTTAATGTTAAAATCTATACTTTACTCCCTCAATAATTTTTTTATTTCTAGTAATCTAGCAAGAAAATAATAATCTAACACACTTCAAAAAAAATAGTATTGCGGGTCTATTTTAATATAATAAAAAAATTGAATACATATTTTTCGCTACTTTTTATTCACAATTTCATTAACATGTAGTTTTAAACCCTATTATAAAATATAAAACAACCCAAAATAAAATTAAAATATATGAAAAATTACTAAAGGCAATAAAGCATGGTTATTTAAAAGTTAATTTTATACTCTAAATTAAAAAATCAATAGCAAAATATTTAAATTTAATTATCATTGACATATAAATTATAAAGAAATGAATAAATTTTTCTTAAATGGTAGTTCAAAATTAATATATATTATAAAAATATTTATCTATGTTAAAATAGATTAAAGTGTAGTACATATTTAATTATTAAGGGAGGGGGTTGTAATTCAAGCATCTTTGAGGCGATGGGAGTGTAATTTACTTTAAAAATAAAATATAGAATAATTTTATATTGATAACATAAATGTTTAATCTGTTTTTTTTTTAAAAAAAATCAAATTTTTTGTGGAAGATGTTTTTTTGTCTTAAACATGCATGCAAAAAATCATTAAAGTATTCAACCTCTAGGTCACTTTTCCGAAAGCGCACTTGAAAAAAAATTGCGATTTTGTGCGGTTCAGTCCAAAAATCAAAATAAATCGAGACTTAGTCGGAATGCTACGAAACTTTACAGACAACTCTATAAAAATACATGTAGTGGGTCTGCAAAGTTTTGTAGCATCCCGAATAAGCATCAATTTATTTTGATTTTTCGACTGAAACGTGCAAAATCACAATAGATACTCTGGCCCAATAGTAGTTAAGTGTAGCTGACCCAGCAGTAGCTGACCCAGAGGTAGTTAACCGTTGTCGGTTTGCTCAACGGTAGTTAACTACCGCAGGGGGTATTTCTGTCATTTCAATGTGCGTTTAGTAAACTTTTGATGTGAGAAAAGCAATTTTCAATAACAATCTTGTTATCATTTTTTTTTTTGGAGGGAAAATCTTGTTATCATTTGTTAGGAGGTTAATACACAAATTGATATTTTCAATCTTTGATTGAAGGGAGAGTTACAACTGCTCTTCTAGGTTTTTGGATGAACCAAATCTAAATTCTTATCAAGTGAATCTTATTCTTGTGGTGGATCCGCGATTCGATCTTATCGTTCATCTTGAATGTGGCGATCGTTCTTCCCACTTATCATCTAATTCTATTTTGTATGTTTTCTTTCTATTCCTAGTTTAGTCAATTTTCTTAGATTTTCTATCATTTTCGTTCATTTTCTATCCCAATTCAAGAAATTTACACTTGGGTCAAAGATCTTTATATGGTGAATCCTTATTGGATCCACATCAACATCATCAGATTGTATGATACGTCATTTAAAGTAAGTTACATATGAAAAAGGTATCAAAATTAGCTAACTTTAAAATAGAAAGGTCAAAAGTGCAATTAAACCATAAAATTATAAATGTCTTTTATATATGATGTTTATCATTATTACTAGTTAAAAGATGGGCACTCACGTCTTTCCGCTCTTTTTATTGCGCTAACATTTAAAAATTATGAACGGATTTTTTTTTATGAAATTTTAATTTTGATTAAAACTAAAAATGTTTGTTGTTTTAAGCTATAACAAACAAAACTAACCATCTTTATCTATTTCAATGACACAAATAGTATAAAAAAAAAAATATAGGGGATGTGATGTTTATTATTGTCGCAAAATAAAGATAAGATAAAAGATAAAACCCGAACCTCCCTCCATTCAATCAGACAGACAAAAAATAAAAACCACCAAATATGTATATTCAAATAATAGCTCTACTGACTACCTACAACATTGAACAATGGAAGCTGGTGGTTCCAATCCAAAGCTTGATATTAAAAACCTTAATTAGTAAGCGATTATTATTGAATCCAGCTGAAGAATACGACTACTTTCTTCAGGTCTTGAGGCCGAAAATCTGCTTCATTACATGCTCTAACACATTTTTTTGCGTGTAAACAAAATTGGATAGTGTTATTCTAATCTTAAGATGTTACCTATTTTTACTCATCTTTTTGTTTTGATATGTCCATGAAGAATTTCCAAATAATCAACTCTTATTTTGTCTTCAGTCACGTCGCGGCTTTTGTTTGTTGCACTACGCTAATAAAATAAGATAGCAATTTGGAAAATAAAATACTATATGACATAAGTTAAAATTGATTTAAGTAAATTATCAATTTATATGAATTGATTGCTTAACAACATTATCCCGTGGCCTCTATAAATGGTTCCTTAGTCCTTATTGGATGCTACACTTGGATAAGCATCAAGCTGATAAAACTAAAAGTATTGCAATGGGCAATGAAACACGTAGCCTTTCAAATTCAATTATCTTTCTCTTAATTTTTCTTACTTTGGTTTCTAGTACAAATGGTGGAGACATTGTGGTTTATTGGGGTCAAAACGAGAGAGAAGGTTCATTGACCGAAACATGTAACACTGGACTATACGAAATTGTGAACATAGCATTTCTATCAATATTTGGTAGTGGTCGTAAACCTCAACTCAATCTAGCAGGTCACTGTGACCCCACATTAAACAATGGTTGCAAGAGTTTGAGCATAGACATAAAAAATTGCCAAAAGAAAGGCATCAAAATCATGCTTTCAATTGGTGGTGGTGTCAATGGTTACTCTTTATCATCCAATGAAGATGCTAGAAACGTTGGAGATTACATATGGAACAATTTCTTAGGAGGGACATCAAAATCAAGACCATTAGGTGATGTTGTGTTGGATGGTGTAGATTTTGACATTGAAGTTGGTGGTGGTGAAGTTTTTTATAGTGAGCTTGCAAGAACACTGTCTCAACATAGAGGGACCAAAAAAGTGTACTTAACAGCTGCACCTCAATGTCCTTTTCCTGATCAACATCTCAAAGGGGCATTATCAACAGGACTATTTGACTATGTTTGGGTTCAATTTTACAACAATGGTCCTTGTCAAATTGAAGCTAGTAACCTCAACAAGTTCCAAAAATCTTGGAATCAATGGGTTTCGACTATTAAGGTTAGTAAGATTTATGTTGGAGTTCCTGCCTCACCATCAGCTGCTACTGCTAGTAGTGGTTATGTGCCAACACAAGTACTTACAGGTCAAGTGTTGCCTTTTGTTAAAAGATCAAGAAAGTATGGAGGTGTGATGCTTTGGGATAGGTTTGCTGATAAGCAAAATGGATACTCTAGGGACATTAAGGCCTCTGTTTGAGCTTTAGTTACAACCATGTTTGAGATTTTCTTTACTTTGGTTAATTTGTATCCATAAATAAATGCAAGTCATTGTAATGAGTTTGGACTGTTGAGTCAAGTTATTTAATAAAGTTTTGTTTCACTTAATTGAACATTGATCATGTCCAAAAAAAAAAATTGTTTAAGAATTTTATTGGTAGATTCACATGTTTCGAAGGAGGAATCACAAATAGGGAAGCCTTCAGATGATGAAACATGCGGGTGGGTGGAGTCGCACAAAGCCTATAATTTGCAGTATGGTTGTTGGATTAATTTGATCTATATTCAACCTAATCAATTTGTAATTGTTGTCAAGCTTCGGGAGGGACATGCTATCAAGTTTGAAATATAATGATATAAAGTTATTGATAGTTGATTAATGAGTCTCAGTTAAGAAATTTGTGTGAGATATTAGATTGAAGGGATTGAATGTTTATTAGATACTACTATTAAAAAATTATAAATGAATGATGTATACATAAAATCCAATTAAATACCAAAAAATGAGTGTCTTCATTGTGAATACTCTAAGAGATGAATAGATAGCCGTGCAAGCATCGAAGGATGTGTGGCTCTATGTGTATTTGTGAGTGAACCATGGTAGACTTGCGTGCAAGCATTGAAGGTTGTGTGGCTCTCCTCTTTTGATTGAAAATTTTCAAACATGAAATAAAATAGTACTAGGTATATAACTCGTGCAACGCACGAGTTTGATTAAAATAGTGCTTGGAATGTATTTACAAATGTGGAAATAAAAAGTGATATGACCCATAATCAATTCAATGATTTATAATATTTTTTTGATCAAATGATTTATAAATATTTTTCAAATGTAGTGATATTATTATGTTTAATATTAGTTTATATTAAAATATGAGTGTTGTTTAAAAAGATGAGAATTTATATTAATTTATATCATAGGTTTTTTTAAATATTTTAAGGACAACGAACATAGTTTTTGGTGGATCTTGTAATGTTTTATAAGTTTAAAGAGATGTCATATTTTATCCGAATAGTTTAATCATATAAGAGCCTTTTTTTTTTGAGATCGCAATTGTGTAGTCATGCATTTTGCCAATATTGCTCATAAGAAAGGTTGAAGTAAACTCCGGTTAGCATATGATTAAACTTTGGTGGTTTTTTTTCTTCGTCTTTTTATCATGTTCTTGCAAATTACGCAACGTGACGTAATTGCTTACTTTTATTGTCCAATATCTTATTTAAGGTCTCTGATATTTATTAAAAAGATAATTCCTGTCCTTAAAAAATAGACAATTCTTGTGTTGATAAATTAACATCTTTTGAAGTTTCATATGAAACTTCCACTTTTAGAAACCTTTACTGGTTTGGATTTTTTTTAGTTACGATTTGGTTTACCTTCTCATTACTCTATGTAATCTTTCTTTTTTTTATCACGTTTGTTATGTTTTCTAATGTTTTTTTTTCTCTCTTTTATTACAACGGTTTGCTATACAACATTATTATAGTGAGAATATAACACTATTATTTTCAAATAAGTTTTTTTTTAGTACTATTCAATCATATATAAATATTAATAGAATAAAAAGGGTGAAATTTTTATCTAACTGAAGCTTTTCTTTCAAAAAAAAAATGTAACTGGAGTTTAATTATATTAGTATTAGAAATTATTAGCATTGTGGCGGGTTGCGGCGATATCGAGACGGTTCAGCATTTGTTTATCTCTTGCCTGTTTTTTGCAGCTCTATGGGGCCATATTCAGTCCTGGTTGGGGATAGATTCGGTTGAGCTCTTTCGAGTGTCAGACCATTTTTTTTTCAGTTTGTTTACTCAACAGGTGGTCAACGCACCCGTCGTTCTTTTATGCAACTTATTTGGTTATGTTGTGTGTGGGTTGTGTGGAATGAAAGGAATAGTCGGGTCTTTAAAAATAAAGAGAGCACCATCCATCAATTGGTTGAGAAAGTCAAGTTACATTCCTTTTGGTGGATGAAGACGTTTAATATTACTATTCAGCCTAATTTTCATATGTGGTGGTCAAGCTCTTTTGTTTGTTTGGGCATTGACTAACCTGTCTATTTTCAGTTAACTTTGGTCGTGTAATTATGTACTTTTGAGCATTCTCCAACACACTTTGTGCTAGAGAATTCGCTTGTGTTTCTAATATATTCCATTTTTTATTGTTGATGTCAGTCAGTCATTCACTATTTTTAGAGTCATTTTAATTAAGTTTTTAATTTATTTTTGTTAGTTTAATCTTTAATTTAGAGTCAATTTGAATAAATTCTACTTTTTCATTTATTGAGTCAATTATGTATATGATCACTATTATTCCTAGCCACATGATCAAACAAGAGATAGACATGATATTCTTTTATAGTTGACTATAAATAAGAGGCTAAAAAGAAACATGGGTATTGGAGGAAAGAAAAAAACAGAAGTGGGCTTCTGTGTGTTTTTACTAACTCGAAAGAAACAAATGGGAGAATTAGGTTTCTTTACCTATTGGCATATAAATATAAGAAGCAGCTGCAAGCCTTTTATATACTGATCACATATAAACATGAATTCGTGAGAACGAATGATTACTGACCATAGCTTTCAACTTAGACCTAATTGAATTGTTCAAATAAACAGGGTTAGTCTAGGAATGGATAATTGTTTGTTTGTGATACTAGGTTAACGTTCTTATAACCTTCAAAGAATATTAGCTCACCTAATGAATTATGGACTGTAATCTGAGAAGAGAGTCCTAAGTCAAGGGATTGATTAGGGCTATTTTAGTCAACCATCGTGAAACTAGAGAAATATTCAAAGGAAATAGGTGCAGTATACCAATTAGGGGAACTCAGAGGATTCGAATGACCTAGTCTCATCTCTCCATATATTTTTCAACCAAATCTTTATTTTCGGTTATTTATTTTTATACAATCAAATCTACTGCCTCAGGCACTAAAATAATTTACACATCCTAGATAATAATCTTATTGCTAATTTGAGATTAACACAATCTTCGTAGATACAAACTTAATTATATTACTTCGATAGTTTTTAGTACACTTGCTAAAAGTCTATCGATTGTTAAAAAAAAATATTAGAAATTATTAGATAAGAGTAAGCGAAAAGTTTTTTAAAGATTTTCACATAATTACAATTCTAACTTAATATATGTTGTGATGCTTTGTGATCCCATTTGTTTTTGATAGTATGTGATTCAAATCTAAAAAGTGCAAAATGAAGAAAATAATAATTGTTCAAATCATCTATGTGATATAAGTAAATTAAGGAATTGAAACAAAGACATAAAAGTAAAATCCTCAAAATTGTATACTTTTTTTTTCCTTTTAATTTTAGCAAGGAGAAAGTAAACTCAAACCATGTATTGTCGATTGCTAAATACACCAAACAAAACATTAACGATAACCCAATATGAAATTCCTCTTTCACAATACACAACATATTTTCAATTGTAACAACATATTTTCTCCCTCTTTCAAGGAAGGAGAAAGTAAATTGAAACAACATATTTTTAATTCTTAAACACATGAAACAAAACCTAGAATATAAACACCAAACATGTATGATTCTTCTTGCAAAAGACACTATATATTTAAGAAATATGCAGGCCACTATTTATGCCACTATGAATGTATGTTGGAATTTTGTAAGCCATGGAATTTCAATCAACCATAACAGCCTGGTAAAATCTTACGTTAAAACAATTTAGTGGAGGAATTAGTATACTAATAATGAACTAAAAGAGATAGAATAAGTAGTGGCTAATCAATTGGCCAAAAATATATTTACAAAATTAAAAATTAATAGAATAAGAGATGATGTGAAATTGTCAATAGTTTAAGGCTCTGTTTGGTAAAAATAGTGGATCGCTGATAAGATAGCTGATAGCTGATGAATGATGATTGATAGTTGATAGCTGATAAACTAGTTGAAATGTTTGGTAAAATTAACAGTTCAATTAGCTGATACGTATAAAATGACATAAAATGACATTTTTAATTTATAATAAAATTGGCATCTATTAATATTTAAGTATTTGAAATTTGGTAATTTAAATTTATATAATACATCTTTTATATAATAGTTAAATATATCTTTATTTTATATTTCAATGTTTATTTTCATTCCAGTATAGTACTTTATAAAAAAAAAACATAATGATAAAATATAAAAAGTAAAATGTTTAGACTTAACAATAAAAATTTTGCATCTTTGTAAAAAAAAAAAAAAGACGTAACAAAAAAACTAGATCGTGAGACAATTGGAAGTTATATCCCACGCCCCTACGTTTAAACCTTGACACCAACATTTGATACAAAGTATTAAATTTACCTTTTATGTAAAATAAAACACATTCTCTAACTTGTTCATCCCCACCTTTTTCTTGAAAAAACGTTTCCAGCTTTCACCCCACCTAATTCAGAATACATTTGCAACAATAAACATTGCCAGAACCCTTTTTTACCCTATAAGTTTCGATTTGATTTTTCTTTTATTGGATGGTTTTCGCCCTATAATTATGTTTTATTCACTGAATCATGTTCTGGGTTACAAGATTCATTCTCGAATCATTGATTTCCAAAAAGCGAAGCGTTCCCTTCCGGTTGATTTCCCATAATCGTTTCACATCTCTATCTCTAGTTTCAAACAATTCCTCAAAATCTTTCGGTGGGTACTTTAAATTCAAATTCACGTCCTTTAAATTTTTGTTCGAAATTCCTAAAGACATCAATTGTTTTATGGCTCTATCCTTACTTGATTGTTTTGTTCCACTGTGAACATTTATTTTTGGAATTGTTTGGTGATGGAGTGTTTCCGTTTCATGAAGTTTTCTTGTTCAAACTTTTTTTTTTGTTTCTTACTTGGCTGCCATACAATACTTTTTCCGGTTTTATTATGCTATTGTTTTTTGTTTAATTCTATTGTCTCTCCTTTTTATTAATTCTCTGACAGATTTTTCTAAAATAAGAACAAAATACTTTTCATCAAAAAATGGACACCAAAATACTTAGATATATGGTTTCTGTTTAATATTTTTTGAAAGGATTTGTAGAACTTTCCGGTAAGCATTACGGAAAAGTAAAGATGAATGATCCGGAAAAAATTCAGAAACGTTTTATATGAAAGAAAATGGGATGTGGAGGTGAACTCATACTGAATGGGAAATATTATAAGTCAATAGCAAAAAAGGGTAAAATTGGAATTTTTGAAGAATTGTAAGGGTGAAAGTACATGTGTTGGGGTATAATGTAAAATTTCCAAGACAATTTTATAAAAGGGCAAAGTTTTTTTTTTTTTGGTCAAAAAAGGGCAAAGAATTTAACGGAACCAAAAAAATAAATTAACGCAACCATATACAATTAAATGCCCTTCAAAAAAAAAAGTAGCTCTTCTTGTCAAAAAAAATAGCTCTTTAATTTGCTTGCATTTAAAACATATATATTTTATTTGAAATTATAAAGGGTAAAACAAGATTTTAGATTAAATAGTAAGGGTAAAATTGGAAGAAATAATGATAAGCTATAAGTTCAAACCTACTTGTAATAGCGTCTGAAAAATAGCTTATAAGCTCGTGAAATAAGTTATAAGCTCGTGGTGGAAAAACATTACCAAACAGAGCTTTTTTGGTCAAACAAGTTTATAAGTTATTCTCTATTCGCTATTAGCTCATTTTTTTGTCTTACCAAACAAACCCTAAGAAAGTTTTTTAGAGGTGTCACATACAATAATTATTAATTAGAGATTGTAGTTATTAAGAGAGTGCAAATTTTTCAATAGAGAATGAGGAATTGAAGCTCATTTAGACATGCCACATCATCACAACTCTTGCATAAGAATATTTCAAGTTTAGAATGAATTCAAATGTATATAGGTATAGAATATAGATAGATAGATAGTATAGTTTGTATTGTTATGTTTCTTTTGTGGTTATGTTATTTTCTATTATTTGCTATTACTATCTAAGATTGGGTTTACTTGATATTTTTGTCGGTTGTTGCTCAAGTTATCTATATATCCATAAGCACGTATGGAATTGGGTGGCATTTAGCATGCACAAATGCTAAATTTGTTCACCATACAAAAATTCACTTTTTACCTCCAGTTGTCCATCCAAACTTGTTACTGTTGTGTTGTTTGTTTTTATCAATAGGGACAAAAAGCTAATATTTAACAGTATTGACAATTTTACTATAACACCTTTTGTTTTTCTGAAATCTAATCTACACCTCCCCTAAACTATTATACTAGGGCAAAACTTAGGTAAAGTACCATACATGTTGTTGGTGTTGTTTTTCAATAAAAACTTGACACGTCTATTATTTTTTCCACATCAGTTTTTTGCTTTTTAGAAAATAACACAAAGTTAACATCATGTTTCATTCTGTTGTTTCTTCTTCAACGCATTACTGTATGCCCTCTCTTCTCATCGGGCATTAAACATCACCACCATGGTTTGTGATATTTTGCGCTAACCACCCATCGTAATTTAGGGGTATATGCATCAAACACACATGAATATAATAAAGATGCAAACACCAAATTAACTAATTTTATTATAATCAAATAAATTGTCTGATATGGAGGCAGTCGTATTTCTGCTGTGACCTTTATGCGTTTTGTAATTTTATGTTAATATATGTTGCCTGCCAAATTAAAGAAACATTTGATTTCTAATCTATTTTTTTGCGCGCTTTATCTTTATCTCATAATAAACAATTTTCAATTTTTTAAATATTGTACATATCTCTTGAAATTTTTAACAAGTACTACTCATGTTATTTATAGAATTTTAATAGTTCATGGAAGTATTATCATAGGTAACAAAGTTTTTATTTAAATTTGAAGATAACAAGAAACAGATTTTTTTTTAAAACAAAACAAACAAACTTTAGTTTTCCAAATATATATCATTAATTAGTTTTATTTAAAAATATAAGAATAATTGACAAAGGGTATAATTGACAAATCATACCCTTAAAATAGCAAAACGACAGTCAAATAGGTACAAAAAATTCACCCTAAAATGACCCTTAAAAAGGAACGGAGTAAATATATTTTAGATTAAATATGTTTTAGGCTTTTTTCTAATATATAATTTTTAATCTCTTTGAAAAAAATCTTCAAACTTTGAAAGAACCTAAGTTTAAATGGAATTTTTTAAGACTAAAAATAAAAGTTGATGTATTTAAAGGATGAAAAAAACACATTTAACACTATATTTTATTTAAAAAAATGTAATATTGATTTATCTATACTATATATAAAGAAAATAAGTCATTCAGCTTTTTTGGGCCGACATTTTCTCTTTACAAAAATGTCCTCAATTTTTAATACAAATAACACATGTAACAAATAGATAATAACAAACACGATATGAAATTGTGGAAATTAAAAAAATTATGAATTTGAAAACTAAGATCAAATAAAGTCCAACCCTAATAGAAGGAACAAAATTGTAAAAATTAGAAAAATGATGTATTTGAAAAGGAAGATCAAATAAAGTCCAACCTTAATAGAAGGAACAAAAGTGTGAAAATTAGAAAATGATGTATTTGGAAAGGAAGATCAAATAAAGTCCAAACCTAATTGAAGGAATGAAATTGTGCAAATTAGAAAAATGATGAATTTAAAAAGGAAGATCTAATAAAGTCCAACCCCAGTAGAAGGAATGAAATTGTGAAAATTAGAAAAACGATGAATTTGAAAAGGAAGATCAAATAAAGTCCAATCCTAGTAGAAGGAATGAAATTGTGAAAATTATGAATTTGAAAAGGAAGATCAAATAATGTCCAACCCTAATTGAAGGAATAAAATTGTGGAATTTAAAAAAAATGATGAATTTGAAAAGGAAGATCAAATAAAGCCCAACCCTAGTAAAATGAATGAAATTGTGGAAATTAATAAAATTATGAATTTAAAAAGGAAGATCAAATGAAGTCCAACCCTAATAGAAGGAACAAAATTGTGAAAATTAGAAAAATGATATATTTGGAAAGGAAGATCAAATAAAGTCCAACCCTAATTGAAGGAATAAAATTGTCGAAATTAGAAAAATGATGAATTTGAAAAGGAAGATCAAATAAAGTTCAACACTAATTAATAACATGAAATTGTGAAAAGTAGAAAAATGATAAAAATTATGATTCAAAAATATGATCTTGACTATCAACAACAGTGGAATTGATTTTTATTTTTTCAAACCATTAAAAGATTATTATTTATTTTCAGCTACAAGATAAATGATGATTTGCACTCTAATAAATTATCCAATTTGAAACAACAACTTTTACTATGTTCATCTTACAACTTTTAAACCGACGTTTTTTACTACATAAATCATAATCTCCACCATCATATTTATTTATTTATTTATTTTTTTGAGAGGTCCACCATCATATTTGTTAGGTGCGTTAATCTCATTCAAAACGTTTTTTATAACCTTCGATAAATACATTTTTTTTTAAAGAACCTTTGATAAAAACATGAAACTTTGAGTAATTTATTCATGTTATTTTTATTAACCAAATTGCATTTCATCTTATTCAAAATAATATCACACAGTTGTTTCAAAAAAAAAAATCACAGGAAAAAATCACACAGTTATTACACACAACTTTTTTAACTTTTAATCTAACAAAATAATCACTACATAAATATGGAATATGGGTTCCAAATGAATAGCCCATCATACTTATTGGTAACTATATAAAGAAGAGCCCTTTACAACTATTAAAAAAAGATAAATGAAATAATGTTATTTAATGAAATGGTGGGTCACATTTTTTGTTTCAAGCTTTTCAGGAAAAAGTCATCTGAAAGTAGTAGGTAAAAGATCTCAACCCTTAATATAGAATATTAATACATCAACGGTCTAGAATTGCTGTCAGAAACAAAAAGGCATCCTTGTGCATCATGCACAAATTTAATAGTTGTGCACTGTAAACGCCATGCGGTTGAAAGGAAGAACTTAAAAGAACAAGAGAAATATGGAAGAATGAGTGGACTAATTGATATAACACTTGTGTATTTTGAGTAAGTTTTTTTTTTTTTTTTTTTTTTTTAAATATTTTGAATAAGTTATATTGAATTTATTAGTACTATCATATAATTATTTAGGCTTAATTGCTATTTTAGCCCCTTAACTAATTTTTTGGTATCGCTTTGGTCTCATAACTAAAATTTGGTCCGTTTTGGTATTTTAACCTTTGCTCCGTTACTTGTTTTGGTCCTTTCGTTAATTTTATTCAAAAAACGTTAGGGTTAACATCATCTTCATCTTCATTCCCCCTTCTTCATCATCTTCATGCTACCTTCATAAAAAACTCATGAGAAAAATCCAGAATTGACTCACATGAATGTTATTCAAACCCTAACTTTATTTTACTCCCAAATTCTTTTAATTATTGTGAAAGGGTTAACTCAAATTCAAACCCTCTCCTCCCCTTTCTTCTCATTTTTTGTTGCTCCAATCTGATACCCATATTCCTCTATTTCACTCTCTGCCAAACACAAAATTATCATCATCTTCGTTTCAAACACAATCCCAAAAAACAACATAAACAATTTTCTTCTTGTGGCAATTTTTACTGTATCTGAATTTTTGTTTCAAATGTTTGTTCATAAGGGACAATACTTCAACATGTTCACCTCACTCTTCCCAATTTTGGATCTGCTGAATCAAATCAGCTTAAAGAACAATAACAATGAGAAAATCACACTCATAGTTATGGATCTGCTGAACTGTCTCTCCTTTGAAATTTTCGATTTTTTTTTTTTTGTGTGATTGGTG
>Ga0228710_1006228_pt1 | contig 18205 bp, 13 predicted proteins | sample MedpolnodulmetaG_FD_177995 | JGI IMG/M metagenome (GOLD analysis project Ga0228710, IMG submission 177995) | Root nodule microbial communities from Medicago polymorpha collected in Santa Monica, California, United States - pink nodules | ecosystem: Host-associated > Plants > Roots > Nodule...
TGGCTTGGGCTTTGCGAATGGAACTTGCATTCTCGAAAGGGCTCGTTCACTTGGCTTCTCACTTCGGAATGCTAGAGGAATGGTTGACCTAACGCATGAACCAACTATCCGAGATTCTGCCTTCCGTGAACCATTGACCGTCGATGTGCTTATTGTTTAAATATGTGAAATTGTGATAACAAGCAATCAAAATTCAATCTATCGTAGAAATACAATATACTATTGATTAGCTCTTGAATTTTTATCTGGAATATCAAAGATTACTAACGTGCTCTTTAAAAGTTTAAGAACACAGCTATGTTCATCTTCGTGATTGAGATTGTGACTTGATTGACAACAGTCTCATAAAAGTTAGGAAAAACAAATACTATGAGTTAAGTTTCGAATAAGATATTTACTATCTTATTTTTGTGGAACTGGTTGTGATTATATAAGTTAAAATAATCATCAACTTTTTCCAAAAGTCGACGTCAATCATTGTTGGAATTTTCGTTTTATTTCTAGTACAAGGAAAAGTAAAACATTAGTTTCTAGACAATACCAACTCTTAATTATCAGAATAAAGATGGATATTGTAGGTACATCATAAGAATGTTATAATAACAACGCTTAATTTTCTCAAATTTACATTTAATTACCCACTTTAGACGATTCTTGCCCTTGGTTTGACTAATGCATCCTTATTGTATAAAATATATTCACAGGCCATCTCCAAAAGGATTCATTATGGAAAGTTTGTAGCTGAGGCGAAGTTCAGAGAATCTCGTCGTGACTATGAGCCCTTAATTCGTGCCAAGGTATACAATGATCTTGTTTATAAGAAAAAAAACTAGTAGAAGCATTTTTGGAATATTTATAGACATTGTTGTTCTACTATCATTTATTCAGATGCAAAACTTGGCTATTTATGTTGTTACCACGTTTTTGTGTAAAAATTGAAACGGCAAATGGGTTGATTTTTGCAGGATAAAGAAACATTGATGAAATTGTTGACGTCGAAGAATGTAGAAGAGATGGTTGTGAAGAGGGTTGAAAAGAAGGCCATGGTGTTTGGTCAAGAAGTGAGCCTTGATCATGATGTCAAGGGAAATTACAAGGTTGATCCAGCAATAGTTTCTCGCTTATACAAGAAATGGATAATACCCATGACTAAAGATGTTGAAGTAGAGTACTTACTGCGTCGTCTCGATTGAACTCATTTAACACCCAACTAATAGAAGTATTAATTGAAGAATAATATGATGATTCACTGTTCAGATGATCAATCCTGACTTTAGTTGTACACGATTTTAAATAATTCAATTTTTTTCCATTGATCCTGTCTAAAAACTTGTCCAATAAGATTATTTTAACCTTTATTTTTAAAGAACCCCTTTTAATTTAAAAAGGACGTTTAATCATATCATATTAACTACATACAAGGATGTAATAATCATGTTACTTGTAGAAATGTTTTGCAGATTTGCATTAGATTCATGAGCGAGGTGAGTGTTCACCGATTTGTGCTTGTTGTGAAGGTGAGGCGTGTGAGCTTTTTTATCTGCAATCAAATGAGACGATGGCCTTTAAATGGATGCGACTGATTTTGAGCTTAACTCAAAAGTTTCAAGGTTCTTAAGAAGATGTCTCTGGTTTTCTTTTTAAATTGTAGACACCTTATCTCTTAGGGGTCCATGTAAAATTATAAACTTTTAAGTTTAATCTTTAAATTTTTTGATTCATTTTTGGTCCCTATTTGTATTGTGTAGAGACTATTTTGGTGGACTAAAAATATCAATTTTTTGTAAAGAAAAAAGTCTAAATATATGGACTATTCTTACAAACTATAATATCTTAAAGGATTAAAATTACCATAAAATCCTATAAAAACTAAACTTGAACACTCGTAATTTTATAAAAGACTAAAAATGTATTTAACCATTCTCTCTGTTCTTTATATCTATCTAGGCAAAATTACTCTTTTAATCTCATAACTTTTCTTTTTTGTTCCATTTTTATCCTCTAACTAGTTTTTGTTCTCTTTTGATTCCTTAATTGGACTTTTGTTAGTCATATCGATCTTTTTGGTTAGTTTTTTTTGGCTAAAAACATCACTTTTATCTGTATTCTTTATCTTCTTGGTTCTTTTTTGAAAAACAGGAAGAACAACACTAAATCCTTCATTTTTTCATCTATTTCCGAACAAACATGTGCCAAAGCAAAATTATACTTGTTCATTTCTTAAAAAGTTGGGAAATTTGTTATTTTACACAAAGCAATACATATTTATATAGTAATAGTAATAAAAAAATACTATTTAAATTTATTTAACTATGTTTATATATATTCAGGCTGAGCTAGTAGGTCTCTAAAAAAATGTGGTAAACCTAAAACTTTGAGATTGTCTATTTAAAAGTTTAAAACTGTATAGACCTTAGAATCAGGTGGGTTGAAATTCTCCAACAGACATTTGTATTTGGGTAGCACTGGGTGACATAAAGTTGGGTAACATTGGTGACATTGACCAACCACAATGTCACAAGAGGCTATTTTCTCCCTCTTTCACAAGCATTGTGACATTGTGATTGGTAGGGGTGGGCATGGTTCGGTTAACCATATTAACCGAATTGAACTGAACCGAAATGATGAAATGGTTCGGAATAACCGAACCAAACCGTTTAAGGTTTGGAACTAACCAAACTGAACCAAAGTTATAGTTTGGTTAACCGTTTACTTACCTATTAACTGAACCAAACCAAAACCAAAACCAAAGTTCTGAACTCAGTCACAGTTTACTGGTCACCGTTTACTTGCCTATTTTGAACCCTTTACTTGCAAAAGCATATTTTCATATTTCCTTACGATGTCTATCGTATTTTCATATTGGCAGAAGCACACCATACACCTAACAAGATCCGAAAATCATTCATAAAACGTACACTGGTTCATCGATGCCTTGCTCAAACTCCAACACCGCGACCAAACTTTAATTTCACTAGTTCATAAACTTTAATTTCACTGGTGCAAATCCAATGAAATAATATGCTAGTTAACCTTAATTACGTTTAATATCCAGAATAGTACCTTTCAGATTGATCAATTGAAGGAAGACGACGAGCAATTAATTCACAAAAGGGTATGATAATCTCTAGGAAAATAATGGTTCGATTTGGTTAATTGAGTTTGGTTCGGTCTATTAACGGTTCGGTTCAATAACCAATATAATGGTTCAGTTAATTTTAATTTGGTTCGGTTCAGTTAATCGGTTCGGTTCACACAACTCTATGTATTATCCCTTGTATTTAGTGTGACCCAGCTAAGTTACACAAAAATCCCCATTCCAATTTCATTTGGTTTAGTCAAACTTGTAAAGAGAAAAGGAAAAGGAAAAAAAGAAAAACTATTGATTCGATCTTCCCAAATCAAGGGTACATGCGTCTTTTCATTGCATTTTTTCCTCCCATGTCAGACATCGAGTAAATGAAGCAATGAACGGCAATGGGAAGAACTTTGGGAGACTGTAATTAGGAGGAGTAACGCTTTACCATATATACCCCTATAAAGTACTACACATTTCCGCAAAAACTCACAAGGTTTTGGCGTTTCAATTACACACACAGTCACCCTCTCACTCTCACTCACTATACACAGTGAGAAGAAGCTTAAGCGTAAAGGGGCAAATTGTACCAAAACCCTTTCTCCATAAACCCTAATTTTCCATTTCTGTACAAAAATCTCAACCACAATGGAACACATAGGTTCAAGCAAAGATGCTAACAACACCAACTACACAGAAATGGACATCGACCTCGACGACGATGACAACTCCGAAATCCTCAACGAACTCGGCGATGATATGGTCAAATACTTTTGCAAGAAAGCTTCCGTTATGTTCTTCGACCAATACGGTTTAATCAGTCACCAAATCAACTCGTACAATCAATTCATCAATTCGGGTCTTCAAAGCGCTTTCGATTCCTTCGGTGATCTCACTGTTACGCCTGGTTTTGATCCTTCTAAGAAAGGTGCTGATGAACATTACCGTTATGCTGCGGTTAAGTTTGGGAAGGTTACGCTTGAGCGACCTAAGTTTTGGTGTGGTGAAGGGAATGCTCAAGAGTTGAAGATGCTTCCCAGACATGCCAGGTTGCAGAGGATGACTTATGCTTCTAAGATGAAAGTTGATGTTCACATTCAGGTTTGGGATTTTTTCTAGTCTTTTATAAAGTTTTCATTTTTAAATGTTGGTTAGCTTGATTTGGAATTTTTGTTCTTATTTCGTGTTTTTATGTTATGAGAAATGGTTTTTTGGCTTAAAAATTACTTGGGTGTCCTTTGATTTGTTTTTGTTTTTGAAATGTGTGTAAATAGTGGGAAAAGGCTCGGTTGTTGTTGTTGTTTAAATAGTAGAAGAGCTAGAAATAAACACATAATGTGTGCTTGTTTTTTGGTGTTCAAATAACGCAACTGCATGTGTGTGTTAATTACAAGGTGTATTTTAATGTTCATTTTGAAATGTGGGTTAGTATGATTTGAAATTTGTAGTCCCTATTTGATGGTTTTGTGTTAACAAGAAATGATTTTTGACATCAAAATTGTTGAAGTGTCCTTTGATTTTTGTGTGTTTTTGAAATGTGGGTAAGTTGTAGAAGATTAAAAAGTATGAGAGATAGAGATAAACACGTAGAGTGTTTGTATTCTGATGTTCAGATAACAGAACTGTGTGTTAATTTCAGGTATATGTTATGAAGAAGGTTCGGAGTGATAAGTTTAAGACTGGGAAAGAAGAATACATTGATAAAGATATTAAATGGGAGGAGACAAGGGAAATAACTATTGGGAGACTGCCTGTTATGGTCAAGTCTGATCTGTGTTGGATGAGTGAAGCTGAGAAAGGTGACTGTGAATTTGACCACGGAGGCTACTTTCTGATTAAGGGTGCTGAGAAGGTTAGCTATAATTATGATTTATTTATACGTGTTTCTGTCTTGTTTGTCACCGATTTTGTACATTTTAGGGTTACATATGTTTTTAGTGATTTTTGTCCCTGTAAAATTCACAATTGTTCATGTTTAGTCCCTGCATGGGGTTTGTTACTTGTAAATTTTAGTCCCTTTTTTGCTTTAGGGACGAAAATCACCTGTTCTTTGTTCAGTGTTATCCAATGGCAGTTATGGCGCCTATTGGTGGCGGATTTTGATCTCGCCGATGTGGTGAATGGTGGTCAATATTGCAGGTTTTTCTGCCATAAATGTGCCATAAAGTGGTCGAAATTGCTGAAATTTGGGTCTCCACCACAATATGCCATAGACAATACTGCTTTTGTAAAATGTTTTCAAAATAGGGACTAAAATTTATCTAGAGACAGAACTAAAAAATTGGATTTTGATTGGGATTAAGAACACAATTAGCCTACATTTTAGTGCAGTGCATTTATTGTGTCTTATTTTTGTATGTCTATATTATATCTTCGCAATCATTTCTTTGCTGCTGATTGTAAATCGCTTTTGTTGCAGATTTTTATCGCACAAGAGCAAATATTTCTGAAGAGGCTCTGGGTTTCAAATATTCCATACTGGGCTGTTGCTTTCAAGTCGCAGATGAAGAGAAACAGGATGGTTGTTAAACTGGTGGAAGGTTCGACGGAGGGAATTACAAACGGAGAGAAGCTGCTCACGGTGTATTTTCTGTCTGTCGAGATACCTGTATGGATATTGTTTTTTGCTCTTGGTGTCACATCAGATAAAGAAATTGTTGATCTCATCGATTATGGAGAGGCAGATGGAAGAATTGAAAACATTCTCTTTGCATCCATCCGTGAGGCAGACGATAAATGTGAAGCATTTCGCAGGGGAAAGAACGCTCTTCTTTTCTTAGAGGAACGTGTAAAAGGCGTACAGTTTCCACCCGCAGAATCTATTGACGAGTGCTTTAACATGTATGTTTTTCCGAACGTTAAAGGATTAAAAAGAAAGGCAAGGTATCTAGCATACATGGTGAAGGTTCTTCTACTAGCATATACTGGCCGCCGAAAAACTGATAACAGGGACGATTTTCGAAACAAGAGGCTTGAGTTGGCAGGTGAGCTGCTGGAGCGCGAGATTAAAGTGCACTTTGCACATGCTAGGAAGCGAATGGGGAAGGCTCTGCAGAGAGACCTTTATGGAGAACGAGAAGTTCGTCAAATTGAGCACTATCTTGACGCTTCCATTATTACAAATGGTCTCCAAAGAGCGTTTTCTACTGGAGCTTGGACACATCCTTTCAAAAGGATGGAAAGGATTTCTGGTGTCGTTGCAACTCTTGGGCGAACCAATCCATTACAAACCATGGCTGAATTAAGAAGAACAAGGCAGCAAGTTCAGTACACAGGGAAGGTCGGGGATGCTAGATACCCGTAAGTTACTTTTAACTTCTATTTTAGTCTTTCTGTAGTCTGTGCCAATAGAATTATTTTATCCTAGCTGACCGAATGAAGGTTAAATATGAGCATCATACAAAATCTTATCACTAATAATCGTAAACTACTTAAACATGTGAAGGCCCCTTATAATATTGCTATCAATCAACAAGAAAACTAAAACTAAATAAAATTACTTGGTCATTAAAACTCATGGTTCATACATTCAATTCTTTATAGTGCTGCCTGTGTTGACTAGATGCCGAGTTTTTATGGTGGCTATCTCTGTTTCTTCCATTTCATGTTCAGTATCAGCTTCTGTAATGTGCCTTCATTGAGGGGATGTAAATGTAAAAATCAGTACGTTCTAAATGAAATGGTCGCCATAACTCATGTTGAAACCTGTAAATTAATCTCTTCTTTAGTCATCACTAGCATGAGTATAACTTTATAAGTATCAACTTCCCAACTTTTACAGGGATTGATCTAGTCTCTGGCATTGTCTTAGTAGCTTCAGATGGTAGTAGTGCAATGAATACTTGATTTCTCTTTTAAGTTTAAAGTTCAAAGCTGCTGTTTTGTATATTTGAACTATTGCTTTATTATAAAAGTTTAGATGCTTTCATTTATTTTAATAGAAGCTTATGGTTGCAGGCATCCTTCTCACTGGGGTAAGGTTTGTTTTCTTTCCACCCCAGATGGTGAAAATTGTGGACTTGTAAAAAATTTGGCTGTCACAGGAGTAGTAAGTACCGATGTAACTGAATCCATACTTCCTCAGCTGTCCGATTGTGGGATGGAAGAACTTGTTGATGATACTACAACTGTTCTGGGGAAAAAAGACAAAGTCTTCCTAAATGGGGACTGGGTTGGAGTTTGTTCAGATTCCATATCATTTGTGGCAGAGCTACGAACTAGAAGACGGAGGAATGAGTTGCCTCATCAGGTTCACTTTTAATCTCTCATTTTGATGTGACCGTGTATTCTACCTTTGTCATATTTTAAAGCACTTACTTTACATATGAGTCATGGAGAGAACCCATATAGTGGAAAAATGTTGTTTTATGCTGTTAATTTGATATGTAATAGCTTAACCTAAAGCATTTCAACTGGCAGAGCAGATGATGCATTAATTAACAAATAGCATAGTTATGTTTTAAGTATCTGGAAACTTGGCCTTTATTGAATATAATAATTTTGCAGCTTAGTTTATGTCTAACATATGATTAAATGGCTATGTACACTACCTCTGCAGCTTAGATAATATTATTTGTTTGAAATTTGCTTTCTGGGTGAGTGAGACCATGTCTATGTACACTACCTCTGCAAAACGCTGTCACTTATGTGTCCCTCTCCTCTGTCAAAGATTGGTTTATATATATTCAGTTTTGGAACTTTATTGTTTTGATAAGATTGTGATAGCACCTTTTGTAGAATTAGAGAACAATAAATGAAAGGGAAGCAATTGCTCGAAATACTAAATTAAAGAATCTCAATACTGAGCATGCACATCTCCCACTTTCCCCTTGTGAGTTGTGAGCTTGCACTAGAGTAGTGGAGTGACTCCTGTTGATTTTGTTAGAAGCTTCCAATACTGCTCTTTTCACATTTCTTCCTCCTATGTTATGTTTCCAATTATGTTGACTTTGTAAGCTTTCAATTGTATTGTTGTTTCCCTTTTTTTTTTTCCTGGTTCAAAATAATATGCTGCAGTAATTGAAATAAATTTGTGATTTTGTTGATTTTGATTCTTTGAGCCTTGTGTTAACCATTTCTGTTTAGGTGGAAATCAAAAGAGATCAGTGTCAACAAGAAGTGCGCATATTATCTGATGCAGGAAGGATTCTCCGTCCACTCTTGGTTGTTAGTAATCTGCTCAAGATTAAAGGATCTAAGTCTGAGCATAAATCTTTCCAGTCCCTATTGGATAATGGCGTGATTGAGCTGATTGGTCCTGAAGAAGAAGAGGACTTCAAGACTGCTTGGGGTGTTCAGTATTTGTTTGGCAAAGAGGGAAAATCTTCTGTGAAGTACACACATTGTGAACTTGATATGTCATTCTTATTAGGTCTAAGCTGCTCACTTGTTCCATTTGCAAATCATGACCATGCTAGGAGAGTGTTGTACCAATCCCAGAAGCATTCTTCTCAGGCTATTGGCTTTGCTACGACAAACCCAAATATAAGAGTCGATGCTTTGTCTCACCAACTGTTTTATCCACAAAGACCACTCTTTCAGACAATGACATCTGATTGTCTTGGAAAACCTGGATATCTTGGTCAGAGTAAAGTTGTTCCAAAGTCTGAATTCTATAATGGGCAGAATGCAATTGTGGCTGTCAATGTGCATCTCGGATATAATCAAGAAGATTCCTTGGTTATGAACCGTGCTTCGTTGCAGCGCGGCATGTTTAGATCTGAGCATATAAGGAGTTACAAAGCTGAAATTGAGAATAAGGAATCTTCAGAAAAGAGAAAGAAACCTGAAGACATTGTTAATTTTGGAAAGATACAGAGTAAAATTGGCCGAGTTGATAGCCTTGATGATGATGGCTTTCCATTTGTTGGAGCAAATTTGCAAAGTGGTGATATTATCATCGGGCGGTGTGCTGATTCCGGGACGGACCATAGTATAAAGCTAAAGCACACCGAAAGGGGTTATGTTCAAAAGGTTGTGCTGTCGTCGAATGATGAGGGGAAGAATTTTGCTGTTGTTTCGCTGAGACAGGTAACTGTTGTAACCAAGAACTACTTCAATTATGATGCATCTTGTCTTATGGTTAAATTTTTTTGGGTTACTGCACTGAACAATAAACATACTGAATACTTAGATGCAAGTTGAGATGAACATGCAAATATGTAAGTTTGTTCATAATCTGCACATGGATGTTTTATTTATGTTCCACAACTGAAATCTATCTTTTTCTTTTTACTTCTAAGTTGTATTTGACCGCTAAGAAAAACTGTTGTATAATAAAATTTGCAGGTTAGGAGCCCAGTTCTTGGAGATAAGTTCTCTAGTATGCATGGACAGAAGGGTGTTTTAGGATTTCTGGAGTCTCAGGAAAATTTCCCCTTCACAAAACAAGGCATTGTTCCTGATATTGTTATAAATCCACATGCATTTCCCTCGCGACAAACTCCTGGACAACTACTCGAGGCTGCTTTGGGAAAGGGCATCGCTTGTGTTGGTTCACTGAGGAATGCTACTCCTTTCTCCACTTCCTCTGTTGAAGCCATTACTGACCAACTTCATAGGTAATCTTCCATCATGATTTAGTTTACTTTAATTGCAGTTTTGGTTACTTGTATTCAGGCACGGATCTACTCATGCCATATTGGGGGCAACTGCCCCCACTACTATTCCCATTTTTTTCGTTAAATATTTGATATTTTAATTATTACCCCCTCTTAAAATAGATTGGCCCTACTAAATGGAAATTTATACCATAAAAAGTTTCTCTCATTAATTTTATAAAATTAAACGTGCAAATGCATTTGAGATGAAATTTTGAATGGTCTCTTTCACGTACACAGAGAGATTTTTTTTTATGGTGTTGAAAATGAAAAAAAAATCATACTTTTTTAATATAAAGACACGTAAAAAACAATTTTAATTTGAAGATGTTAAAGAGTCTTTAATTTTTCTAATATATAATAATATAGTATTTATAAGTTCAAGTGTTTTGCTCAATGATAATGATGTTATTATTGACTATTTCTTTTTCCACCCTACTCGTTTTTCGAGCGCCCTATAGTTTTCGGATTTATAATCTGAATAGCGTAAACGCCCTTCAAAAGCCTCAAAAACACGTTAAAACACCTTTAGAAACCCTCCATTTTTTTGGATTTTATAATCCGAATAGGGTACGCAGGAAGAGTGTGGTGGGAAAAGGAAGAGCCGTTATCTTGTTTAGGGGTAAATAGCCGTTATTATTTTATCACTTCTGCATTGGTACAAATTTTGTACTAATATTTATTATATAAAATATTGTCCCCTCAAAGCAAAATTTCTGGATCCGTCACTGCTTGTATTTTATGTAGGCCTGTTCAAGATTCATTAAAAAACTGAACCGAACTGGAAAAGAGCCGAACTTTTGACACAGTTCAGTTTATTGTACTGTTTAGTTGAACAAGTTCACTAACCGCCAACTTCTTAAAGTTCAGTTCAGTTTACTTTAAAACCCAGTTTGGGAAAGAGCTTGAAATACCGGTGACCGATGCTTAATAGTGCTAGCGTTTGTTTGTTCATTCTGCTACGTATTTCTCAATCGCGTGCTCATTGCTAGATGCTGAAAGCTTGAAAGCATGTTAGGAATATTTTATTGTAGATCCAGGCTCGCTTTCAGGCTTTCGGAACTGGAAAGAGCATGTTAGGATAATATTCCTAACAATAACATGTCTCAATATGTGGATTGCATTAGCTTCAGGCTCGCTTTAAATTTAGGAATTTTGTCCCAAAGTTTCATTTTAAGTTGTCATGTTTTGTTGTTGTACTGAGCCTATTTGTTTTGTACATTACAGAGCTGGCTTTTCAAGATGGGGGAACGAACGAGTATACAACGGAAGGACCGGCGAGATGGTCCGATCGCTAATATTTATGGGCCCAACATTCTACCAGCGACTGCACCACATGTCCGAAGACAAAGTCAAATTCAGGAACACCGGCCCAGTTCACCCGCTGACTAGACAGCCTGTCGCTGACAGGAAGCGATTTGGAGGTATCAAGTTTGGTGAGATGGAGCGTGATTGCCTGATAGCTCATGGTGCTTCAGCAAATTTGTATGAACGCCTCTTCACCCTGAGTGATTCATCTCAGATACACATTTGTAGTAAATGCAAGAATGTTGCAAATGTGATCTTGCGACCGGTATCTGGTGGCCGGAAGATTCGAGGTCCCTATTGCCGTTTCTGTGAATCAGCCGATGACATTGTGGTGGCTAGTGTTCCATATGGAGCCAAGTTATTGTCTCAGGAGCTGTTCAGCATGGGCATTAATCTCAAATTTGAAACTGAGCTTTGCTAGACAACCACTTCTTAATTTGTCATCACTCTAATTGTTTTCCCTAGACTAGACTTTTGAATTAGGTGTATATATCAGTTTGGTTCCTGGATGTTTCCTTGATACCAGTTAGGAGTATTTATGACAAGCATCGTGATTTGCCTGAATGCCCTTGCATTTCTTTTCTTTTGAATTGTTTAAACTTCTAAGTGGAATGCTCATATCCGGAAGCTCCTCTCCCAAAAAACTAACGAATGATGGGCTGCTGTTAGTTGTGAATTGTGATGTTTCTTGTTTTTAATATTGATGTTTATTTATTATATATTTGCAAATTAATGTTACTTGATGACAAAAGCAGGATTTTTGCATACTCGTTTTGTAGAGCCGATGACTCTACCCTCCAAAATAAATGGTTGGAAATTGTCAGCAGTTAAACATGCAGAAATTTTTTATATATAGTTTTAGGTAAATGGGTTAAGAAATCTAAAATTATACAAGTGATATAGTTATAGTAAAGATTGTATCATTATAATTAGTAATTTCATCAGGTTTTTTAATACTAATTTTAATCCCTGTATTGTAAATTGTAATAAATGAATTTGGTCTAATAATTTTTTTTGGATAACAAGATGCCTCACAAATTACTTGCTTAACAAGGTGCGGAAACAAAATACTAATAGGGTCGGCCAAACCTAATAAACTAAGATATGAGCATGACATTGCTTATATAACATTAAAGGAAAACCTCCACTACACACCATGTTTGACAAAACATCCGCGCACTCATTTACTTCATGATATGGATGCCAGATTTGGACCTTCGATTTCCTAATATTTTGCAATAAACTCCAACCATCAGAGTTCCTCCTTTCCCTATAGCAAGAGTAGAAGCTATATTCAATCTAGCCAAATTCAATCCTTTGAACACCTGCCAAAGCTCTGCGACATATGCACTACAAGCTCCCAAACCTTCCGAAAAAATTCCTCTATCATGCCTTTGCTTAGAAGCACCATATGTATTCAGAGGGATCCAACCTATGTTTTAGGGCAGCCACCGAATCTCCTCTATCACAGTCAAGGAGTTATTGTTAACCATAGCCATAATAGAAACGGCAACATAATGATGATTGATGAACTCTCCTTTTAATCTCAGTACACGGGTTCAAGGGCCTAACAAAAGTATCATCATGACATCATGCACAAGCTTATTCCTCCAAAACCACAATGAGTAGCATGCTGCCTCCCAAAAGCTCATCCAATCCGATTTCTCCCCTTCATCCATCGCCATAAACATGTTAAGATCTATACACTACTGCATATCAGAATTAAAGAAAGTCTTCCAGTGCCTTGCTCTGACCATGGTCAAAACCACCATTGCTAACGGACAATCGTGCAGAAGATGAAACATTGTTTCGACACTCCTCACAACGGTGACAGAAAGGGGAACACAACTGCATTCTATGCAATCCACTATTGGTCTTATAATTTTAGAATCAACAAGTCCCAAGTTTATTTATCATTTTCTATTTATTTTAAACTACAATTTTGATTAAATCAATGAAATTTTACTAAAGATTAAAAATCTCAACAAAAAAATTCTTGTAAGCCTTGAAATTTTGCTATATTAAAGGAGAAAGTGCACTTTCGCAAAACAATAAACAATTTTCTCTTTTTTATCAATAACTTACATTGGTTTATTCAGTTTATTCTTTCATTTGTCGGACATCATCTATTTGAAACTAGAAATATATACTCTCTCAAGCTCTTGAATAGGAACAGCATATGGCGAGTTCCAGTCAGCATCAAAAATATCCCTAAGTTGAGATACAATGGCAGTGTTGTATGTCCCAAAACTAACACCTGCTGTAACATAGAAATAGTCCCATACAAGGTTGCTTGTCCCAATGTGTGCCCTTACATTACTAACTGTGTATTTTCCATGATTCACTCTTGTAAAATCAGGGTATATATTTCCTGTACTACTTCCATTATGAATGGCAGGTCCTGTATTGTTGAAACCTGGTACCACATAATATTTGATCTCAACTTTACCCGAGCATTTGTTGTATTTGGAAGAAGAGCAGAGATTATTGGTATAGAGGAGATACTTCAGGTACTCATCGGTGCTGTTTATGAAGTGTGCCCAATATGCCACCAATATCTTTACTGTTGCATGCTTGGAAAACACAACCTGTTTGTTCCGTTGAAAGATCGTAAGAAAATATCACCCTAGATAGTATAAATATTTTATCTTATTCATATACAATGTCAGTGTGAAGGTTTTTTACACGGTTAATAAGTCATAATTTTCGGATCATGAAAAACATTTGATTTTAACCATAAATAGTTCTAAAGCTACATATATGGTTTGTTGTGATTTATTAACGGCGCAAAACTTACATTGATGATGTATCAAAATTAAACTTTAAATTTTGTACAAGAATGAAATTTTAGACACCTGTCTAAAAAAGAGAGAAGACAATGAAAGACGAGATGGAATATGCAAAGAACACTTGAAGTTAGTTTAGTTACCTCTGATATTGCAGAAGATAGGGATGACCAGAAAATTGTTTGGTCTGTAAATTGTGACTGACCTAGCCAGTCCATGGTATTGATTCTAACTGTCTCTTTTGTTCCCACAGATTTAATTGTATCAATCCATGCCTGCTCATCACTCTGGTAGCTGCCAAATGATAGCTGCAAAACACCAGTATAATACTAAGATCCAATGAAGACTGGCAATTTAATATTAACGAAATTTGTCAGCTAATGTAATAAGAGCATTTCAGAATTTCCAAGAAACAACATCTCGGAAACTACAGTACACAATGTATCACACATATTTGCAGACAAACCAGCAATATAACCATTCACAAATTTAAGGGCATAATCACTAATAATTACTTCAAAACAAGAATGCTAAATAGGTTTGCATTTTGAACATAGAGAATGGCTTAAAGATTTCTCTACTAACTTATTTTCGAGGATACTTAGCAATTATCTCATGATATGAAGGCAAATTTGGCCCTTCTTAGCTAAACCAATCCCCAATTCTATGAGAAAACAAACATGATAACAAAATGAACAAGCTGTTGATTGTAGTACTGGCACAGTATCAATGTTATTTAAATGGTTATAAGCCTGTGCCTCTATTTAGCTGGAATCCAACTCATTTCTGATGCCTGGATTTATTGATACGTATTACCGAACAGATTGTTAAAAATAAACATTACCTCTGGGGGAGCAAAGGAGAGATAGCTGACTTGAGGAAGCTCTGTGGAATAGTTACTCCCAGGAGTTCGAATAGAAATTTCTGGCATATAAGGGTCAGAAAGAATAGGATATCCATCAACATGAGGAGTCTCTACATATTTAGGAAGAGGTGACCTGTGACACAGTTAAATATAGTAATAAATAAAAATTCAAGAATGTTACTCCCTCGTGCTTACTTTCCTGCTATGTAGTACTGACACTTTCGATCAAAGATGTGTTCAATGTCCAACACATGTTGATACCGTCACAAATGTTTATATTAAATTACTTTCATTTTCTCAGATTATTACCGGTGCCGACGTGTCGGTGTTGTATCCAGTGTTCGTGTCGGTGTTAACATTAATGCTTTATAGCTTAACTAATCATCTATTCTTAGTTGCTTGTGTAAGCATAAAAAGTTTCAAGTGCCTGCTCTTTGAAGTATGCTATACCATTCACTACTGTATCCCATCTCTCATATTGTTTAATGTTAACCATCATACTTAAGACTGCATTTCAATTTCTACTCAAAATTCAAGTGAATGAAATTTCATATAATGTAGGAACTTCGTGAGGAAATTTTATATAGAAACAATAGGAAATGATACCTGAAGGCAGAAAATCAAATAAAGTAGCAGTTTCTTGAAGAGAAACTAAGTAAACTTAATTATATCATAAGGCTTGGATCATAGACTTACTTGCACCTCTCCCTAGGTTTGATGAAATGTGACCAACAAGGAACCTTTCTTTCAACTTGCCACTGTTGATCCATCACTGTTTTGGTGTAAGCTGAAGAATTGAGAGATGCTAGTGTCCATAAATTGTTAAAGTAGACCTCAACCTTTTTAGCTATTACAGGACAACCAGAAAGATAAATTCCAACTTCTTTGACCTAAAGCAAGCAAGAAATAAGAAATGAAACAAGCATCATTGGTTGAACAGATAGTAAATTATATTTAGGAACTGTTTGCATTTAATTATTTGAGCTTATCGAGTAGGTTAAACACTTAAGTTGCTTTCAGCTTATTTTTCATAAGCACTTCACCGTAGTTTATGAAAACAGTTTGACTTTATTTTATCTTTTGCTATAGAAATGATTTATACATAAACACTTATATAATAAGCATTTATGCTATAAACGCTTAATTAAGTCGTTTATCCAAACAAAGTTTAAAATAACAAGAGAGATAAAAGTTATTAAGAATCAAATATTCTAAAACAGATAATGCTGCCTTCAGAAGAGAGGCTCAAAGTTTACATCAGTCATGAGTTAGATAAATAATCTACGTTGAAAGGTAATAGCCAACATAAAACAAATGAAACATTAATTACCTGTGTAAGAGATTTCCAGTCATTGTTTGCAGATCCAATATACACATCCCTATTATCAGATATCCAAACTTTGGCATGGACAATTCCAGAGCCCCACCAATCCTTCAATAACAAGGTCACATTCTTAACATTTGGCCTTCCAGAAGCAAGTTTGGATGGTTCTAAGGTAAATGTTGGATAAACCCCAGAGTGAGACAGTAACCTACATCAACTCCAATGTAACATACAACAACAAATTAAGATCACCTGCATCAATCTTCAACATACCCATTTCAATATTTTAAAATGATTTTAAAATATTAATCAAATTTGTACTTCCACTTCTATTTGGAGGGACTAGAATGAGATTAAATTGATAAAATCATAGATGAATTTGAAACTAAGCCAAATTGAAACGCACCTAATATTAACATTACGGTCTGCAGCAGCATCTAATGCTTGATAAACTGCAGCACCTTGATGGGCACCAAATGTGTGCATCTGATCTTGAGTGTAACCATAATCCCCGGAGCGAGGATCGTCAGGAGAAGCTAGCAGTTGCCAATACTGAGCAATTACATCAAGTCTACGAGTTGAGTTTGCAGCCATCCACATGAGCACATCCCCTATAATCCAATCCAACGAGTTTATTTCACAGACAACTAATTACTAACATTTGTCGTTAAAAAAACTTACCGGTGGAGAGGACTCCTGGAACATGGGAGAGGTGGGGCATATCGGTGGGAATGGATTGTACTGGCCATGCTTTACAAGATGAGGTGGTTGACTCACAAAGGTTGTTTAAACTCAATAACGTAAATAGACAAATTATGACACTGCATCTCATGATTGATTACCCTATACTATTGTCTAAATAAACTTGTTTGTAACTATATATATATTCATGAAGTGAATCTACTAAAACAAGTATCTTCTTGGAATATACGATTGGAAAGATATTTCCAAAGCAACACCTACAACAACATAGTTTGTATTGTAATGTTGTTGTAAGCTAAACTCAGGTTAAGAGCAATTTAAACATGTTCTACACCTATCACAATTTTTTATTTTTTTTTACACAATGTCTCTTAAAACTTATGATAAGCCACCGAAATTGTTAGGTAAAAAAAAACCCAACATGGCGCACACTCTAAATTGAGTTTCACTGACACCGTAGAAATTAACTTCAAATTATTAGGAGCATATCATGGGCAATTGGGCATTAGAAGCATATAAGGACGCATTTCAACATACAACACAACAAATCTCCAATTAATAATTAACATATCAATTGTATTGAATATTATATTGTACACAAATTAGGTTCCTAATTATTAGCTTGTTTGTTTTGTTTTTTTTACAAAATTAGCTACTTTTAAATGGTGGTCGAAACTTTATGTCGATGCATAATAACTTAAAAAAAGACATTTTGATTGTAAAAGAAAAAAACGCACTTTGATGCAAATAGATCCTTCATTTATATTCTCTTTAATGTTGTTCGTATAAATATTTACATGAACATGACAATAGTACATTCAAATTATTTAATATGAAAGTAAAATTTTAAATGAATACGGTTATAGATAATATGCTTCATATGCAAAAACAACTTTATAGCATTAGAGTACATTTGATTTTTTGCCACCATGGACTAGAACACTGACACATTGTTCTTAAGAATGGAAAAATTATTTTGCGAACACCTATGTGAAGAGTGAATAGAATGGTGTAATTAAATGGGCGGTTAAAATCTAACAGATGAGGGTATATTTTATGTTTTTATTTTAGATTTGGATCTTCTCAATTGTTAAAAAAATTGAGTGGATTATGTGAAAGACGTTGTAAACATTATAAGTGGGTCAAGATTCAAATGCATTTAAATTGTGAGATCTTTCACATGACCCTCTTAAATTTTTTCACGATTAAGAAATCCGACTCATGTTATTTTTCCGTATTAGAATAAAAAGTTGCAAATGTTCTTAAAGTTGAGTTTGACATGGTAGGTTCCATGAAATTTAGTTTAAGAACAAGATTTAAGTGAGCATTGGAGATGCCTCATGATCTTCTTTAATTAAGGGGAGTCTAAGTGTAAAACTCGATAAGCATTGGCTATACATATGTACCAAAGTGGAATGTGTTTATTGACTCGAGAATAAGTGGGAATGTGCTTAATGTTGTTGTTTTTTTTTTTTGGAGGGAAATGTGCTTAATGTCGTTGAAATGCAATGTTAAGTAGTTTTTTTTTTTTTTCAAACATTTTAG
>Ga0228710_1006230_pt1 | contig 18202 bp, 12 predicted proteins | sample MedpolnodulmetaG_FD_177995 | JGI IMG/M metagenome (GOLD analysis project Ga0228710, IMG submission 177995) | Root nodule microbial communities from Medicago polymorpha collected in Santa Monica, California, United States - pink nodules | ecosystem: Host-associated > Plants > Roots > Nodule...
GGGAAGTAGGTTTTTCTTGATCTCCAACATAAATTTATTTTAGTGATTTGTTTTTTGAACAAATCAAAATAATATATATTACTAAACCAACGATGTTTCCCACCACATAAGGTGTGCAACGAAGGAACATCAACAAATATTTACAGAGTTAAGGTGTCAAAATAGAGCACCAACCAAAACAACAATTACAAAAGAGCACCCAGAGTAGGATATTTTAGTGATTTGTTATTTCTTATTATTCCAGCTGTATCTTATTATAACAAGAAATAATGATTGGCACAACAAATGTTTTGTTTATACATAAGATCTTAATTTTAGTTCATTTTTATTGTTATCTTCTTTTTTCCGTTTGCCGAAAATCATATTGATTTCTTAAAAGTATTAAATATTTGTGAAATGGTTATTCAAATGCAATGATTAGTGTTAATTAAAGAGTGGTAAAGGAAATAACTTTTAATCAGATTATATTTTGTTAATTATCAACGTCAATGCTTTTTTTTTAAATTGTCACCACACTCTGTTATTGGTAGGTTGGTCACTTGGAGTAATTTGAATTGAAGGCAAAATATTACATCTCATACCTGTAAAATTATGCAGCAAGGGAGTTGGTCAGGATTTAAAGGAATTTTTTAAGTTTGGTGCAGCTTTTTTACCTTGTCACGGGGGCTGATTCAATTGCAGAAATTTGGGGTTGATTCAGTTGCAGAAATTAGCTCATTAGTCATTATGCGCTTATGGGAAGGGCTGAAAGGCATGTTTTAGTAGTAGTGAAGCTTTGCCTCAAATATCATTAATGGATTGGTAATGGTTTGTTAAGGCTATGTTGTAAACGGTGAATGACACTTAATTATGAAAAGAAGGGTCTCTTGGCGAGGCATAGAAGATTGTGCATAAGCTTGCTCTGGCTACATAATCTTTTATGTAAACAGTGTTGCATGTTTTATGAGACAATTACTATTGCGACTACTAATTTATTGTAGACAAATTCACAATGGCTTTTGTCAATTTCAAAATTTATTATGGTAGACAAGTATCACATTGACTTTTTTTTATCAATATCACTGTAATTTGTTTGTCACAATTCTAAAATCTAAAGTAGTCTTTGAATTGTTTGGAATGTTGAATAAATGAGAAGCTAGCACAGTTTTTTTCCTTAGTTGATCAATTATTTGACTTTATTTCATGCATAAAAGTATGATTAGATTATTTTCTTTGGGGTTAGATAGTCTTATTCATGTTTTTCTTTAACTTGAAAAAGAAAAGTATTGGTACCGCTTTATATTCTCTAACCTTAAAAATTGTAAAATGATATATGATGCACTATGAAGAGTTACACCAAGAAATTGTTTGATTTTCTTTTTAAAAATGGTGAAGATGATGATTGCAATGATACTACTTCAAAGGTAGTATATGAAATCAAATCATATTTGTTATTTATCATCCAAGATTTTTGTTGTGTATGTAATAGATATTAATAATAGATTTAAATTATTTTTTTCAATGTATATGACACGTGCGGTAGCACGGGTAGACAATTTAGTGTTGTCTAATCTCTCCTATCTTACTGCAAGCTATCACACTCTCTCTTATATTAAAGCTGCAATTGCAGTCATGCTTCTCTCCATTTATTTGTTAATTAAAGAAATTTAAAGATGTTGCAATAACAATAAATTTATTCAAATCAATAAAATGGCATAGCTCTGAGTAGTATTTAAAACAGCATTTTTTTAAGTGAACATTTGTTTAAAGTAGTATTTTTTTTCTTTGGCCAAATTTAAAGTAGCATTTAAAACGACTTTTTTTTTCTTGGTCCATTTTCAACTGTTTGACATTTTTCGTAAAATAAATAATTTTTATTTAATATATTTAAATTTTAGTATAGTTTTAATGCGTGTGCATATCTATATCATATAAAAAAGTTATATTTTTTCATATACATGGTAAATATAAAAAGTATAAGTATCAATACACCTTAAAGTCTCATATTGTTTAAAAATCGAAATCAAATGTAGTTTATATACAATAATCATACTTCTCAACCCAATGAGCTCTTTTTATAAGTACAAAACCGTAAGAGTTTGTTACTATCCAAAATAAACAATACATCAGAACACACGGTGAAATACTTGATGGTGGATCGAAACAAAAATAATTTGAACCCCTGAGTCAAGTTCCTGGCAACGCAACTATGTTCTGTTAAACTTATGTCAAGTATTTACTGATTTGTGAAGGAAAAAAAAATCCTTCATAAAAAAAACAAAAAAAGTATATATATGCTTATTAATTAAGTCATGCTTAGTGGGAAAAAATATGCCATGTTCGAGTTTCAAAGGGTGTATAGAAAGCTAAAGCCATAGAATCGCGTTTTCATGGCTCCCAATTTTGTTCAAACATAATAAACCACGTTGATATGCATATAGCAGTTAGTCTTGCCAACATGTACCAAACACAACATTTATTATGTCATAAACTTATGATGGTGTTTAGGTGTAATTTGTGAAACACCCTTTTGGTCCGACTGTTTGTTGCTCACAACATTCTTTTCATCATTTTGGATAGAAATAAATGGCCACTTACCCTTTTTGTCAAAAGCTATGGGCTGAATAATTTTTCTTTTCCTTTCACGCTTTTGAATAGAATTATCAACCAGCATAGATTTTGACTCTATGTAGCATTTGAATTGCCTTGGAAAAAAAAAAGAAGAAAGCACTACTTAAAGAAGCTGAATAATATTATCAGAGAAGCAAATAGCAATCACTATCAAGCAATATTTGGGAGAATCCAATTAATGGTATGGCCTTTTGTTGGCTTTCTTATGGAAAGGAATAGTAATTGTTAGGAGGTAATTTTCTTTAAAAAAGTTAGGAGGTCATTTTACAGCAAAGTTTAAAACCCACCTGTCTCTCCCTTTAGCATTGATTTCATCATAATGACATGCATAAAAGACCCATTTCTCAAATTTTAAATTGTTGGAAAGGTTATGGGGAAATACATTTTTCTCCCAAATTATGTTTAATTATATATTTTTCCTCACTACTTCTTTAAGAATTGAATCACTATACAGTTTTAAAAAAATTATATTATAAATCCATTATAATTGTTGGATTATTAAAAATATTTGATTTTAATTAAAAAAATCTTAAATGTCACACAAACAAATCCCTTAAAAAAAGTAACATGTACAATCAAAATTAATTGTTATTGTTTTATAACTAAAATATTTTATTTCTTTAAATATTTCTTTAAAAATAAATTAGTTTTATTTATCACACTAATAACAAGTATTTTTTTTTTTGTTGACAAAATTAATAACAAGATCTAATAAGACTTTATCGGATTTGGATCCTCTCCGACCCTTTTTGTTCAGCCCTCTCTCCTTTTCCAAACCAATGGTTAATTGATACATGAAAAAAAATAATAATAAAGAAGACATTTATCATGTCCATATTATATTCTATTCTTATCAAACTCTCGTCTTATCGATCTCTGCAACAAACTATTAAAGTCACAAACATTTATATGGATACATCCTTTATTTTCTTTCATCTATTTAACACGGTCATTTTTTTTTATATCTCCTCCTATCACATTACCTATCTATCACAACACTCTCTTTATTTCTTTCTTTCTAATGGTAAATTGAATATTGGATGTCTAAAAATTATTTTCCTAAAGACATATATATCATTTGTGTCATGAGAATGTAGTAGAGTGGGATATTCGTTTACTTGCCCATTTTGTCATTTTTTTTTAAATGTCTTTTTAATCACTTTTGTATCATGTGGTGGATTATGAATTGTATAATTCTAGTGGTGTAAAAAGGCACCATTCATAATCTCCCTACATGACATGACATGCCCCCCTCGTCACTTTTTGGCTACTACAAATATAGTCCCATCCCCTCAATTCTACCACATGTATTTCCATTGCCTCTTCTCCAATTCCTTTCTCTCCCACTCTCACTATCTTTTCTTAACCATAAATCTCGAAACACAAAACAGAACACTCTGTTTCCCTCTGTTTTATCCTTTTAGATTTCAACACCTCAAGCTACCAAATGGCTGCAATAGTTTGCCACGGGTTACCTTCATGTCTTGATTCTCACCTTGTTGAGTCAAGGTTTCATAATATTCGTTTACCTTCCCCAAAACCACTCACCACTCAACCCATTGATTTACCTTTCAAGACTTGTTTTTGGGAATCAAATAACAAACCCCATTTCGAAAACAACATTAATAAAACTGAAACTGTTGATTCTAATCCTAAAGAAGATAGTTGGAGTTCCATTCAATCACTCTCCAAAGGCCTTAAAGAAACTACCTATGTTCATCCCAATGTGAAGCTTCCATGGCATAGACTTAGCCCTAAGAGTTTGGAGCTTTGCACTGAGAATTTAGGGAATGAAACAGGTGCTGATATCCCAGAATTTAGCATTGACTTGCTCTCTTCAACAAACTCAACTTGTGGTAATTCAGAGACAAAGGAACAAAAGGAAAATTCTTGTCAAAATTTGGTCAGTGAGAAAGTGAGAACCAAGAGTTTTCCACCACCTTTGAAGAGTATGAGAGGATCAGAATCTCTAAGAGTGAGACCACATAGAGAAAATGGAAGGTTAGTAATTGAGCTAACAAAAGTTCCATCAACTGTTTCTTGCTTCCAAGCTGAGAGAAGTAATGGACGACTTCGCCTTTCCTTTTGGAGTGACCCTCAAGAAGATGAAAATCAAGGGTTTGAGGACATCGAGAATTCCCCGGTTGTTGTTGCTCCTGACGCTCCCTCGGTCTCCCTAACAAAAGAAGAGTTCAAAACTAAAATGAATGTGGAGGACCAAGAAGAAGAGAGTGTGAAGGAAGTAGTAGAAGAAGAAGAAGGTATTGATAATGAGAATGAGGAGGAAGAGACACCGACACTGACACTGACGCGTGTTGGTGAGTGTATAGAGAAGAAAGAAAATGGTTGGAAAGTTGTGAGTGAAGTGAAAATGGAGAGGTATGAGAGGGGAAGTAGAAGAAGGAGGTGCAAAGAAGGTAAACATGAAAACAATGAAAGGTTGGGAAATTGGGGTGAACCTCTTTGGCTTGCATTGGCAACTTCTTGAAAAGTCTCATTTGGATCTTTGTCTCTCTACGTAACAATGATGATGTAAAACAATTTTTTTAGAATTTTTAGGTCTGTTCTTATTCTTCTGAATATCCCTTTTGTTTTTGCTACTTGTTTTGTATCTTACTAATGAAAAATTCCAGTGTTTTTTTACTTCAAAAATAAAAATAAAAATGGTCGTGGTAGGTAGTTAGTTAATATTGTTACTGGACTGTGGACACAGTTAAACTGAAACATGCAAGTCGCGACATGTTTGGAGCAAAAATTAATTTTAATTTTTTTTATAAATAATAACCTAGATAAAAAAAAATATATAACTTTGTGGATCAAAAAACTTTAATAAATACATTTTAAATTTAAATTATAAATTGTAAAATAATTAATCTATCACGTGGTGAATTCAAATTTTGTTTGGTAGTGACACATTTATTGTGGTCTTACACGCCTCAAATAATATTAGTTCAAAATAAGCGAAAATTTAAAAAAAAAGGAAAACTTCAAACAAAAACTAATCCTATTTAAAATTCCTTGATGATTTTGTCATTAAAAATTGAAGATATTCCACATTATGAGATCTTAGACTCGCTTTTGTGTTTTGTAAAAGAAATAATCTGTTTTTGTGAAAATTGTTATAAAAGGACCTTTTTTTTAAAAGCACAATTTTTGAAAGTCATAGGAATAGAGACAAGACTCTTTTACTTTATTTAAAGGGACAAGAATTTTGAATTTTGTGGTGCTGTCTCAGTATTTCATCTATGCAAGAGAGTTTTGCAGAGATTATATTTTTACGGTTTACGACAGAGTGTCCAATAATATAACAATGAGCACAAATATGAGGAAGTCTCTCATATTCTACTCCGATGTAAAAAGCAAGCCATTCTCTTTCCTACCATGATTTTATCATGCGATATTATTGTTAACAAGAACCCTTGCAAAATGATCGAAGACACGATCCCTCATGACTATATCTAAAGTAATTGGAGTCCCAATACTACAAACAATTTCAAACAGAAGTCTACGTTCCCAATATTCCAACGACAAATTGATTGATAGGATCCAACATTGTACATTTGTTTTTCTTTGTTTGCTCGGACTGAAATCTAGAGTTCACTCGTGCAAATGCAAGATGCTAGGATGTCGAGGTTATGCTTCCACATCTAAGGCGCTTCTCAAATCCTCTTTAGAAGCAAAACAAAATTCATAAAAATCCTTACCTAGTGGTATCATCTTCCAAGAGCATGATGGTTTCCATAGTGTGCTAATTTGGATAGTAAGATTCTCGATTTTAGCAGTGTATCCTCCTTCTGCAGTGTAACTTTGCAATGTAGTTTGTTCTTGCGTTTTACCAACCCTAGTTGATATAAACCATCGGAATTTTTAATTAATAGTGAATCACCATTTATACAAGGTTTGGGAGCTTGCTAAAAGGAACATCAATCACATCACTTAAGGCTTGTGTGAAGGAATGACATTGCTTGGTTGACGAAGGATCGTCACTAATTTCATGATGTCAAATACGTGGAATATGAGGAGGCGATGATGAAGCCAACAAAAAAACTCCAAAACAAGTTACAAGCCATAAAAGCAACAACACAACGAGCAACAACACACACACACACACACGAGACAATGTCACAGAAGATAGAACAGGCAATCTTTTATAGACATGTCTCTATAGGTTTCGCGCCACATAATATGGACATAGTAAGAAGAGGCGTTGCGAAGGATAGTGCAATGATGCACAAGACACAACATGTACACAAGATGCGTCACATAAAACATAGAGCACATGAACCTCACATGCAAAGGAACACAACAACAAACATCGTGCTGATTCGGGTTGTATTCAGACCTGGTGGTGCTGGCTGCGCATTTTCCCAATATGCGTGGTTGGTGCGTTTTTTTTTTGTTGTCATCATTATCATGGCATATGTTGTATCTATGATTTATGATATAGGTGATAAAATTTTCATCTATTCATTCTTATATCCTTAATGAAATCTACATCCTTTTTGTTAACCCTTATCATTAATAAAGGAAAAGCGATACGATCCCCGTGAGCTTAGATCAGTTGGTAGGGATATTGCATATTATATGTAGGGGCCGGGGTTCGAACCCTGGACACCCCGCTTCTCCACATTATAATGTGTGAGCTCTAACCATTAGGCTACTTGACAAAAAAAAGAAAAAAGGAAAAGTGATACGTGACCAAAAGCAAGTCCCAACAAGGGAAAAATGGGTCACTAATTTCAAAACTTTGGTTCATATAATTTCAATTCTACAATCTGTACGAGTACTGCAATCGAATCCGTGTTTCCTCATCTCAAAAAGTGCATTGGCGTAACATGTATATATGTTTGCTCTACTACCTATATTTTAACCTTTTTGAGATAACCTGAAGCAACTTAGAACTGTACTAAATTGAGTACATCTTGAAAGTATCCACATATGTCTGTCGTACCAATTTGGGGGACCAACATATCCATAACTCTGAAACAAAATCAAAAATTGAATCCTGTCTTTATTGTGTATTTGATCCACTTGTGACTTTGTGAGGATATATTTGATTTGCGAAAGAGATATGTGAGTAGTGCTCATCTTATTAAAGTGGGTAGAAACTAGAAATTGCATACTTCCATAATTCCGTTGACAACTAATCCATGCTACCTCATATGTACATGTAACCTATTCCTTTTTTACCTTGTTACCGACTTACCATGAATTCAATTCATCAATCATGCATAGAATTCAATAATGAAGTCTCGTCTTCATTATTAAAAATAAATATGGGCATGGAATTCAAGGCTATATAAATTAGTCATTTTTTGAGGAGTTTAACAATTTATTAATCTCATCTTCCCCTACATAACAAGCTAGCGATCATTCTCTCCACCTTTCATAAGGGTTGAAGATGACATTGTCTATCATGTGTTAGTGGGATTAAAAAAAGTGTTACACCATAAGACAACAAGACATCACACTTAGACTCATTAGGTTTTATAAGCAAATCATGGGTAAAAAAATGAAATCAACGTATATAATACCTCGTTGTACCGTAGTACAGTGTTGGGGAAAAAAATTAATACAGAGAAAATAAAAGAGCACAATAAAAAATATAAAAATATAATGTGGAAACTCTAAAATTGAACCAAAAACCACGTACATTGTCGAATGACAGTCAAAGAATTTACACCGAAAATGGTAACAAATACACAATTCTCTCAAACACCTCACAACCCCAATGCACTAACACTCTCCATCACGAAACTGTCATGCTGACACACTTATCAATTTAAAAAAAAAATTACCATCTCTCGTAATGAGGACGACATTGTTAGCATCTAATAGAGTCTTTTCCTGATTGATGTAGACAAATTGGCAGCTCGTATCGAGGATGAAGTGGTGCGCAAGAAAGGCTCACTCAGAATAGCGTAAATTTTAGTCATTTGAATTTGATTTCTGCTCTTCTCCCAGCACAAAACACTCATGCCCAACTAAAATGACACATTTACCCCTGCATTACTTAAGTAACGCAGCGTTACTTAAGTCACGTTGCGTGAGTTAAGTAATGCAAGGTTACCGTTTCTATACAAAACCCATCAGTCCATACTCCAAGCATCATTTTCTTTCCCTCCACCTTCAAAAACCCAAAAAGTGCAAAATTTTGGGTCAAAATCTTCATTCCAAATCATTGCAAATTGTTAGGAAGCAAGTTTCTACGCTCATCAAGCATCAAATATCAGGTATTGTATCATCTAAACTCATCTCATTTTGCTGGTTTCTGAGCTTGGTTCGTCTGGTTTTCGTAGGACAGTAGGGCAGGGCGCAAGTTAACTTGCACATAAGTTAAAGGGTGCGTGAATTAAGTCACGCAGGAGTAAAAGAGTTTTGTGACTTAAGTCACGCTACTGTGCACCAGTTTTTTGAATTTTTTGTGCCACTTTTGTTCTTGGTTAGCTTGTTCCACAAGTAATTTATTTTTTTTCTTTGTTATTTTTTTATTCAATAGACATAGAGTGACATGGTTGACAATGTGGCAGGTGATGACGTTGAATCGAAACCGAGCAAAAATGAAGCTTCCGGCGATGTCAAACCAACCGTTAATGTGAAACCGTTTAAAGTCAAAATTCCATTTCACGCCTTGGCACTTATTCCCGCTCACAAGCTTCATCGTCTACCTCAAAACCGTTTCGGAATATCCCATACATTTCACAAATTCCAATTATCATGAGACCTTTTGTTGAAGAAATTGTGAATGTTAAAGGGGATGGTAATTGTGGATTCTGGGTGATAGCTAGGTACTTGGGGATGGATGAGGAAGATCATGTATTGATTCGTCAAGCACTTATTCATGAGTTGAGAAATTATAAGAGTGGCTACATGCCGATATATGACACGGAGGAGCGTTATAACAAAATCTTGAATGGTTTACACCCTCCAAAATGTACAAGTGGTATTGCGCCGGTAGATAAGTGGTTGACCACTTCGGATATAGGTCACATTATTGCTACTTGCTACAATAGACCTATTGTTCTATTCACTTTGTCCGGAAGAGGTATATGTGAGACATATTTCCCAATCCGAAGTGCTCCACCACTTAAGCCACAATCCAACATCATGTGTCTTTGCTTAATTTCCGACCACTATCTTCATGTTATTTTGAAAGAAGGTTGTCCGTTACCACCGAGTTGTATGGAATGGATGAACAACAAGACTGGTGAGGCGGAGAAATGACATTTTGATTTTTTGGATAGACAAGACGCATTCAATGAACTCATGTCCAAGAAGCCAAAGCAGCCAAAGAAACCAACAAATGAGCACAATCCAATTATTGGTGGTGACACTCCCACTCTGGAAAAAAAGAAACAAGAATTTGAAGTCATGGAAGACATGGAAGAATACGAAGATTATGAACTATCACTAGAGTACTTAGATAGGTTATAGGTTATGAGACTTTTTGGTCGGTGTTTGTCCTATTTTTTGCACGATATCACACCGACGTATTTTTTGGTGGCCGGATATGTAATTTGGATATTTGTAGCCAATATGTAACTGATATTATATAAATATATGAAGTGAATTTTTTTTTTGGTGGCCAGTTATGTCACACCAATTATTGTTCGCATTTTTTGGTCTCTAATTATTCAACTATTTGTTTTATCTCATTTGTCTCATATTTGTTTTTCATTATATTTTGTGAAGTGAAACATGTCTGAAGATGCACAAGATCCAGTTAAACTTCATGTTCGTTATGTAGATGTGAAAAAGAGGGCTAGGTTCTTTGTAAATCCCACAGACAAGTTGGACGAGTGGAAGGCAAAACTTGACGACTTCTTTATACATATTGGTTCAAGTCATAGAACATGTGATGTGATAGTAAATGTGTCCGACCTCGACTTGGGGGAGGATAAGGAAGAGGACTTCTGGAAGACCGTGCATTATCCACAACTTCTCAAAGATGATAGCGACGTTGATTACATGTTTAGGTTAATGGTTGAGGATAACACTTTACATCTTTATGTCTGATCCGTTGAAGTGTAATATTAATGAACGTGTAATAGTCTAATGTGTTCGAATTTGTGTCCGTAATGCTGAATTTTAATGAATTCGTGTTATGTGTAATTTGGATCGTTTATGTGAGACTTTGTGATTTTGAGAATTTAAGGACAAATTGATGTAATTTGGATTGTTTATGTGTCATTAAATGCGATTAAGTGGTTACGCGTCATTAACGACGAATTTGTGTAATTTCGATAGTTTATATTTGATTATGTGATTTTGAGAAAAACGATGAATTTTGGTTATTTGGACCGTTATGTGATTTTGGGAATTTAAGTACAAATTAATGTAATTTGGATCGTTTACGTATCGTTAAGTGTGATTACATGATTACAGGTCATTACCGGCGAATTTGTGTAATTTGGACCGTTTGGATCGTTTATGTGTGATTATGTGTTTGAGAGAAAACAATGATTTTGTGTAATTTTGATCGTTTATGCGCGATTTGTGATTTTGTTGTTAAACCGGCGTTATTCAGTTCAATTAGAGTGTGTAAAGATTACGGGTCATTAATGACATTGTTTGTATTGACTGCACACCAGTATAGCAATTAATGTTGTATTGATATATCAGTAGAGCGCGAGTTAACTCGCACATGGTTTTTAACTTTTGTGACTTAAGTCACGCAACGTTAGTTAACTCACGTAGAGTTTTTAACTTGCGTTACTTAAGTCACGTTGCGTTAGTTAAGTAACACAACATTTTACACATGCGTTAGTTAACTAACGTAGGGGTATTTTGGTCAGTTTGGCTAGGTGGGAGCAAAACTTGCTGGGAGAACAGCAGAAATCTTTGAATTTTGAAGTAGTCTTAAGTCCCAAGCATTTTTATATTTCCGTATATTTATTATTTTCTGTTTTATTTCAATTTATTATTTTTCGGTCCACAGGGATTTGTTATTTACTCTAGTATTTAAATAGAACTTATGCAGTTTAAGAGATATTTTGTTTTTCAATAAAATTATCGAGACTTTTCTCAAATTCTGGTGGATTCCAGAAACCCTTATTTAATAGGTTTAATGTTTGCTAACATTTGTTTCCGATCTGCGTCATTGATGTTGCTCCATCAAGATTATTATTCCTTGCATATCCGTCCAGACTTTCCACATTTTAAACATCTTAGAATATTCCACGAGTTTCCTTCACATAAGACTCACCTCTTCCTACCAACACTGAGTTTAATAGAGTGTTATCCTCTCTTTCCAGTCTTCTTTCTCCCACTTCTCGTTGTCCCTGTTAAAAATGTTTTCCTAAAGGAGTAATCCTAATTGTATCCACACATCTTTCATTTGCAATTTTCACAGTTGTGGAAGTTAAATAAATTGACCAACTAATGATTAGCTGTCTAGTTTTTTGATTGGATCAGACGGTTTGCTTTAAACTTTTCATGCATGACATCTTTAATTGTTTCAAAATTAGTTTCATCGAAAAAAATAATAATAATCTAATGGTAACATACACAATTCTCAGTATAAAAGTTACTAGGGTTTATTATACATTTAAAAAGCACATTAATTGTAATAGTCTCGTGTATATTTTGGCAATATATATGTGTCACACAAAGTTATAAAACTGCTGATGTCATTGATAAAACCAAACACAATATAAAGTTAAGAGAATTATTGTAGGGTTGAGAATCAATTGCCTGGATACTCAAGCTGTACGTACAATCTTTTTTGTTTCAGAGAAATTATCCAGTCAATACAATCCACGAAATCATTGTATATGATCCAATCCACAAATCACTATGAACAATGGGCATGTGTGTAAAAACAGAAAGGACATGTGTAAATGTAAGAAGCTAAGCACGGTAAATTATTGGTACCTCAGAAGAACAGAACAATTGCTTTTTCCCAATTTATTTCTTCTGATAGGACATATTGTTTCTTTGTAAGAGAAAATCGCAGCGATGGGATTGGTATGGAGCAACCCCAATGCTAAAAGACAGAACACCAATAAGGCAATAACATCCTGAATCTCACAAGCATACGTGCAAATACAATCTTGATATTTTTATAACATACTCCAGCCGGTCTCAAATATAAGAAAATATTCTTTTTCTAGGTTCATTGAATAGTTAATGTATCTGGTCTACATTGTAATGCAGATACATTAATTATTCAATAAACCTAAAAAAATAATCTTTTCTTATATTTGAGACCGGATGGAGTATTGGTCTTTAAGTTATTTTGATCACACATAAGTTCTTTAAGTTTGAGTTTTGTAACAGATTGGTTTTAAGTTATTTTGGTCACACATAAGTCCTTTAAGTTTGTAAACATTTTCAATTTAGTCCTTCTGCCACATCATCATTTTGGTTAACAAAATGACTAAATTGAAAACGTTTACAAACTTAAAGGACTTATGTGTGACCAAAAGAACTTAAATGACCAATCTGTTACAAACCCCAAACTTAAAGGACTTATGTGTAACCAAAATAACTTAAAACCAATATGTTACAAACCTCAAACTTAAAAGATCCTTAGTGTAATTTAGCCTTTTTAAAACACCTTATCTCACTTAAATGTTGATGTAAAGATATATCTTATCATCTACTAGCAGCTAGCAAGTGATGAGTATAGATTAGCTCAACCCATAATTAGTAGCACCCGAAGGAACTAAATTGACATTGAGAAAAGCATACTACGAGATTCTAAACCTATACCACAATTGATTAATATTTCCAAGTTGATATAGTAACTAATTAGGTTAATTTAGTAAATCTTTCATTGATTTTGATAAATGTTTATAACGAGATATTTTGGTGGATTGATTGAATTAATTGACGTTCTTTGATTTAACAGACTATTTTACTATTTTGTAAATTTGAAGAACTAGATTATTTCACTCTTACAGCTTCAAGTACTCAAATGTTAATTTACGAAGAAAATTATATTAAGTTTGGATGCAAAGAAACATACCAAATCAAAAAGGGGTGAAGGATAAGCACATCTTTCAAGATTTTTTTCCACAATTTGATGCAATCGAAAACATATGGGAAGAAAACACATTAGTGGCCCCACAAAAATCTAGGATCCTTAACCACCTATTTAACTTTATAGGGTTGTCCTATAAACACAACTCAGTTAATAGTTGTAAAGACAATATTATGAGAGTCGAAATTCGGACTTCAGACTTCCCACTTCTCTATATTTAAAATGTATAAGCCTCAACTATTAAACTAAATGATCTAAAAGAAAACTTTACATGGTCATTTTTTTTTTTAAAGATCAAAATGGAATATATTACTACCAACCGCAAGTCAACCCAGCACAAGATGTGCCAGAGAAGCTAGCCAAAAATATAACAAAAGTTCAATAGTTTGTAGCACTTATTAGCCAATACCCAAACGCAAATGGGTTTTGACACCTAATATGAAATTGAGATACAAACTTATTTTCATTAGATTGGAACAATGGAGTACATCACTATATATATATATATATACACACACACACACACACACACACACACACACACACACACACAAATGCAGTGTACTATCAAGTAACTAAGATTGTACTACATTACAGTTACTTGTACTACAAGTAACTAGGAACTGTACTACACTTCAGTTGCTTCTATTGTAAGTAACAGTTGTCTCCTTCTTATTGGTTGGAGAAATCTCATGGTGTAATAGCCCCCCACAAGTTGGAGGTTGATATATGTTGACCATCCCCAACTTGGATAGAAGATTGTTGAATGGTTGAGGAAGTAGGGACTCAGTGAAGAAGTCTGCAACTTGATCTTTGGAAGAAACTGATAGTAGTTTGAGAACACCTGCTTGAACTTTCTCTTTGACTATATGGCAATCAATCTCTAAGTGCTTGGTGCGTTCATGAAAGACAGGATTTGCTGCTACGTGAATTGCACTAAGATTATCACAATATATCACTGGTTTCTTAGTGCACTGAATCTTCAGATCCTTCATCAAGTACAACAACCATTTCATTTCACATGAAGCTGAAGCTAGTGCTCTATACTCAGCTTTTGAAGAAGATCTTGACATTGTAAGCTGCTTCTTGGTTCTCCATGAAACAAGTGATTTGCTTATGAAAAAGCACCGGCCAGATATGGATTTTCTGGTGTCTTTGCATCCTGCCCAATCAGCATCTGAAAAACCCTGAATGTGTAAATCTGAATCTCTCGGGAAAAATATACCAGAACCTGGACAACCCTTGAGGTACTTTAGAACTCTCATGCCAACATTGTAATGAACTTGTGATGGATTGGTGAGAAATTGATTGAGTTGTGTGATAAAGGTTATGTCAGGTCTAGTTGTATTCATATATAATAGTCTACCTATAAGTCTCCTATATGATGGAATATCAAGATAAGGAGGACTAGAATCATGGTGTAATTTGATATTTGGGTCAGAAGGGGTAGATACAAGTTTAGCACCAATCAAACCTGAATCATCTAGAAGGTCAAGGTAGTACTTTCTCTGACACAGAGAAATACCCTTTGAAGAATGAGAAACTTCAAGGCCAAGGAAGTATTTCAGTTGTCCCAAATCCTTGATTTTGAATTTATCATGAAGAATGGACTTCATAGTAGTGAATTCAGTGATGGAGTTGCCAGCAAGAATAACATCATCAACATAAACAAGAATGATGGTAAAACTTATGTCTGTTTGTTTGATGAATAGAGAGTGATCAGAGGAAGCTTGAGTATAGTTTTGCTGAAGCAAAACTGAAGTGAGCTTCTCATACCATTTCCCGCTAGCTTGCTTGAGTCCATAGAAAGATTTATGAAGCTTACAAACTTGATTAGGATGAGATTGAGGGACACCTGGTGGAATGAGCATATAGACATCTTCCTAAAGTTCTCCATGCAAAAATGCATTATTTACATCAAGTTGATGCAAATGCCAGTTGTTGATTGGTGCCAAAGCAATAACAACTCTGACTGTAGTAAGTTTTGCCACTGGAGAATATGTGTCAAAGTAATCTAATCATTCAATCTGAGTATAACCTTTAGCCACTAATCTAGCCTTGTATCTCTCAATTGATCCATCAACATAATGTCTGATTTTGTAAATCCATCTATAACCAATAGGTTTGATGTTATCTGGAAGATCCACAATCTCCCAAGTACCAGTCTTATCAAGAGCAGATAACTCATTTTGCATAGTCACCTTCCAACAATCAAGTTTACTTGCCTCAACATAGGATTTTGGTTCAACACTATGCAAAAGAGACAAAGCAAAGGAAGTATGAGAATGAGACAAATTAGCATATGACAAATATTTAGAGATAAAGTAATTGCTAGCTGGTGTAATGGATTAATTAATAGAAGTGGAACGAACAAAATCCTTAAGATATGAAGGAGTTTGTTTAATTCTAGAAGAAGTTCTAATAGGAATGATAGGTGGAGGAGGAGGTAGAGGTGGAGGTGAAAGGATGTTTGAACTTGTAGGTGGAGAAATGGAATCATTCATGTTAGGTGAAGGGATGTTGGGACTGATAGGTGGAGGAATGGATTCATTCATGTCAAGTGGAGGGATGGGAGGGTCATCAAAAGAAGAGATGACAAGTGTGGAAAGAGAAGGAAAAGAGTTCCATGGGGAAGAAGGAGTAGTAGGTGTATAAGGGAGGATATGTTCATAAAATGTGACATTTCTGGAAATGAAAATAGTGTGGTCATGGATGTCAAGCAAAACATATCCCTTATAGCCTGACTTGTAACCCAAGGAAACTGATTTTCTGGCTTTAGGTTGTAATTTGGTTCTGTGAGCTTGAAGAGTGGAAGCAAAACATAAACTTCCAAAAACTTTGAAGATTGTAGGGTCGGGTATATTGTTATATAACATTTGAAATGGTGATTTGTTGTTCAAAAGGGGTGTGGTAACTCTGTTGATCAGAAAAACTGCGTGAAGAACAACATATGACCAATATGATTTTGGTAATTTGGATTGGAAAAGTAAAGCTCTCCCTACATTAAGAATGTTTTGATGTTTTCTCTCTACTCTAGCATTTTGCTGAGGAGTTTCAACACAAGATTTCTGGTGAATAATACCTTTAGAGGCATAAAATGCAGGAAGAAGAAATTCAGAACCATTATCAGTTCTAATAGTCTTAGGGGGTGATGTTGTGTTGATTTTCAATAAGGGTGATAAAGTTTTGGACATGTAAAGAGACCTCAGATTTTGATTTGAGTAACACTATCCACATATATCTGCTATAATCATCAATAATAGTTAAAAAATACTTATGACCATGAAGAGATTGAATAGCAAGAGGCCCCTAATTAGCAAGATTTAAAAGTTCAAACTTAGAAGAAGCATGAAATGAACTAGTAGAAAAAGGAAGTTTCTTATGTTTGGCAAAATGACAAATGTCACAAGCAGCTTTATTATCAACAATGATATCAGGATACAACTTGTGCATATGATACAATCTTTGATGAGATAAATGGCCAAGTTTGAAATGCCATAAAGCAGACAAAGGAATAGAAGTAGTAGAATCTAAAGTAGAAATAGAAACTTTATTTATGGATTTATTACAATGAAGAGACTTAGAAGCTAAAGAAACATAAGGAGGAAAAGTGGTTGGAAGCTGCAACTTGTAAAGACCATCATGAGGTTCACCCAAACCAATCATCTTGGATGTCAAATCCTGTATAGTACATCCATCATTATGAAAGTGAACAGTACAAGTAAAAGATTTCAGAAGTTTAGAAATAGAAATGAGGTTAACTTTGAACTGTGAAGAAAACAAGACAGGTGATATGTGAAAATCTGATGAAAACTGAACAATACCAGCTTTATTGACATTAACAGTTTGACCATTGGGAAGATTAACATACTTGGGTGTAATATCATAAATGGTACTAAAAAATTGAAGTGATGAACAAATATGTTCATTAACACCATAGTCAATAAGCCAAATGGGATTAATGACATGTAAAGGATTAGAGGAAATGGTGTTTATATCTGCTGAAGTAGAAGGGTGAGAAGTAACATGGTTGGAATTGACAGAAGGTGATGCTGAGGCATTTAAGTTTGATTGCTGAAGCAGGGATACAAGATGAGTATATTGCTCTTGAGTTATATCAGCACTTGAAGATGATGAGGAGGCCTCAGCAACAGTATTCACAGGCTTAATGATGAGCAAAACCGCAAGTGTACGGTTCTACCGAAGTAGTAAAAAGAGAGTATCGTTCCAACAGGGAGTTGTTCAATTTGATTGACTTTTAAAAGATGATTAGAAGAGAATTTGATTATGAAGATTGTGTTTTAAAGGTTTTAAAACAATAATAATAAAAGGCGCCTTGGGATTATTGGTTCATCATAATAACGAATCCTTCACAAACAAACCATAAACCATGACTTTCTATTCGACCTACTTTCTAAAGACAAGTTTCTCTTTAGCGTATCAAAGCCTCTCTCGAGGTGCAGTGAGTGTGTTCCTCTAACAATCAAGCCTATTCTCATGGTTGATTATTATTAGAATCCTTGAAGAACGAAACTTTATATGTCTCAAGGTTTGCTAGACTATTCTCATGTTTCGCAATCCTTGTCTAAATTCACTTGTTCCAATATC
>Ga0228710_1006231_pt1 | contig 18200 bp, 6 predicted proteins | sample MedpolnodulmetaG_FD_177995 | JGI IMG/M metagenome (GOLD analysis project Ga0228710, IMG submission 177995) | Root nodule microbial communities from Medicago polymorpha collected in Santa Monica, California, United States - pink nodules | ecosystem: Host-associated > Plants > Roots > Nodule...
CCCCCCTCCCCATCTTGTGGTTTTTCTCACCTTCACAAGCGATTAACATGAGATTGTGGCGCCTTCACGGCTTCTTTCTCCTCTCATCGGCATGATATGCCAACATGCACAACTCTACTACTGATAGGGTATGTTCCCTCATTTCTTAGAGCAATTATTGGCGTTTAGGGAAGCAAATCATGGATTATGCGTCATTGTCCAGTCCCACTATTTTCTTGACTTAGTTTTCAGCCTCCAACAACCCACTTTTTGAGTTAGTGGCCTTCAGAAAGAACCAGTTTCCTCACTCAATTGTCCAAACATCGCTTGTCCTTCACTCGGCCAAGGGCTCCCTCACCTAACTTTTAGAATCTCCTACTTAATGAGTTTGACTAACATGAAAATTATTTTTACGTGTAAACAAATGCCCCGTGTGTTGTATCATCGATTGATCATTTAGGAATAAGTTTATGTGACACAACTAATTGAAGTTGCGTGTGAACAATGTCATTATTGCACTGTAAAGTAGGAGTTTAGCCATTGTGATTTGTGATCCTATTTGGCTTCCAATAGGTCAATTGATATTACTCCTTGCTGATTTCACTTAAACCAATTGTAACCTCAGTCATCCCAACTAATTGAAACGATTAGTTCTCCTGACTATAAGGTCACTGCCTTTTTAAGTAGTTTTGAAAGCTAGGAACATATATCTCATTTTATTTCCCCTCCAATCCCTTTCATTAGAAAACTTTGGTCGATCTAGAGATATAGTCTTGGTATCAGATGATTGTCCTCGGTTGCGATTCTATTTCCTCAAACAAATACACTTTAGTTATGGGTTCCTTAACTGCTATAATATCGCGTTAAATATGGTGTTTTAAGGGTTTTTTTTGTTGATGAGCTACGAAATGCATGTCGATAAAGACAAAGCCATAAATATAAAGGGATAAAATAGAGTAAATAGCTTTGTGTTTGATTTATTGTTTGTTTACAAAATCATACAATATGAGTGTTTATAGACAAAACTATTCATACTGTCAAATCGACGTATCCTACAATATTTGGCATTGCTTAACCATTTGCACAGGCAATTCATGAGTTTTCCCTCATTGAAGGGGTGTGTGGTGCCCCACATTTGGCTTGCAACTTTCCTTTTCTCGACATAATTCGTTGATAAGGTTCAATATTTACAGTCTCCCTTAAAATATGTTTCCTTAATTATCACTCTCTGTCGTTAGTGACACTATAAGCATAGAACGTACGGTTAACCTTCCATCAGTTGAGGGGAAAATCATATATCCTTAAATCAATTATCTGTCGATTCTGGCTAACAAAATAATTACTTTTAGGTGTAAACACACTTAAGTTGATAAAAGCTTGTTATGGGTTGTAAGGTTGGAAAGGGGCGTACATTGATAGATCATAATAAGATGCGTATATAGCCTATTGGATGTCGTATTGAGCTTGGTCCAACCTAAAAATTCAATCTGAAACAAATGTTATATACTTCAACTAAGTCTAGTGTAAGTGGTTGTTGATGGAAGCTAAATTTAGCTAAGATCGACTGAGATTCCCCAACTGTGATTTCCTTGTTTCAAACGATTAACATCGAAGGAAGAACTTTGTCCCTCAGTTGTGGATTGCCTAACTACTCTAGTAAAGCGTTAAGTACGGTTGTTTTTGTGTTTTTTAGTTACAATAAGAAATAGATAAATAAAAACATATATATAAAGGGATGATTTACGAAAATAAGTTTGTTTGATTGATTAGATATTTTAATTACAACGTATTAAAATAAAAATTTATAGTTAGTGTATTGTCTATTAGCCAAACATCGTGGCCTACAATGTGTAACCCATATTAGGATAACTTTCAGATGTGTGTGTGATAACTCCCATTTTAGTGGGATCGTGGCGTCCCGCATTCGGCTTCATTGTCTTCTTCTCGACATGATTCGTTGACACTATCTCCTTCTGCGCAGCCCCCACTATGGATGGTATCCATACCCTAATTTTACATAACGATTATTGACGTTGAGAGCAACAAATTGTGGGTGATGCATCAATCATCATGATCCAATATCAGTACATCTTTGACTCAGTTTTGAGTCTCTAACGATCCACGTTTAAAATTAGTAGTCTTAGAAAAGAATCAACTTCCTTCCCTTGACTAACATATCCTTCATTCGACTGAGGAGCTCCCTCGCTTGATTGTTGTAATCTCTTACTTATCAAATTCCACTAATATGAAAGTTATTTTTATATGTAAACAGTGATTAAAAAAATGGATAAAACGTCACGCGCTGATGTGAAAATTGCAATATGAAGCATACACTTTGCAGAAGAAAAAATATGAAATATGGTTGGCAGTGAGGTTTGGGCGTTGGCCTTTGGAAAGCACGAAAAGGCAACATAGATTCAATCCATTCACATTACGCGGCATAAGAATCGCGTGTAATGTTTGACATCTTGTCATTCAGATTCGGATTTGTATTCCCTTTCCTTTGGGATAGAGACTTCCCAAGTATCTTCCATGCATATCCTTTTATTTATTCTTCCAATCATATAATATAGCTATTTTATTTATGTTTCAACAATGATATTTCAACGTTCTTCATTTTCTAACATTCAATCAAATCTTATTTTTATAATCCTCTAATGAAAAAGACTCGGCAAACTTTTAGAAGGAAAAAAAAATGAATAGAAGACTCTGGTAATCTTAAGTTCAATTTCAATGTAGATAAAATGTATTAAAAATTGTCCTACAAAAAATTTAGTATCTTTCACTTTTTATCATATCACTAAATATATCATATATATCACATTATTCTCAATTTCTTTCAAAAGATATATAGTAAGCATATTGGAGTGCAAATAACATTTTTCTTTTATTTAGCGGAAGTGTAAATCATTTTTATAAATATGTATCTAATGAAAATTCAGTATTCTTAATTTTAAATTAATGATAATTTTTTTGACAAAACAATTTATATCATAATGAAACTATTTTACCTAGAATCAGTGACGTTGTCAGGACCCCAGATCAGGGGGTTCAAACTTTTGAACCTTAATATATATATACACGTGTGTCTAAAAATTATATTACATTTTATTTATATTGTATTGAAAAAAGTATATACATATTCTACAATTTTCCTTTACACAGGGACGAGTCTATGCCCTGAGCAATGAGTGAAAACTTTTTCACTTTAATTAATAATTATAACCTTTGATCCTTATTATAAGAAATTTTTTTAGAGACTTTTTTAGTACTTCTTTTTAAAACCCAATATTATTGCAAGCACCTTATAACCTCTCAAGAGAAAGCCGGTGCCAAAAAAATACATATTTCCAACGCTAAGTAAACAGCTTTTTAGTACTATTAATAAGAAAATGTCACAATTTTTTAATTTATAGCTATTAATTATAACACTTTTCCAACTCTCATTTATTTATTTTTAATATTAGTGAGTGTATTTAATGCTTTACGAATTTTTTTACAATATATTTATAAACATATTTAAAGACCAAAGTGAGTACATGATAATATTCTTACATCTATTTACTAAATATAATATAATATTATATCTTTAGCAAAGTATAATATAAATAAAGTCTAATATAATCACAATCTTAAATCAAAAAGATTTAGACACACTCACATAAGATGAAAAAACTAAAACAAAAATAAATCAGTCACATAAATTAATATCATTTCATTTTATTCTCATTCAAATTTTTCTATGTTTTGTGAGTGTGTCCAAATCATTTTTATTTGGGATTGTGTCCATCTAAGATTTTCTCGTATAATATAATGCTATACTATATTGGTAGTAACTAACTGAATTAGACACGAAAGAAAAAACTGATTTAAAAGGCTATTGGTGTGTGTGAAAGTAGGTGCAACACCGATTATTGGATTTTGAAATTATGCAGGTGCAACACTTATTTTTCAGGGTTTCATAGTGTATAAAATATAAAATAATTAGTGTGGATTTTGAAATTTGAGGGGATGCAACCGCGTACCCTAGCACCAACGTGCCTCCGCCAATGCCTAGAATGCACATGTCTTTATTAATTTTGTGTTATTCTATCAACGACAATGAAGCCTAAAAGAATTAAACCATAAACGTTGAAAATTTAGAGCATTTGAATGAATGTTAGAAGATCGAAAGATTTGAGGTAAGTATATATAGTTTGGTTGTGAGTTAAGGATAAACTGATCAATAATTTAAAGTTTTTTCTGTAAAATAAATTAGATTAGTCTATTGAAATTAACAACAGAAATAATCGAATTTAAACCTTAAAAAGACATATTTTAAGGTATCAAGTCAACACAACCAAAACAAGTCAAGTGGATTATTTAAGAACATTTTTAAAAGTATGTTTTTTGTGTTATGGCGTGCTAATTATGAAATTTCAAAGTAAAATTGAAGTCACAGTTGTCAATTGATATAAACGAAATGTTTAACCATGTCGCATTTGGTTACATTAAGAAATTCGATATGCTATATATCAAAACCTAATTTTAGAATTTAATTGTGAGAGTGAGATGGAGTGGTTTTTGGTAAAAACATCAAAAAAAGAGGTTGTCAGAAAAGGATAAAAGATAAGAATTCATGATCTTATCCAACGAAGGTGACCAGATTGGATAGAAAGGGTGACGTCATTGCTAACGCACGATGAAAATGCGAATCAATATGACCCTTTCTTTAGTTACAGAATCAAACACTTTAAAAAAAATCGAATCGTACAATTATAGATTCAATTGTAACAAAAAAAAGTCTATTTTCCTCAAAAAAAGAAATACGATTTTTTATTACAGTTTGATTATACCTAGACGAAATGACAAACAATATTTATTTTATAAAAATAAATGATATTATTCATTCAAATTGATAAAGTAATATAAATTTAAAGTCGTTAAAAACAAACAAATCACAACATTTATTTTAATAGCATAAAGCAGCAGAGTACACGTGCCAACATATATGATTAAATTCAAGTCATCGAAATACTCATATTTTCGAATCTGCAATGTTGACGACGCAAAAGTCATTGATTGAATCTGCACTTGATAAAAACTAATATTTCAACTTGAATAAAATAAACAACGCATTAAGACGTGAAATCAAAAACACACCGCACAAAGACGTAAAATCAAAATAAACAAAGTCGTGCTGGACTACGAAAACACAAAAACAAACGAAAGAAAACTGAAAAAATATGCAAAGATCATTTATTTTGTTAAAAGATAAAAAAAAACAATTTCGAAGGGTGATTTTGTGTCAAAATTGACTCTAAATCACCCCTCTTTGGTAGATTAAGAATAAGAAAAGTTGTGACAGTTAGGGTTTGAAAAAGAAGAAAGAGAAACTTGGAGATTTCTTATTGTTATCTCAAAACGACAATCATTGTTAAACTCACGCATAATTAAAAAGCTCTTCGCCTATTCATCGTGGTCAAATATAAGTAAAAGAAAAATTGGGAAAATATAAGTAATTTTGAGCTCTATTAAAATTTAATATTGTTAGCTTCTTTTAAAGCGATAAAATAACTATTAATTTAAAATAAGTGTGTATATCATAGTTACCGTAAAAAAAATTATAGATAAAGAGAAATGTTAACTTGTGCCCTTAAGACACTAGTTTAGAAGTCAAATGTAGAAATAATGTATTGAAATGCGTGCATTAAATTTAATTTTTAATGTTTTAATGAATTAAATGCACACAGTTTAAGAGAATATTTCATTTCTTGAATTTCTTAACATGTGACCTAAGGGCACAAGTTAACATTACCCATAGATAAATCGTAACAAACCATAAGATATATTTTAACAGAACTCCCGCACATAACAAGTGATAATGCAAAAACCCAACCAATACTTGTGCAAATATGATAGAGCGTTCAATTAGATTTAAATAGATGATTTAGAATCTGTTAATTCAAAATCATGACATCACATCCAACAAGGTCAATTGATTCCTAATGAGCACAATCACAGTTGATCTTAATAAATTTCTTTGGAGGTTGCTTCCAGCCAATGAAACAATATCATGAATATAACTCCACCCTATTGAATGAGTTGTGGAACATGTTCCAGAGCATTTTCATAAGAAAAGCCTCATTCATTTGACGAGGCCCCGTTATTCTAAGACTCCCATTATTCTTAAGTAGACAACAAACATCCCACCCAATTAAATGCGATTTACGAGCTTGATTAGTGTCTCCCCATAAAAGATTTCTTTGAATTTTTCCATCTTATCATGTAACATTATAGAGATCTTAGCATAATGCACGTGGAGTAATAAACCTAAACCTTTTTTTTTTAATAGATAAAAGAAATGATAAATAACTAAATCTTACACACACATAAATAGAAAACTTGGGTTTGAACCCCAATATGATATCCGGTTTTGCAATTTTGACATTTTTATCGATGAGCTAGACCTAGGACTTAGGGACACATACCCTTTTATTTTATTTTATTATCCTCTATTAACAATATACATGAACGAGGAAAACGTTTTAAAATTTTCTTGATATCTTTATCATCTTCCTTTTTTTAGATAAACAGTCATTAAACTATTATTATTTTTTTTTTTTGAAGAAACAAAAATGGGTTATATAAGCAACGACGACGGTTTTCCTTTAGCACAAAGTGTACTCAAGAGGTCGCCCCGAAAAATACAAACTGTCAATGTACAAAATCAGAAACAAGTGTCAGTCGATATCCAAACAAAGTAACAGGTCCGACCACCATCTTTGAGAACCTAAAACAAAAGTAACGTTATTAGCTTTAAGCCACCACAAAGAATTAAATTTGACCTTTTCCAACAAGTCTAACATGGAAGTTTGAACGCCATTAAATAGCCTGTTGTTTTGTTCACTCCATAAAATCCACAATCCCAATAGCCAAAGAAGTTGCATGAAAGATCTACGTGTCCTCGACGTTCCTAAAGCGTTTGTAAACTGAAAGAAATGATCATAAACATTATATGGATTAGCTACATAAACACCAAGCCAATTCTGTATATGCTGTCATAATGCACCAAAAATATTGCAATGAAAGAACATATGAAGAGTTGTTTCATCGTTTCCACACCCCGACACACAGTACTTGGTTGTGGGTTGTATTATGCCACGCCGGAGCAGATTAGTTTTTGTTGGTAACCTATCCCGCAGTAACCTCCAAGCTAGTATAGAGACCTTCAAAGGTACCTGTTTATGCCAAACAAGATCTCCTATGTCGTCACCTATATGATGCGCCTGGGTTGTTAGAATCTGACACGCTCCGCGCACGGTGTAACCCCCCGCAATGTCAGGGAGCCACTGCCACCTGTCAGAAACATCAGTTTGCAAAACAAAATTATCAAGTAAATGGCGACACTCGCCTACCATCTCCTCCTCCCAATCCCACAAACTTCTCCGACATCCCCACACTGTTGCCCCTTCCTCCCAACCAAGAGACAACATCTCAACCACTGTTCTTGACTTATTCAGTGATAAATCAAACAAGCGACTACAACACCGACATAAAGGAACGTCTCCTAACCACCGTTCTTGACTTATTATTAATTATTCTATTAAAATTTCTACTATTTATTATATTTATTAATTCAGGGACTAAAAGAGAAAGTGGTAATATAAAAATTAGTCGAAGGTTTATTTATTGTTTTCTCTATTCATTGTTTTTTTAAGGTTAAATATGTTTTTGATGCTTATAGATATTTAAACTTTTCTTTTTAGTCTCTAAACATAATTTGTTCCATTTTATTTCTCTAAGAAAAATTCATTTACACTTTTAAGTCAAATTATGTGTACTTTTCAAATTTTTAAATGCATTTTTACATAAATATTTAAAATATTATAAAAATGTGTAAAAAAAAAGAATTTTTTAACAAAACAACATTAATTAAATACAATTTTTTACGTAAAAAATATAAAATTGATCACTTTTTAAAAAGTTAAACTTTTTTAAAAGAGAATTCCATAACATGACTTCGACAAACTTTTTTTTTTTTGCAATAAATTTTAATTTTTTTTAATGATAAATATTTATCATTTTTTAATTTTAGTTTATTTAAAAACAATAACTAAAATTGATAATGAAAAACTTTCTAAGGAATAAAATATTCTAAATGATGAAAAACATATTTATCATTTTCTTTATTAGAACCTACCCAATATTTTTTAACCCAACGAAATTGTAAGATTCTACTTGACATCCTTATCCAAAATTAGAAGAAAATAAAATAAAAAAGTAGTATATTCGTGATTCACTCCACATGAAAAAAGAAAAAGAAAAAAGGAACAGAAAAAAACAAAGATGGAATGAAGGAATATAAAATGCATCAAAGATTCTTGTAGTTTTATACGCGACGCCCCGCCCCCGATATTTTCCCGAGTTCTTCGCGAACTGTCTCATTTTCCCTTCTTTGTTTCTCCTTCGTTCTTTTTCCTTTTTTTATTTTTACTTTTCTTATTCCAATTTTTGATTCTTCTTCAGATCCCATATTCTCTCTCTCTCTTGCTTCCACAAAACGCCATTCTCCTCAGAATCGATTATTCTTCTTCTTGCCTTCACAATGCAGCGTTTCAAAATGGGTTTCTCTGATTATATCCAAGCATTAGAACAAGAACGTCGTAAGATTCAAGTCTTTCCTAAAGAACTTCCTCTTTCTTTAGAACTCGTTACACAAGGTACGTACCCTTTTGTTTTTATGAGTTAAAGTTTTTATTTTTGAAAAATAATAATTTTGGGTTTTTTTGGTTGATTATTAGCTATTGAAGCTTGTAGACAACAATTTTCTGGAACAACAACTGAGTATAATTTGAATGGACAATCTGAGTGTTCTGAACAGACAACATCAACAGATGGACCTTTTTTAGAAGAGTTTATTCCAATTAAGAAAAGGGCTTCTTCTTATTCTCAAGAAGTGTTTGATGATGTAGAAGATTATGATCAACATTTTCATCATAAGCAACAAAAAGTTTCTTTGGATAATAAGAAGAAATCTGATTGGCTTAGATCTGTTCAGTTATGGAATTCAGATCCTTCATCTGAAGAGGTAATAATAAAATCAAAAGTTAAATTAAAGGGAACAAACAATGAATTGAGTAATTGACCTTGTTTTGTTTAGGATGTTACTAAGAAAGCAGTGCCTGTGTTGGAATTGAAGAGAAATGGAAGTGGTGGTGGTGCTTTTCATCCATTCCATAAAGAAGATAGAGTTAACAACAAGACTAGTGAATTGTTGAGTAAAGGACAACCCTCTTCGACCGGTGTAGCTGCCGTGAGTTCTAATGCTGCTACTGTCACAAGTAACAATGTTGAAAACATTAAAAGAGATGAAAAAGAGGAAAAGAGAAAGCAGCGACGGTGCTGGTCGCAGGAGTTGCACAAGCGATTCTTGAAGGCGCTTCAGCAGCTTGGGGGTGCAGATTGTGAGTATCTTAATATATACATCAAGTTCTGATTGTTATGTATTCATGTTGTTAATGTAATTAACAGAAAATAGAATAGATTCTTAATGTGTTTTTTGCTTCTGTTCTGTAGGTGCCACACCAAAGCAAATCAGAGAGGTAATGAATGTTGATGGCCTCACAAATGATGAAGTCAAAAGCCATTTACAGGTTTGTAGATATGATCTTCTTCCAAACTCTTTTGTTGTCAATTTTGATTTGAGTACTTGTTTTGATTTTGTGATTTCTATTACCTAGTTAGTCTCAGTTTTTTGTTTTATATTGAATCATTTAGTTTAGTTTTAAGTTTTAACTGTTTCATCTTGTTTTAGTCCCTTTCAATTTTATAGGACTTCAAAACAAATGAGTGATAATTTTTGTTGTTACAGAAGTTACACCAACAGTTTCCTATCCTCAATTTTTTCTTTCTGTTTTGCACAGAAATACCGGTTGCATACTAGAAGACCAAGTTCAACAAACAACGAAAGTGCCAATTCACAAACAGCAGCACCTTTTGTCCTTGTAGGAAACATTTTTGTCCAGCAACAAGAGTATGGTGGGGTAGCTTCATCAACAACAACAGGGGAAATGACAAAAGTGGTAGCACCTTCTGGAATCTGTGCACCAGTAGCCACACATCCTCAAGTTGCTACAATTAAGAAACCAGAGTTTAAGAATTTTGAGCATTCAATCTCAGAAGAAAGGGGTAATAACAGTGAAGGTGCTGTTCATTCAAATTCACCTACCTCTTCATCCTCTACACATACTACTACCCATACTTCCCCTGGTTATTGAGTTTTAATTTTTTAATAAACATGTAAAAGTTCTGTTACTAAATTGCTGTAGAAAGTTCTTTGATATTTTTTATTTTGACCTTTTTGTTGTATAATGTTATTTCCTCATTTATGTTGTATGTGATTTAAATTATAGAGTTAAAATACTCGGCAAGTGACAGTTTTGATGTTGAATAAGTCACCTTTTTTATATGGCTACTACCATGTTATCTCCTTAAAACATGGTGAAATGAAATTTCAATTTTTTAATTTGGAAGCATTTTCAACATGTCTTAAATTCTTAATTGGTTCAACCTATCAAGAGGTGGCTTCTGTGTTTATCCATCCGAAGGTGTACGCAATGATTTTGTCCAATTCACTAGCCAATTCGAACATGTACTAAGTGGATTACCATAATTTGGTCATTGCATGCAAGGAAAAGAGGGAGGCCGAGGAAAAGGGTTGGAGCCGTGGAGGTAAGTCAGGTCAGATGGGGAGATCGGAAGATGAAGTTAGGGCTGAGGTGCAATATTAATCCATATCACCATCTTCGTCAATGATTGTGTAACATTAATTTAGTAGGATACAATTTATATTTCTCCTTGTCATGGACGGTTAAAAGGATCGATTTGGGAAATGACAGATACAGTGACAAATTTTATCAAGAAAATTTCAGGATAGTGTATTTGCTAACACATTTCCTTAATTAGACACCATTACCTCCCTTGATTTCCGGCAAATAATAAATTTAATTGATTGAGACCTTTTATTGATCAATTCTTGATAAAATTTCTCTGGATAAATAGCAATGCTCGATTAAAAACATCAGAGATTAGAAAAATGAAGCGACTAAAATTATTAAAGTTATAATATCTTCTATTTTACATTTATGGGAACGGAAAACATATTTAAATTTAAGTCATGATTTATGAACAATTTATTGAAGTTGTAAACCCTAAGATTAATCCTATCAAGACGACAAATCACTCAAAACTGAATTTTGATTAAATTAATGTTCTAACTCAATTTTATGTATTGCTCCTTGACCTTGAGCAGAACTAATAACCACACAATTTGTTGGTTAGTAATTGGTATAATGTGCATTCATTTGAATGGTTCACCTGCAACATCTTGGTTGTTTGAGGTTGGAATGAGTTTGATTGAGTTAATGGGGGAATATTATAACAGTTGCACGGTGATTCACAAGAAGTATCTAAGAATATCCCCTAGAATATGCAATGGACATTACCAATATAGGACAAAGAAGATGCAGACATATGTCACTTGTGAAAATACCATTTTCAGCTACTGTGAATTACAATATTGTAGGTTTCAAAAAGCTCTATCAAATATATGAAATTAATTGGGACAATGACCATAAGCCAATGGTGACTTATATAAAAGATCGCACTAAAAGATTAGGTTTTTGCCATAATTGTCCTTGTTGCTTTCCTTTGTTTTTTTGTCGAGAGATTGACTTCAATATTATGTAGACATATTTGAGTCATTTGAACAGCAGGATTCTTTATTGGATAGGATGGAATCTTCTTAAGTTGATTCCTTATCAAACTACACCTTTTGTCAAAACAACTTTTGCATATGCACAATATTTAAAAGTAATTCAAATTGTAAAATAATATAAACTTTTTTTTAAAGAAGCCAAAAACTATTGTAATATTAAAATATTCTTACCAATTTGTTTGTTCTAAACATTAACTAATTACAGATAATTAATATAATGTCGGGTTTTATCTTTAAAATATAGACTAAAATATTTTAAAAAAATGCCTAAATTTTTATCACAAGTTTGAAGCTTACCCAAAGTTTTGGGTTCGAATTCAGTCTTGAACATGCAGCAACGTTAAAAACTCTTAAGAAAAGTTTATCGTTCATTTAAGTCCTACAAGACTCGACAAATTAGCCTCTGTAGTTGTGCACATGAAAAATACTTGGTTTTAAAAAAAAAAATCCATTTGAAAATTGAAAGTCAAGTGGGAGTGATCCAAGGTAATCACTTGAATCTTTTTTATGATTGTTTGCCTCATCAATATAGTTTCTTTGCCCTCACCTCTTTTCTCTTTTTAAATTTCAAACACCCTTTGCATTGCCTCTTCAATCACCCTAGCTACACGGTACATTACTTTATGCAAAATGTTGGCCTTTATTTAAGTAAGAGATGTACATGCACTTTCACATGGTCAAAATCATCAACCAGCCAACTTTTCAAATTATATTACAAGTTTGGTATGGATTTTTTTTTTTCGGGTAGAGTTTGGTATGCATACTCAACAATAGTACTCCCTTCTCGAATTAATTAAGCTAATCAGTTAATTAAAGTCAATTTTTAGTATTAATAAAGTCCTATCATCCCAAAACACAATCTTACAAATTTACAATTACTCATCCCAATAGACAAACGGATCACTTTGTTCAATCATATATAATCACGGATCACGGAAAATGCATGTAGTATATGTGTAATACCTAGTAAGAAAAATGTCATCAACACTCTTCCTAACACTATTTCAACAAAAAAAAAACCCTCTTCCTAACACATTCTTATAAACTTGTATTTTTTAATAAGTTGTAATTCAAATATTATGCATTCAAATACGTAATAAATATAGTTTTTTAAATGATCTTTCTATTGTAAAAACTATATATATAATTAATATCACATTGAAATTGTAAGTGATTATTGTTTTATGATAAATTTTCTTCTTCAAATACATAAATTATTGTTAGAAGGTTGAAGCATTATAAGAACATCTATTCATAAAAATCACACACTAACTACTAATAAAAATCACACATTTGAATTCATATCACAATATCAAATATCCTTACAACCTTTAAAAAAAGAAATCCTTACAACCTTTTGTTATTCGAACTTTATTATTATTATTTTTTAAAGGAAATATTTATTTATGAGACGTTATATTATTACTTTTTGGTAGAACATTATATGTTTTTTTTTTGAAACAATTATATGTTGTTTTTAATGCATGTAAAAATACAAAAAATACCAGTACAGACGCACAATTAAAAATTAAAAAAGAAAAGACGCACACGCACGCATATGCAAGAGCGTTGTCGTCAAAGACACCCAATGGTAATCAATATATATGGTCCTCACCAGAATATTCCAAGATGAAGAAGGGGTCATATTTATTTTAAAAATCGTCGGTACATGTGCTAGAATATTCTCTCAATTTTTTAACATTATCATCTTATACGCAAGGATTATCATATCACATTGGTGTGTGATGATCTCTTTAGTGTGTAGTAATTTTTAAGTATTTGTAAATATTTTGTGAGTTTTAAGATCTGTTATGACCTTGATGGGCAGCAAAATCAATTTACCTAAACTATTTTAGTCTAACATGATAAAAATATGATGTCAATTTTTTTTTATGTGATTGATCTCAATCTAATATGATGATTTCTCGAGCTTTCAAAATGACACATCAATGATATTATTAGTCTATAGTTGTTAAAGTGGCCGACTACTTGTGTCAAAAGTCTTTCTAACAATTGTTGTCAGTCGACGTGTCTCGTTGCTGCATGCATGTGTCAATAACAATGCAAGTGTATGAGAATGAGAAGGATCACGTGATACGGTGATTGTTGTGATGTAAGTTAAAAGTCTCAAATTAAATGAAAAGATAAATATCAAACAACATACAGATGAGATGGTGAATATACCTTTTACCTAATACCAACATATAAGCAAAATAATTTAAAGATTTTAAGAGATGCAGAAACCATATCTTTTTTATTTATAATTATGAAAAGTGATTTGGTATTTCTCACTCTCCCGTAAGAAATACTTTTTTCTTCAAAATCTAATCAAAATATTTGTTTATTTTCATTGCAGGTGGTATTCAAAATTTCTTAAATTTATTTTTTTTGACAAAATACTTCATATAACCCTTTATTTCGAAAACATTTTTAAGAAAAACATGTTTAAAAAGGTACCATATTGACAAAGAGTACATTTTCTCCAAATTCTCTCATCCAAACACATTGTTAAAGCTAGTAAGTGTATTAAAAAAACATGTTTTTTTTTTCTTCCGCTGATTATATCTTCTACCACTGGATATATTTATTTCTAATGCAGATTTTTAATGTGATCTAAAAGCTACTTAGACAATGATTATACTACTTGTTTTTTTACGCATGGCGGTAGATATTTGAGAAACAAAATTTGTCATTAAATCCCTCCGTCCTAAATTGACCACTGAGACATTTGTTCATTTCACACATATTAAAACAATGTATAAATAAATGAAAGAGAAAAATAGTTTTAAGTGTTAAGTATCGATCCATTCTCCACTATCATAAGTACAAAGTGAAATATATTGAATTTAGAGTGACGAAAGTAGGATTAATTAGAGTTATAATTGGAAAGAAGTCATTAATATTGTATTTTTTTTGACAAAAACAAAACAATATTCATTCATTCAAATCGATATGGTACATCAGATACAAACATCGCTAAAAACGTAAAGGGTGAATCTGCGAACAAATTCATAGCACCCAAGTTAATAGCATACAACGGCAAAATGCCTACAAATAATATGATAAAACCTAAGTCACCGAAATACCCATCCTACCGGATCTGCAATGTTGACGTCCAAATCATTGGTTGAATTTGTAATTGACTAATACAGATCTTTCAATATGTACTGAACAAACACCGCGACAAGACGCGAAATCAAACGCCGCACAAGACAACGAACAACACAACGCCGCACTTAGACGACGAAATCACAAAAAACACAAAACGAATGTGAAAACCACTTATTTAGATTGAAAGAAAAGGGAAAAAAGATGTAGATGAGTGATTCTAGGTCAAAAAAATGACCTAAAACCACCCCTCATCGATGAACGAAGGAGAAAAAAAGTTTAGAGAGAAGCTGGAGTTTCTCTCACTAGAAAACTAGGGCCGACAGTTTTTTTGAAGGATTCATAGTGTAAGTTTAATATTAATATTGTATTGAAAAGTGAAATAACTCAGTTATTTTATGATATTTTTTTGCAAATGACTCAGTCATGATGGGACGGGGGAAGTATTAGTTAGTGGTTTTTGTGCGACTAAATTAGTGGTTTTTTTTTTACAAAAACAAAATGATATTCATTCATTCAAATCGATAGAGTACATAATTCAACACCGCTAAAAACGTAAAGGATGAATCTACAAACAAACTCACAACATCCAAGTTGATAACATTTAACGGCATAATGCATACAAAAATATATGATAAAATTAAAGTGACCGGAATACCCATGCATCCGGATCTACAACGTTGACGCCTAAATATTTGATTGAATAATTGATCTTTCAATATGAATCAAATGAACACCGTACCAAGACGAGAAATCAAACAACGCTGCACAAGACGACAAACAACACACCGCCACACTCAGATGACGAAATCACAAAGAAAAAACCTTGATCTATGTGAAAAATCACTTATTTAGATTCAAATAGGGAGAAAAAGATGAAGATGGGTGATTTGAGGTCAAAAAATTGACCCAAAATCATCCCTCAATGAAGAAACTAAAAGAGAAAACTTAATGAGAAAAACACTAATACTAAATTAGTGGTTTTAACAATTATTGATATATTTTGGTCCAAGAAAAAAGGGTAAGTTGGAAAGAAAGGGTTTATTTTTTTCTTTAAAAAAATGTATTATTGTATTGTCGCTAGATGAATCATACATGGACATTAAGTGGGTGAAGGGCTTGCATTATGATGATTTATTGAACCACATGTAACATGTTGGCTTAAGAAGCATTAGCTGTGTTTTACAAGTCTACGGCATTAATTATATGGTTGATTGTATGCTATTAGATAAATGGATATGGATCAATGGATCTTATCTTTGGGGAAGAAATGTAGTTGGAAAGAGTCAACTGAATCCGTCCCTTGGAGGAGATCTAAGGCCAAATGTCCCTTAACGTTCTATGAGCTTAAAAAGGAAATTTAGCATTGCAAAGGATATTGACGTGGTGCATAATTATAAGAATCTTTTCTTTGAGCATGAGTTTATTGGGATGCATGGACTTCTCAATATTCCTTGCTTAAAAAAATAAAAAGGATATTCTTGTAACCTAAATACATTTCAAACTAATCAGCGTCAAATCTTTATACGATCTTTTTTACAAAATGTATAAAAAAAAATTACAAACAAAATGATATTAATTTTTAAAATTAATAGAATACATCAAATACAATTACATATTTAACATATATAAATGTAAAGGTGAATTTGTGAACAAATCACACCATCCAAGTTAATTCTACCTCTATTCTTTATTAGGAGACAATTCACTTTTTAGGTTCATCGTCTCCTACGATAAGGAACAAAGATAGTAATATAAAATGGTAAAATGTCTACAAATAGTATGATAAAATAAAAATGATTACAATACCTGTACATTCATATTTGTAACGCTACACACAAATCATTGATTGAATTTGCAATTGATTAAAATTGATATTTCAACCGATCCAAACGAACATCTCAACAAGATGGAAAATCAGACAACACGGCACAAGACTATGAGTAACATAGCGTCGCACTCAAACAGCGAAATCACGAAGAAGAAATAAACATAAAAGAAAAAACATTTTTTTTTGAAGAATAAAAAATGGAATATATTAACAAACACTGAGTCGTTCCTTAGCACAAGGTGTGCTAAAGAGACCACTCAAAAGAGAACAGAGAGTCAATCAGTTACAACCAAAACCAAAGCATAACTAGCCGATACCCAAACATTTTAAGGGATCCGACCACCATCTCTGACTACCGTACATAAAAATGGTGTTATGAGCCTTCAACCACCAAAATGAATGATACTTAACTTTTTCCAAAAGCTCAGACATAGAACTTTGAGAATTATTAAATAACCTGTTATTTCTGTCAGTCCATATTAACCAAACACACAAAAGCCACAACAACTGGAGGAAAGATCGACAAGCCATCGTGCCACCTAAGTAATGAGTAAACTGAAAGAAATGCTCTTGTAGACTTGGAGGATCGATACCTGAGACTCCTAGCCAAGATCGGACCAGCTGTCACAACAATGCATAGTAGTCACAGTGTAAAAAGAGATGAGATGTCGTCTCACCCTGGCCACAAGTGGCTGAACAAATGGCTGCCTCGGCGGAGAGAACACCGCAATTCAATAAATTAGACTCTGTAGGCAACCTGTCCCGAAGGAGTCTCCAAGCTAGGATGGAAGCCTTCAATGGCACCTTTTTATGCCAAATAATATTGTCTGTAGTACCAACCGTTGTTGTATCCCGAGCAGTAAGAAACTGATATTTGGAACGCACTGCATATCCCCCAACAATGTCTGGAAGCCAATGCCACTGATTTGAAATAGTAGGCTGCAAAACAACACTGTGAAGTAAAGTCCTACACTTTGCTACCAACTCCTCCCCCACGCCCACAATCTCCTCCTCCACCTCCACGCTCCTCCACCAGCCTCCCAACCCAAGTGAGACATATATAGTAGCGACCGAGCACGACTTATTGAAAGATATCTCAAATAAGTGGCTGAACCGCACACATAAAGGAGTCTCACCTAACCACTTATCAAACCAAAAGAAAGTATTTACTCCATCCCCTACCTGACACGGAACCCCCTCTGCGAACCACCTACCCCCAATTTCCCCAATACCATCTCTAATTTTTGCTATCTCCCTCCACCACGAAGAAACACTCCGGCCCCCAACCTCCAACCTCCCTGCCTCCACACCATACCTAGCAGCCAAAACTTTAAACCAAAAACCCTCCCTATCTACCAACATCCTCCAACACCACTTACCCAACAAAGACACATTAAACTCCCTCAACTGCCTAACCCCCAACCCGCCAAACTCCTTTCGTAAACAAACAGTATTCCATCCAATCCAAGATATTTTTCTATTATTCCCCCCCCCCCCCCTTTTTTTTTTTACAAAAAAACTTAC